>Ga0315906_10001896_pt1 | contig 30269 bp, 27 predicted proteins | sample LakEriMetagenome_4_FD_203526 | JGI IMG/M metagenome (GOLD analysis project Ga0315906, IMG submission 203526) | Freshwater fungal communities from buoy surface, Lake Erie, Ohio, United States - Buoy 2 MA122 | ecosystem: Environmental > Aquatic > Freshwater > Lake > Lake biofilm | place: USA...
CTCCGATGTCATTGAGTTGTTGGAAGGCGATTCCGAGAATCTGATTTTCGAAGACAATAAGTTCGATGCGGTAACCGTTGCATTTGGCGTACGCAACTTTGAGCATCTGCAGAAAGGGCTACAAGAAATTTACCGAGTCCTTAAACCGGGCGGAAAACTCGTCGTATTGGAATTCTCTCACCCCAAGCAACCGCTGATGCGGTCACTGTATAAGTTCTATAATTCACGCATAACGCCGTTTTTTGGAAAAATAATCTCAAAAGACGCTGCGGCTTACACCTACTTGAACGAATCCATACAGGCCTTTCCTTCCGGTGAAGCCTTCCTGACTGAACTTAAAAAAGTTGGATTTATTGAAACCACGGCGAAGACAATGACGTTTGGTATCGTATCTATTTATTGTGGTAAAAAAGCGTGACTAAAAACACGATAACCCGGCTTTTTGGTGTCGCTTTGACGCTGCTCATCACGCTTACTTGCGTGGGACAACGCAGCCGTCAGCCGATGAATTTGCCAAAGTACGATAAACAGAAAATTCATTTTGGGTTCGTACTCGGTATCAACAACTCCAATTTCCGTTATCAGGCTGCTTCTAATTTAAACTATCAGGACAGCGTTTACAGTGTAACGCCCAATCCGCAAGGTGGTTTGAATCTAGGCATCTTATCCAATCTTCACCTGGGCGATAATTTCGATCTGCGATTTATGCCGTCGTTGTCGTTTGTGCAACGCCAACTCAATTACAACTTCTATTATCCAGCAACTGGACAGGCGCCGACCTTAGTAAAAACGGTGGAATCAACGTATCTTGAATTACCTTTTGATTTAAAGTTCAAATCTAAGCGAATAGATAACTACCGACTTTATGTCGTGGCGGGCTTCCGAACCTCCATTGATATGGTATCACAAGCTAAAGTCAAGGAAAAAGATCCGGACATCGTAAAGTTGAACCGAAAAGATTACGGCTATCAAGTCGGACTTGGCGCGGACTTCTACATGCCGTATTTCAAGTTTTCTCCGGAGATCAAGATGTTCAATGGAATTCCTAATTTACTTGTCCAGGAAAACACCGTCTACTCCAACGCCATCGAATCTTTACGTTCCAAAATATTTTTTGTCTCGTTCTTTTTCGAATAATCATTCACAGCGATGATCCAACCGCTTGAACTTGTCCTTCTGCCGGAACAGGCAGCCGACAAGACGGCACAACTTCAGCAAGCCGCCCAACTGCTGAGAACCGCACCAGAACGCATACAGCTTGTTCTGAAAAAACGCTCTATCGATGCGCGTTCCCGACAAGTCAAGATCAGGATTTTTGTAGACGCCTATGTTGATGAGCCTGTTCCACCACCCACCGACTTTTCGCTGCTTTTTGATTTCAACAAAGACGTATCACAAGCCATTCCAATCATCGTTGTCGGCTTTGGTCCTGCCGGCATGTTTGCTGCGCTGCGGCTGATTGAACTTGGCTATAAGCCCATCGTGCTTGAACGCGGAAAAGATGTTCGTGCCCGACGAAGAGATCTGGCGATTTTGAATAAACAAGGCGAAGTTGATCCGGACTCCAACTATTGCTTTGGCGAAGGCGGCGCCGGCACCTATTCCGATGGAAAACTATATACACGTTCCGGTAAACGTGGTGATATCAATCGGATTCTTTCCTTACTGGTTGTGCACGGAGCTGATCCTGCCATTCTTATTGATGCTCATCCTCATATCGGAACGAATAAGCTGCCTAAAATTGTTCAACAACTCCGAGAAACCATTATAAAATGTGGCGGAGAAGTTCATTTTGAAACTAAGCTAACCGATTTAATCATTCAGAACGATCGGGTCGTCGGTGCAAGGGCTCTTGCGCTCAACACGAAGACCACTAATGAGTTCATTGCATCTTCTGTCATTCTGGCAACCGGTCACTCGGCACGTGATATCTATGAGTTGCTCGACCGGAAAAATATTAGCATTGAAGCCAAACCGTTTGCACTGGGCGTACGCATCGAGCATCCGCAATCCATCATTGACAGTGTGCAATATCATTGTACAGAACGCAGTGCCTGGCTTCCGCCGGCTTCCTATTCACTCACTGCACAAGCCCATGATCGTGGCGTTTATTCATTCTGTATGTGTCCGGGAGGTATTATTGCGCCGGCATCTACAGCTCCGGGTGAACTAGTTGTAAACGGATGGTCGCCATCAAAGCGCAACAATCCGTTTGCCAATTCTGGTATGGTAGTTAGTATAAATTTGGACGATTACCAACCTTACGGTACCGATGCGTTGTCCGGAATGCGTTACCAGCAACATGTCGAACAAACTGCTTTTAAAGCGGGAGGCGGAAAACTGGTGGCTCCGGCACAGCGACTGATGGACTTTCTGAATAGTAAAACTTCTGCCAACTTGCCGGATTGCTCGTATGTTCCCGGATTGCGCTCAGTGTCGTTAGACAACGTGCTACCAGTTGCTGTTTCGGCTGCCTTGCGCAAAGGATTAAAAGAATTTGGCAAACGGATGAAGCCTTACCTTACCAATGAAGCTATACTTGTCGCTACAGAATCACGTACCTCATCACCAGTAAGGATTCCGCGCGATAACACCACGTTGGAACATACACAACTTAAAGGATTATTTCCCTGCGGAGAAGGTGCCGGCTATGCCGGAGGAATTGTATCGGCTGCTATTGATGGTGAACGTTGTGCCGAAGCGGCAGTAACACTTCGTTAAAAATCCATCATTTCCATCGGCTGATCTCCACCCATACGTTGTTCACCCGGTTTTCCTCGGCGACGTTGAGTCGTATCATTTTTTCCGAATCGGTAAGAAAAGGTCAACATACCAATACGCGACTCTCTGACGCGCTCACCATTGTAAGTATGGAAATCACTGAAGTTATACACTCTGAATTTTCTCGTAAAAAAGATATCAGAAACATTCAACGTCAGCGTTCCTTTTCCTTTCCAGAAATCCTGTCGAACAGCAGCATCCACGCCACTCATTCCGCGCACCTCACCCACCGGACTCTTCATCACGGAAACGTAATTCGCAGTGATTTGTAACGACGTAGTCGAAGTCAATTTGGCATTCATGTTTAACCGACCACTCCATTGTGTAGCATCGCTTTGCAGCTCAGCATTGATGTTGTCAGCATTGATGACATTCTGAAAGATGTTAAAGCTTGCCATTACTGATCCTAACTTTCCGACTTGAATACGAAGGATGTTTTCCCAACCGGTATTATCAGAGGAGCTGAAATTGACAGAGGTTAAAATTGCAATACCGGATGTCGTATCGACCGAACGATAACGGGAAATCAAATCATCGGTATGTCGGCGGTAAACAGAGGAAGTAAACGATCCGCCTTCCCAATTTCTGGCATAGGAAACCTCAAATGAATTGATAAGCTCCGGCTGCAAATACGGATTTCCAGTACGAATACTCAAGGAATCGGAAAAATCTGTAAATGGATTCAGCTGACGGGAGTCCGGTCGATTGATACGGCGGCTATAGCTGAACTGTACTTCTTGCTTTGACTTCAAATTGTACTTGATGAAGACACTCGGAAAGAACTTCAGGTAATCATTATCGAATGTATTGTCGGCTTGCTTTGAATAAACAGAGACTAACGTTTGTTCAGCGCGAAGTCCTGCGTTGTACTCAAACTTGCTCCATTTTCCGGAGAACATGGAATAAGCCGCCAGAACTTGCTCATCGTAGCTGAAAACGTCACTGAATAACGGATCTTCCAGGTAAGTGCCTGATGATTCCTGATAATAAGAAATCGACTGATCATTATCGACCTGCCGTAAGGTTGACTTTACACCGGATTCCAACTTGCCAATTTTCTTGAACGGCCAGGAAAAATCAGCCTGTGCCACCATCGTTTGAAACAGTCCGTCATTTAGACTGGCCTGAAAAGGAACTCCATCTACATCCAGCAAACTATTTCCAAAAAGTCCATCTTCATGACGATCATTTCTTGAATAACTCACCGACGAAGAAAACTCACCTTTGTTTTTTATCCAGTTATGTTTATAGTCGATACTTGCATCGAAATTTTTATTGTAATCCTCGGAATTATTCTGCTTAAAAAAAGGCGGGTGCGGAAGAGAATCATACGGAATACCGTTCGGATCGAAAAAATTATATTCAACAAACTCCGGACGATCTTCGGTTCGCACGGAAAAACCGGCATTCAATCCCAATGTATTCTGCGGTGATAAATAAAAATCTATACCCACTTTTCCATTTTGTGTTTTGCCGGTATTGTCGCTGTTGTTACTGGTTATCCAAGAGTATTCGTCTTGGCCGGGAAGATAATTGAATTGCTCTCCGCTTCCATAATTAAAACGGTTCTCGTGCCGGAAGCCATAGTTTGCATAGATGTTGCGCTTAGCCGTTCGATCATTACCAGAAAGCGAGAGATTATATTTATCATTCGTTCCTACTCCAACAGCTACACTTCCATTCGTTCCCTGAAACTTATCTTTCTTAGTTTTAATATTAATAATGCCAGCCATACCCTCAGCATCGTATTTTGCAGACGGGTTTGTAATAACTTCAATCTGATCAATTGCACTGGCCGGTATCTGTCGTAAAACAGCCCGACGGTCATTCCCCAACATTCCGGAAGGCTTACCGTCAATCAGAATCGTTACATTTTCGCTTCCGCGTAGCGCCACTTTACCATCAATGTCTACAGAAACCGAAGGAATATTTTGCAACACATCTGTAACAGTGCCACCGGTACTTACAAGACTTTTATCGACGTTGTACACCTTTTTATCAATTGAATTGATGAATTCGGGCTCATCGGCAACGATCGTAACTTCCTTGAGGCGGGAAGTACTGCTCTTCATTCGAACGGAAATATTTTGTAGCTGAATATTTTCAGGCGTCAATCGGCCCGCTGGCACTACACGTGTACGAAATCCAACCATCGTAACACGAAGAATATAGTTTCCAAATCCCAACTCTTCAATTTTGAATCGTCCTTTCTCGTCCGTCATCACGCCACCGGCCAACGTCGAATCCGGTAATCGTAATGCCGCTACAGATGCAAAAGGTATAGGTTTTGCGGTCGTATCTTCCAAAACCACCCCACTGATAACACCAATTTTCGGCATTCCAGGAGGTGATCCTCCCGGGCGCCCCTGCTGGGCAGTAGCAGAAAAACCGGTGATCAGAAGTAGACTAAGTATGAAAATGACGTGGAAAATGCGATACATAGGCAACAAAGGTACGGAGAGTTGTTTGGCGAACCGCACCCGAATAATTACTTTTGAAAGGTGGGATTAATTTGCTGAATAAGGAACCCGAATCCTCCTTTTTCATCTGAATTTTACCCTTATTCGCCTATAATGTCTATTCCCTTAGCAGAGCGGCTTCGTCCTCAATCCCTGGATGAATATATCGGACAGGAACATCTGGTCGGTACGGACGCCGTGCTACGCAGAGCCATTACCTCCAACCGGCTACCGTCCATGATTTTCTGGGGACCGCCAGGAGTTGGCAAAACCACGCTAGCGGGAATTATAGCCCGAAATCTGAAGCGGCCGTTTTATGTATTGAGTGCAGTTAGCTCGGGTGTAAAAGATGTCCGGGAAGTCATTGAAAAAGCCCGACAATACAACGGACAGCTAAAAGAAGTTCCGGGGAACGCCATTTTATTTATCGATGAAATTCATCGATTCAGCAAGTCGCAGCAAGACTCACTGCTGGCCGCCGTTGAACAAGGGATCATTACACTGATTGGTGCAACTACTGAAAATCCATCTTTCGAGGTTATATCACCACTTTTATCGCGTTGCCAGGTCTATGTTCTTCGTGAATTAACCAAAGAGAATTTAGAAAATCTGTTACACCGTGCCGTACAACAGGATAGTGAATTAAAAAAACGAAACATCAGCTTCAAGGAAACTGCTTCTTTGTTGCGCTTAAGTGGCGGTGACGCTCGCAAACTACTGAATCTGCTGGACCTTGTAGTGCAATCGGTTCCGGGTGATGGTCCGGTAGCAATCAGCGATGACTATGTGCTCTCTGTCGCCCAGCAAAATCTTGCGCGCTATGATAAAAACGGAGAACAACACTACGACATTATCAGCGCATTCATCAAATCGATTCGCGGAAGTGACCCGAATGCTGCCGTTTACTGGCTGGCACGTATGATCGCCGGCGGCGAAGATCCATTATTCATTGCACGACGTATGTTGATTCTGGCTTCCGAAGATATTGGAAATGCCAACCCAACAGCACTGGTAATCGCCAATAACTGCTTTGAAGCGGTCAACAAAATCGGCTATCCGGAGTGCCGCATCACCCTATCCCAAGCCGCAGTGTATCTGGCCTGCTCTGCCAAAAGCAACGCTTCGTACATGGCTATTGAAGACGCGCTGGCTGCAGTAAAAGAAAGCGGTGATTTACCTGTTCCGCTATCGATCCGAAATGCGCCCACGAAACTGATGAAAAGCCTGGGATACGGAAAAGAATATGCCTACGACCACCATCGTGAGCGAAATTTTGCAGGACAAGAGTTTCTACCGGAAGAACTAAAAGGCCGTACATTTTATCAACCGGGAAATAATACACGAGAGCAGGAAATACGATCTTGGCTCAAATCATTGTGGAAAGAGAAATACCATTACGGCGACGAAAGTACCGGAAAACCCTAACTTGCAGCTTACCAAGACACTGGTTACTAGTTTGAGAAAGACGCTACATATCCTGTCCTTTCTTTTTATACTTCTGATTCTCACTGTGGTCAGTTGTAAAAAAGAAGCCGAAAATCCACAATGGGATATCGAGGTCCTTGGACCCGTATTGCAAGCCTCTATTGGTATCGATCAGCTGATTTCCGACTCGTTGACCACCAGCGATGCCGATGGAAATGTGCGCGTCGTCTACGAAGGAACGCTGGACAATATCGCTGCTGATTCGGTATACAGTATTCCTGATACGGCTATTGAAACGATATACACCTGGCCTTTTTTTCCGGTAACCATAAACCCCAATACCCCGTTTTACACGAACAATAAAAATCTCGTGCTGAATGTGCAGGGAGCACAATTGACCAAGGCCATCATACGCAGCGGTTTTATACGTCTGACGGCAAAAAACACCTTACCTACCCGCGTATACTTTACGTATACCGTCCCTGAAGCCCGAAAGAACGGACAATCACTCTCGCTCGCCCGAAATGTCGCTGCCGGAAGCATTTCCAATCCCTCTTATTTTTCAGAAGATATTGACCTCTCCGATTACGTGCTTAATCTGACCGGAGCTACCAATAACCTTGTCAATACAATTGCCTATAATGTCATTGCCCGATCCGATTCTGCGGGCCCCGCATTTCCAGTCGTACAAGGCGACACTATGGTCAACCTGACTACTACACTTATTGATGTCACGCCAAGCTATGTTCGCGGCTATCTCGGTCAACGATTACTGAATGAAAACGGAACAACTGACATCGGCATTGGAAATATTTTTCAAAGTGGACAACTACTACTGGACAGTGCCACACTATCGCTTACTGTAGCTAACAGCATTGGCGCTGACCTGCAAGCGTATATTACCGGCCTGAACAGTATTAATAATCGTACGGGAATTACGCTTCCTCTGTTGGCGCCCTCAATACTTCAACGAAACATTGATCTCAGCAGAGCGGCAGAAACCGGCAACGCAGCGGATCCTGTCCGTCCATCCAATCGTACTATTACTTTGGACAACGGAAACAGTAACCTGGCCGCATTTCTATCCAATTTACCGGACAAGATTGGCACTGATGTTCGTCTGTCGGTTAATCCGCTAGGGAACATTTCCGGAAGCAATGATTTCGTATACGAAAATCGCCTGATCAAAACTTCGACACGACTGGAAATACCACTGCGACTTTCCATGAATTCACTTATGCTGGTGGACACACAACTTTTATCCATTAACAATTTAACCAACCTCGATCCCGTAGGACCGGCCACTTTCACCCTGGTAGCTGAAAATGGTTTTCCCATCGATTTGCGACTTCAGTTATATACATTGAACGATCAGCAGCAGGTCACCGACTCCTTGCTACTACAGGATTTGATTCCTGCCGGATTGACGGACGCCTCTAATACCGTAATTACGGCTACCAAAACACGGCTTGCAATTCCTGTAGACGCAGAACGAAAGTCCAGGATCCTGACGGCATCATCAATGATTATCAAGGCTTCCTTTACTTCGGTAAATCAGCCGCAGCGTCTTTATCTGAAAGACGCTTATACACTTCAATTAAAACTAGTAGCTGACGGCACCTACTCTATTCGATGAGGCTATTTTCTATTTTCATGCTGTTGTGCTGCTCATTACACAGTCTTGCACAGACCTCCGGAATACGGAATGAATTCCATCTAGCAGCTGACGCTGAACACCAACTGACATTTTCCGGTGAATACTACTTTGCATCAACAGCTTTGACCAACCGTATTGCCGGCGATTACTTCCTGCACCGTTTCATCACCAATGAAACCAAAAACACTGTAAGCTCATCGTTGCAGTCCACTAACCGTTATTTCGCAGGATTCAACGGCACGTTTGAATACCTCTATCGTCCTGACTCTTGCCGGTTGAACTACATTTTCACGTTGCAACATCATTATTTTACCGACAGTCAATTCAGTGACGACCTTTTTGAGCTTTACTTCAGAGGCAACAAAGGATTTTCTGGAGCTACGGCAACTCTGGACGCGTCCAATTTTCGGTCGCTGCTGTATTATCAGGCAGGATTTGGTGTCTCCGGATCCAGTCTTTCGGGTCAAACCAATTGGTACGCCATCGGCTCGCTGTTGCTCGGTCATGATGTACTGGATATCCAAACCGACAAAACAAGACTTTATACATCACCTGACGGCGAGTTCATTGACGCAGACCTCGATTTGATGTTCCGTCAAAGTGATTCCACCGCCAACAATCCGGGTGCAGTGAACGGCACAGGTTTCGGGATGACTGCAGGATTTGCCACACACATTGGATGGAAAACTGCTCTGCATGTTGGCGTAAGAAATTTAGGATTCATCCACTTTTTTGACCGATCATCCGTGGTACGTTCCGACACATCGTTACGGTTTGAAGGCATCGAAGTTTCCGATCTCTTTAATTTTGGCGATTCGGTAAGCTCTACTGTAATCAACGATTCTGCCATTGTGCAACAATTCCTCTCTGACCGCAGAAAGGAAGGCTTTACCATTTACACCCCCGGACAAATCGACCTTTGGCTCGAACGACCCACCGGTTTTCATCAATCTACAGTAGCCATTGGTATGCGACAACTGATTTCGGCCAATGCACGTCCGATTAGCTGGTGTCAATTAAGCTATCCTGTCGGAGCACATACATTTCGTCTCCATGGTCAATACGGCGGTTACACTGAATTCACGGCCGGTATAGGCTATGAATACGAACGAGCCGGCTGGAAAATGGTACTCTCCTCCGATTATTTAAGCGCCTGGCTGAATTCAACAAAAGGACGTTCACAAGGAGCTTTCGTATCTTTGTCTAAATCATTCTAATCTACATGATTCAACAACTTCCCTTTATCCGATTTACTGAGTCCGGTAACTTCTTTTTACTGTCAGGTCCATGTGCTGTTGAAAGCGAAGATATGACCTATCGGATTGCCGAAAGGATCAAAACGATTACGGACAATTTGCAAATCCCCTTCGTGTTCAAAGCCAGTTACCGGAAGGCCAATCGCACCCGTAACGACTCGTTTACGGGAATTGGCGATTCTCCTGCGCTGAAAATCCTGGAAGGCGTGCGGAAACGCTTTGAAGTACCGGTAGTTACAGATATCCACGAATCTCACGAAGCAGCAGAAGCCGCTGCTTATGTCGATATGTTGCAAATACCAGCCTTCTTGTGTAGACAGACACAACTCCTGACCGCCGCTGGGAATACCGGTAAGTTTGTAAATGTTAAAAAAGGTCAATTCCTTTCGGCAGAAGCGATGAAGTTTGCGGTAGATAAAGTGCGCAGCACCGGAAATGATAAAGTAATGCTGACTGAACGAGGTACAATGTTTGGTTACCAGGATCTAATCGTTGACTATCGTTCCATCCCGGCGATGGCAAAAAATAATGTGCCGGTGATTATGGACATTACCCATTCGCTTCAACAACCCAATCAATCAAGTGGTGTTACCGGCGGTCGTCCGGATCTGATAGAACTGATTGCTAAGGCGGCAATTGCTACCGGTGCCGATGGATTGTTCGTAGAAACACACCCTGATCCGGCCAATGCCAAATCGGATGGCGCCAACATGCTTCACCTTGATCACCTCGAGGAAATGCTGAAGCGACTAATTCGCATTCGGGAAGCGGTTCGTTAAACCACCTATGAAAACTCAACTTCTCCTCGCCATATGCTGCATTAGCCTTGCCGCATCCTCTCAAAATTTCAGGAGGACTTATGGTTGGGGCGCCTATAATACAGCCCCGGCATTTACGCAGTCGCCTGCGGGAGGATTTGCTTTGTTGGGATCCTTCTCGTCGCCGACCAGTTATCAAACTGATTTTGTGCTTATGCGAACAGATACTGCCGGAGTATTCCAGTGGGCCAAAGCATACGGAGGATCGGGAGTGGATGAAGCACGCGATCTACTGCAGCTTCCCGACAGCGGATGGCTATTGGTCGGCTTTACCAATAGCTTCTCTCCTAACAATGATTATAACGGTTATGTTATTCGACTTACGGCAAATGGAGATACCGTTTGGACTCGCCAGATTGGGTCTTCTTCGTGGGACTTCCTTTATGATGTGGAATGGGCACCGAATGGAAATTTTTTACTGAGCGGGGCAACCAATAATTCCCCGAATGGAAAAACAGCCGGCTGGCTGGTGGAAGTGTCCCCTGCAGGCACTATCATACACCAATACTTTTACGAGAATAGCGGAAACGTTTTTTTTCAACGCTCGGACATCGCCTCCAACGGAGACATCTTCTCAGCAGGATATACAGAAGATCCAATTTCCTTAACAAAAAAAGGATTAGTGGTAAAGTTTGACGCGCTGACTCAAGATACCGCATGGAGTTTTTCTTTTACTTCTACTGACGAGGATGTCCTGAATGACATAAAACTACTTCCCAACGGCAACATAGCGATCTGCGGTGTGCGGCAGTTGAACAGCACAACAAACAACGACAATCTTGTTGCCGTACTCCTTGCCAACGGAACATTATCCTGGCAAGAATCTGTCAATTTACCCGGTGCTTCTTCCTACCAGAAGATACTACTGCTGGGCGACACACTACTTGCCGGCGGTTTTACCAGTGACTTTGGCGAAGGCGGAAAAGATATGGTCGTGAATTGGTTTAGCGCCGGCGGAACATTCATCAAAGGAAACACATTGGGATACACGCAGGATGAGATATTATTTGACCTGGAATTGACTTCGGACCGACAACTCTTGCTTGGCGGAACTACCACGTCATACGGTCCCGGATTACAATCCATGTTATTTGTTAGAACTGATACCGCATTTTCGCTTGGGACTAACCTGGTGATTGGTCTAGAGGAAAACAACGACCGTGAAAAAATATTTTCTGTTTATCCCAATCCGGCACAAGACAGAATAACAATCCAACATCTGCCCAAGAATAAAAAAGTAGACTACTCAATTTTCAATACAGCAGGAAAAAGAGTTTACTTCGGGTCCATTGAAAGCGAAGATTTTATGCTGCCTGTAGGAGAACTACCTAATGGTTTATACTTTTTACAATTTTACCTGGAAGGTAACATCGTTTCCCCAACACGTATTATCGTACAACGATAATTTCTAATTCACCGAAATGATTTTGAATTCCGTCCTGCGATTTTGCGCACGACCTTGTTCAGTGGAATTATCGGCCATTGGAATCGTATCGCCATAACCCTTAGAAGTCAGACGTGCTGCTGCAATTCCGTTTGAAACGAGGTAATCCAAAACAGCTCTCGCGCGTTTTTCGGACAATTGTTGATTATAGACCTTTCCTCCGATATTATCCGTATGACCACCAATCTCTACATTCAATTTCGGGTTCTTGGTTAAAAAAGTAGCCATCTTGTTCAGCTCGACTTTTGACTCTTCTTTGAGATCATATTTATTGAACTCGAAAAATATATTCTTCAGAACGACCGTCTCACCCACTTTGATAGGCTTCAACGGAACATCCCGTAACACAGGATCAGAAGAGGATTTAGGATCTTTTAACTCGAAATTTTCTGAATAAAACAAATATCCGTCCTTGGAAACATTGAGTGCATAGCGTTTCCCGGTAGGAAGACAAACAATAAATTCACCGTTACCTGAATTGGATGTAGAGTTGACAACTACTTTCTTTGTTTCCAGATCAATGAGTTCAAATCCGGCTGACAACGGCTTTTTCGACTCGGCATCAAAAACCTTCCCTTTGAAATAAGTAACAATCCGAGGACGAAGCGTTTCATCCAGTTCAAATTGATAAAGATCCAGTCCACCGCGACCACCGTTGCGATCAGAAGCAAAATATCCGGTGGTTCCATCCGGACTCACCAGCAAAGAGTTCTCATCGTTGTGTGTATTGATCGGATAACCAAGGTTGACAGGAACTCCCCAGTCACCGGTAGGTGTACGTCGGCTGATAAAAATATCCTGTCCTCCCATTCCAGGATGACCGTCCGAAGAAAAATACAAAGTCTGATCATCAGGGTGTACAAATACGGAAAGCTCATCAAACGGCGTATTGATAGTTGCACTCAGCGGCTGCGGTACTGACCAGTTAGAGAAATCGTCGATCCGCGTCACGTATATATCGCGTTGCTTTTTACCGTCTGATCCTTTGATAGCACGCACAAAATAAAGCGTACGACCGTCCGAAGAAAAAGAAGGTTGACTTTCCCAAGCGCCACTATTCACCGGTTCTTCCAGGTTTCTCGGGCCATTAAACTTATCGCCTACTTTTTTAGCAATGAATAAATCACAACTTCCTTTGGTTGGCCGGGCATCATTTTCCGAATACAATTCTTCGCATGACGTGAAAAATAGATACTGTCCGTCGGCTGACAAGGTAGGCGCTCCTTCATTGCCGGAAGTGTTTATTTCAGTAACCGGTAGCGCCGGCTGCCATTCTTTATTTACTTTTTTACTGATGTAGAAATCCTCCTGATCAGTGGTGCGTTGACCGACACCTCCGGATTTTATTCGGCGAGTAAACAAAAACGTAGTTCCGTCGGCCGTAATAGCCGGGAAATATTCATGATGACTCGAATTAATGGATTCTCCCATGTTTACCGGATCGAATTTCACGGGATTTTTGATGGAGAGTTGCGCAAATCGACAACTTGCCATGATGCGACTGGCAATGGATTTAAAATTTTCAGAGGCCTTCGGATTCAAGGTGAATTTCTCCAGATGGACATACGAAGAATCATATTGCTGCACCAGAAACTCCAGCTTCCCCAGTAAATAATACGTATTCGTAGAAAAATCAGGATTTATACGTACCACTTGTTTATAAGCATCAATGGCTTTCTGCGGCTGCAGTGCGTCTGTATAGATATTGGCTTGTAGCAGATAAGGCTCAATAAAATTTGGATCTGCTTGCAGAGCCTCATTGATGGCTTCCAGGGCCTTATCGTCCTGTCGTGCGTTATAGTTACTTAGCGCCGATTCAAAAAATCGTATAGCACGAGCGTCCTGCGTACTATACTTTTTCTGCGCGTGAGCAACATTTACTGACAGCGAACAAATCAGTAGTAAACCGTAGTATAAAAACGTGCGCATAAGACTGTCGATATGGGTATACAGTATCAAATATAAGGCCAGAAAAAAAGCGGAAACGACACGAAAAGGATACTTTCGAACAAACCGGTCAGGGGATGTTCATGATTTTATGCGTCTGTAAAGAAATTGTCCAATCGGGATGCAATTTTACATACTCAATGATCGGCGTAATCATTTTAGAAAACACGGAGTATTCCGGCTGAAGAAAGCGTCGGCAGGAAGAACGCACATCCGCTGACTGTTCCTCCGCCCATATAAAATCGTGATTATTGTACACAATCACTTTCAGCTCATCAGCTTTTTCGTAAGAGGCTTTCAGCGGCGCCTTGAACTTCTTCGGTGACAGGCAGATCCAATCCCACGAGCCGGAAATCGGATGAGCGCCTGAAGTCTCGAGATAACAAGCCACACCAGCAACGTGCAGCGCATTGGTGAGTGGAAGGAGATCGTACATACACGGCTCACCGCCTGTAATTACTGCGCGGACTGCACCGGCGGCTTTAACGTACTCCACCATGCGTTCCACGGAAACCTGTGGATGAAGGTCCGCTTCCCAAGACTCCTTCACATCACACCAAACACATCCAACATCACAACCACCCAAGCGAAGAAAGTATGCGGATTGTCCCGTATTTGCGCCCTCACCTTGTACGGTGTAAAAATGCTCCATCAATGGATAAGCAATGGACTGCATGGCGGCTCAGAACGAAAATTTAACCTCGCCTTTAGCGGCGCGTAAGGTATTCTTCAACAGTCCGACAATTGTCATCAACCCTACTCCGCCCGGAACGGGAGAAATATAACTGCACTTTGGAGCAACATTTTCAAAATCGACATCACCGGTGATTCGATAACCGGATTTAGTCGACGAATCTTCAATACGAATGATTCCAACATCAATGACAACTGCTCCTTCTTTGACCATATCGGACGTGACAAACCGTGGCTTACCGATGGCTGCGATGAGGATATCGGCTGTTCGGGTAATAGCTGATAAGTCGGTTGAACGGCTATGACACAACGTTACAGTAGCATTTCCAGGATCAGCATTACGCGACATTAAAATACTCATTGGCATGCCCACAATGTTGCTGCGTCCGATAACCACACAGTGTTTACCTGCGGTTGTAATACCTTCATGTTCCAGCATCAGCATAATACCATACGGTGTAGCCGGCAAGTAACACGGAAGGTTTTGCACCATTCTTCCTTGATTCAACGGATGAAAACCATCGACGTCCTTCTCCGGAGAAATAGTTTCCGTAATGCGCTGCACACTGATATGTTTAGGCAACGGCAATTGGACCAGTAATCCGTCGATGGAAGAATCGTTATTGATGGAATTAATCTTGTCGAGTAATTCCGCTTCAGTAACGGTATCCGGAAAACGAAACAGGGAAGATTCAAAGCCAACTTCCTTACAATTCTTGATCTTGGAGGCTACGTAGGTTTCCGAAGCACCATTGGCACCGACCAGGATCGCAGAAAGGTGCGGCGCACGCTTTCCCGCGGCACGCAGTTGCTCCACTTCACGCGCAATATCTTGACGATAAGCGGCAGAAATCGCTTTGCCGTCGAGTAAGCGGAAAGTTGATGTTGTTTCCATGATGTTATCGGCGCATTCCCGGCATATTCCGCATCATTCGCGCTGCCTGATCTTTGTTCGTCATCATCTTCATCATCTTTCGCATGTCTTCAAACTGCTTGAGCAATTTATTGACATCCTGAATAGTAGTTCCGCTTCCACGCGCAATACGATTACGGCGACTGCCGGTCAATAAGGCCGGATTCTGTCGTTCATCTTTTGTCATGGACTGAATGATGGCTTCGATTTGCTTGAAAGAATCATTGCTGATATCGACATCACGAATCGCTTTACCCACACCCGGAATCATTCCCAGCAGGTCCTTCATATTACCCATCTTCTTGATCTGCTGCAGCTGATTGTAAAAATCTTCCAGGTTGAATTGGTTCTTGGCGATTTTCTTTTGCAGACGAGCTGCTTCAGCTTCATCAAACTGCTCCTGAGCTTTCTCGACGAGTGACACGATATCACCCATACCGAGAATACGGTCAGCCATACGCTCCGGATAAAAGATATCCAGCGCATCCAGCTTTTCGCCGGTACCCACGAATTTGATTGGCTTATTGACTACCGACTTGATGGAAAGCGCAGCACCGCCGCGCGTATCACCGTCGAGTTTGGTCAACACAACACCGTTAAAGTCCAGTCGGTCGTTGAAGGCTTTTGCGGTATTCACAGCATCCTGACCGGTCATGGAATCCACGACGAAAAGAATTTCATTTGGACGAATCGCCGTTTTAATGGCTTCGATCTCATCCATCATCTGCTCGTCGACCGCCAAACGACCTGCGGTGTCGATGATGACTACGTTACGGTTATTCTGTCGCGCAAACTCAATACCTTTTTTAGCGATATCGACCGGATCTGTATTCCCTACTTCAGCGAATACCGGTACGTTGATTTGTTCGCCTAGAACTTTCAGCTGATCAACAGCCGCGGGGCGATATACGTCGCACGCGACGAGCAACGGATGCTTTTGCTTTTTTGATTTAAGGAAGTTCGCAAGTTTACCCGACAATGTCGTCTTACCGGATCCTTGCAGACCGGACATCAAAATGACCGTCGGATTCCCACCAAGGTCGACTTCCACCTTCTCGCCACCCATCAGATCTTTCAGCTCATCGTGGGCAATCTTAATGAGTAATTGTCCGGGAGAAACCGCCGTCAACACATTTTGTCCGAGCGCTTTTTCCTTAACGGTATCCGTAAACTGTTTCGCGACTTTATAATTGACGTCAGCATCAAGTAGCGCTTTGCGCACTTCCTTCAAGGTTTCCGCTACGTTGATCTCGGTAACCTTGCCTTCTCCTTTGAGAACCTTAAAGGCTCTTTCCAGTTTATCACTTAAACTTTCAAACATTCGGATTGATATAACTAACTGATTATTAAGAAGTAATGAAATCCTCCTGCAAATTTACTAAATAATTGGAGAAGGATATCAGACTTCGATACGAAGTCCGTCGCAGGCGCAAAAAACGTTGTCGGGCAGCTCCCGTTCAATCTCGGCTGTTGTTCCCAACTGATGACTGATATGGGTTAAATAAGCGCGTTCAGGACGATATTTTCGGATCAATTCCAGCGCTTCATCCAGCGTGAAATGTGAAACATGTTTTTCCTTACGAAGCGCATTCAACACAAGCGTTTTAGCGCCATAAATATGTTTTTCAGCCGCTTCGGGAATAAAATTAGCATCGGTGATATAACAGAAGTCACCCACCCGAAAACCGAGCACCGGTAAATTCAAATGAAGTACTTCGAAGGGAATGAATTCCAGGTCACCGATTACAAAAGGCGTAGTATGGATTTCGTGCAACTGCAAGCGAGGAATCCCCGGATACGTTTCATTGGTAAAAATATAAGCGAATTCGCGCCGCAGCGCCTCTTGTACCCGATTGCTGGCATAAACAGCCATTGGATTTCCGGAGAAATAGTTGAAGGCCCGTACATCATCCAAGCCGGCAGTATGGTCCTTATGTTCGTGGGTAAAGACGACAGCGTCCAGCGTTTTCACCGATTCCCGCAGCATCTGTTGTCGGAAATCCGGTCCTGTATCGATTACGACTTGCGTAGAACCGGAAGAGATTAAAATGGAGGTACGTAATCGCTTATCGCGGGAATCCTCCGAGGAACAAACTTCGCAATCGCACGCTATCAATGGAACTCCCTGGGACGTTCCGGTGCCGAGGAAGGTAACTTGCATAACGGATCAGGCGGTTTTTTCGGTATTTTCTTCTGCAACCGGAGCCCCAGACTCAGCGCCATCCACCGGCTGAAGTTCCATGGTCCGGACCTCTTGCAGTAACTTAAGGTAACGCTCATCCATCAAGGATTCATCCAGGTTCAGCACGCGGATTGCCTCCATCAGGAAGGTCACTTTAGTTTCCACCGGCGAGAATTTATTGACAACAATGAGTTTGGACTGTTCAACGATACAGCTGCCCGACTTAAAATTGCCTTTTTCCGTGCGCACTTTGTATCCGCCTAGCAGGAGCAATTCCTCGAGTTTATCGAACGTAGATTGAGTTAATTTGAGCATACTTCTGCAAATATATCCAATCCTGAGGCCTGTTCAACCGTCAAAAACAACGTGTTTTTCACAAATCGCGATTAAATACTATCTTTGCACTCCCATTTCAAGGGGTAAAACGTTAGAATCGTGATTGTTGCCGTACCCAAAGAAACCAAAGAGTTTGAACGCCGTGTGGCTTTGACCCCGGAAGTCGCTCAACAGCTGGTAAAAGCCGGCTATTCTGTCCGTATCGAAAAAGAAGCCGGACTCACCGCTTTTTTTGCTGACGAGCAGTATCGTCAGGCAGGTGCCGAAATTGTTGACAGCCGCAAGGATCTGCTATCAGCGGCCGATGTTGTATTGAAAGTCAACGCTCCCTCTGCCGAGGAAATCGGCCATTTCAAGAAAGGCGCTGTTTTGATTTCATTCCTATACGCCGCTACGAACCCTCAACTGGTGGAAGCATGTGAGCAACAAGGTATCACGGCCTTTTCCGTGGATGCCATTCCGCGTATCTCTCGTGCACAAAAGATGGACGCGCTCAGTTCGCAGGCCAATCTGGCCGGATATAAAGCCGTCTTGTTGGGCGCCACTGCATTAGGTAAGATTTTCCCGTTACTGATGACCGCTGCCGGCACCATCAAACCATCAAAGGTGGTGATCATGGGTGCCGGGGTTGCCGGACTACAAGCTATTGCAACTGCCAAGCGCCTTGGTGCTATCGTAGAAGTTTCTGACATCCGTCCGGAAACCAAGGAGCAAGTTCAATCGCTCGGCGGAAAATTCATCGAAGTGAAAGGTGATGATTCTGTAAAAATGGAAGGCGGTTATGTGAAGGGAGTTTCCGAAGAATTCTTACAACGTCAGCAGGCGTTGATTGCCAAACATATTGCAGAAGCCGATCTGGTCATCACCACCGCGCTCATTCCCGGCCGTAAAGCACCGGTGCTTGTTACTGATGAAATGGTTAAGAGCATGCGTATGGGAAGCGTTATCGTGGATATGGCTGTTGAACAAGGCGGCAACTGCACGATGAGCGAACTCAACAAGCATGTTATCAAGCATGGCGTCACCATTATTGGCGAATCCAACCTCCCTTCTCTGCTGCCGTTAAACGCCAGCGATCTCTACGCACGGAATATCGCAACTTTCCTCACCCACCTTTCTTCTAAAGACGGTTTCAAATGGGAAATGGACGAGGAGATTACCAAAGGATCGCTTATCGTTCATGAAGGAAAAGCGGTGCATCCGAGTGTAACAAAAGCCGTTTCGGCCTGAACCATTGATCTACCGGAATAATCCGGACACTAACGAAAATCTAAATTTCAACTATGAACGATATCATCAGCTTCATTGGCGAGAATATAAATATGATCTATATACTGATCCTTTCCATCTTCGTAGGTGTGGAAGTGATCGGAAAAGTTCCCTCTGTGCTGCACACTCCGCTGATGTCCGGCGCTAACGCCATTCACGGCGTGGTCATTGTCGGTTCCATTATCGTGATGCTGAATACAGACGTCAATAATGTATTGCTTCTTTCTCTCGGATTCATCGCCGTGGTTCTGGGAACGCTGAACGTAGTCGGCGGATTCGTTGTAACGGACCGTATGCTGGAGATGTTCAAAAAGAAACCAGGCAGTCAGAAATAAGCACGTTCAATCCATCGATTACCTATGACTCAGAAATATATTCTTGACATTCTTTACCTCATCGGTTCGGTTACATTTGTGATCGGCCTCAAGATGCTGGGTGGACCACAGACAGCCCGTCGCGGGAATCTGGTAGCTGCCTTCGGGATGACTATTGCCATTCTTGGCACCATTTTTCTGTATGAAGATCCGCACGGCAATACATCCCGAGAAACCCTAAAGCTCGCTATCATATTCGGCGGACTTGCCTTCGGAACGATTGTCGGCTGGATGACGGCCAAGCGAGTAAAGATGACAGCGATGCCCGAGCTCGTTTCCCTGTTCAACGGAATGGGCGGCGCCTGCGCTGCACTTATTTCGTTGCTGGAATTCAAACACAACGTCCATGATCCGGCCCGCATCGGAATTATTATGGCGGGAATGATCATTGGAAGCGTTTCTTTCTCCGGATCGATCATCGCCTTCATGAAACTGAACGGTACGCTGAAGAAATCGATACGGATTCCGAGTTACAATATTGTCAATGCCATCATGTTGCTGCTAAACGTTGTGGTAGCTGTATGGATCACCGCAGCGCATGTGGAAAGCATGACGTGGGTAGTCGCAGCATTTGCTTTGGCACTTTTGTACGGTGTACTCTTCGTAGTTCCCATCGGAGGCGCCGATATGCCGGTAGTAATTTCCTTGTTGAATTCATTCACCGGACTTGCAGCAGCATTCGGTGGATTTTTGTACGATAATCAGGTGATGCTCACCGGAGGTATTCTGGTAGGATCTGCAGGTACGTTGCTTACGGTAGCCATGTGTAAAGCCATGAACCGTCCGCTCTTTAACGTAATCTTCGGGGCTTTCGGAGAAGCGGTAGCGACCGGTGGCGGAAGTGACGTAAAGGGAAGCATCAAGGATATTTCTATCTCTGATGCAGCCGTTCTGATGAACTATTCCAAAAAGGTCATCATCGTTCCCGGCTACGGTTTAGCAGTAGCTCAGGCACAGCACGTCATTCATGAACTGGAATCCTTACTGGAAGAGCGCGGCGTACAGGTGAAATATGCTATTCACCCGGTGGCCGGTCGTATGCCAGGACACATGAACGTACTTTTGGCAGAAAGTAATGTTGACTACGGAAAGTTGGCTGAAATGGAAGAGATCAATCCGGAATTCAGTTCTACGGATGTCGTGTTGGTGGTCGGTGCTAACGACGTTGTAAATCCGGCAGCAAAAACAGATCCGTCTTCTCCAATCTACGGCATGCCGATTCTGGATGTAGAAAGCGCACAGCACATCATTGTAAATAAACGAAGCATGAATGCCGGTTATGCCGGTATTGAAAACGAACTCTTTTACAATCCGAAGACGAGCATGTTGTTTGGCGATGCAAAAGACGCCCTGACAAAGCTTGTAACGGAGTTAAAGACGTTATAATCCTTTCGCGTAACAGATTCACCACTTAAACAATTACCCAATACTTATATCCATCTTATGTCAAACAGAACCTTTACTATGATTAAGCCGGATGCGGTCGGCAACAACCACATCGGTCCGATTCTTGCTAAAATCAACGAAGCCGGTTTCCGCATCGTTGCTATGAAATACACCCGACTTACTCCTGAGTTGGCCGGAAAATTCTACGAAGTACACAAAGAGCGCGGGTTTTATAATGACCTGGTCAGTTATATGTCCTCCGGCCCTATCGTAGCTGCCATCCTCGAGCGAGAAAATGCAGTGGAATCATTTCGTAAGTTGATCGGTGCAACTGACCCTGCAAAAGCAGAGCCCGGCACCATCCGTAATCTTTTTGCGAAGTCCATTGAGGCCAATGCCGTTCACGGCAGTGATAGCGATGATAATGCGGCTATTGAAGGAAATTTCTTCTTCTCCCAGATGGAGCGCTTCTAAGCGCAGTTCGGCGAAAGCCGTTACTTAAAAACAATATCTTTTATCAATTCAGCTCCTGCCGACTGGTTCAGGAGCTGAATTATTTTATCCCGGGACTGAAAAAGCTCCTGCCTAAGCGGAGCGGAATCCAGCGTGACAAATAATACCTGATTCGAAACATACAATTGTTTGGTATGGCGCGCTACCATGGGTCCCATTAATTCCGGCCACGCATTAATCAACGCTGTAGCCTTGAATTTGGCTTCCATGTCCGTTTCTTTCAGCCAATCCTTGAACGCCTCTCCAAATTTCTGATCGGTGAATTTACGCATGACCTACCTCCTGCTGCGATACCGTATCGTTGATGAGTTGGATCGAACCAGATTCAACTCGGAAACAACGGATGTGTCGTCCGATTTGTTCAAAAATGGCACGGATTCGTTCAGGATGGGTGTCCGAAATGAACAATTGTCCAAAGTGATCATCACTGACCAATTCCATAAGTCGTGCCACACGGGAGTCGTCGAGCTTGTCAAAAATATCGTCCAGCAGTAATAGCGGTTTGGATTGCAAGCGATCGCGCATAAAATCAAACTGCGCAAGCTTGAGCGCTACGAGTATGGATTTCTGCTGACCTTGCGATGCGTATTTCTTGACGTGCTTTCCGCCAATCAGTAGTTCCAGATCATCTTTATGAATACCGACAGTCGTGAATTGGGCGGCCCTGTCGCGCTCCCGGGAACCGGCCAGTAACGTAGCCATATTGGCTTTGTCCAGGTGCGATTCATAGATGATATCCGTTTGCTCCTTACCACCGGAAATAAAGGTGTAGAACTCTCTGAAAACAGGCACCAACGAATTGATAAATGATTTCCTAACCAAATGTATGGCATCACCTATTGGTGAAAGCTGTTCGTCGAAAATCTCGAGCGTATCGGTATCAAGCCGACCGTATTGCGCGCTTTGCTTCAACAAGGCGTTCCGTTGTGACAACAATCTATTGTAATTGACCAGGTTCTCCAGGTACGATTTGTCGTATTGAGAAATGATACTGTCTATAAATCGACGGCGCTCCTCACTACCTTCGGTGATCAGTTGACTGTCGGTCGGTGCGATCATTACTACCGGAATCAGCCCGATATGATCGGCGAGCCGGTCGTATTCTTTAGCGTTACGTTTGAGGATTTTTTTCTGGTTCCGACGCAACGCACAATTAATGACTTCCTCCCTGTCGTTGATGGTAAACGCACCTTGAAGCATACAAGCGTCTTCGTCATACCGGATATTCTGACTGTCGACAGGATTGAAATAACTTTTGGAAAGCGCCAGATAATGGATGGCATCCAACAAGTTGGTTTTACCTTCTCCGTTATTGCCTACAAATGCGTTACACAACGCATCCGTTTCCAGTTCGGCCTGCAAGTAATTTCGAAAATTGAAGAGGGATAACCGGCTCAGGTGCATCTACCGCAAATGTACGCAGTAAGTCGTGGAAGTCGTTGGCGTGGTTAAAAAAGAAAAAATGGCTGAAATTCGAATATTTGCTGTGAATAACTCCGGGCAAAACCGATGAAAAGTGCGTTGGATTTTGTATTTTTGAAGTAATAATGCGCCTTGAGCGCGAAAACAGCTAGATGGAAGAGGATTTTCAAGGATCGAAGCACGAGAACAACGAAGCACGCCATTCGGTGGAGCGCTACGAAGAAATGCTCCGTAACAAGGATGCTTATTTCTTCGATGTTGATGCTTTCCTGAATATCATTGACAATTACATCGAAAAAAACGATCCGGTGAAGGCACTGGAAGTCGTTGAATTTGCACAATCGCAGCATCCGGCTTCCATTGAATTTTTGTTGCGCCAGGCCCAATTGCTGGCCATGGTGGACCGTTCTGACGAAGCACTCGGGATTCTTGAAAAAGCCGAAATTCTAATGCCGACCGAAGCGGACATTTACATGATCCGTGGAAGTATATATTCGCACCAGCAGCGCTTTGAAGAAGCCGTGGCCTCCTTCAATCAGGCCATTCCGCTGGCAGATGAACCCGACCTACTCTATCTTAACTTAGCCTACGTATACGAATCGTGGGGTGATTACGACAAAGCCATCGACAACCTGAAACATTGTCTAAAGCACAATCCTACGAACGAATTGGCGATGTATGAACTGGCTTTTTGCTTTGAATTCACCGAGCGATTCCAGGACAGCATTTCCTACTACGAAAAATTCATCGACCTGCATCCGTACAGTTACGGTGCGTGGTATAATCTCGGGAATGTGCTGAATCGACTGGACCGATTTGACGATGCCATTTCGGCGTATGATTTCTGTTTAGCGATCAAAGATGATTTTGCAGCAGCTTACTTTAACAAGGGAAATACGCTTGCTAATATTGAACGGTATGCCGACGCTATCGAATGTTTCAAAAAGACCTTCGAATTTGAAGCGCCGGACTCCCTGACGTACTATAGTATTGGTGAATGCTACGAACAGCTGAACGATATGCATCGTTCACGCGATTATTACAAGAAAGCCACAAAACTTGATCCTACACACCTTGAATCCTGGTTGGGTATTGGTATCACGTTACAAAACGAAGAGCGGTGGTTTGAAGCGCTGCATTACCTGCGCAAAGCCATGGAAATAGATAGTGAAAATCCCGAAGTATGGTTCGCTATTGGCGATGCAGAATACCACATGGATAACTTTGTCGCCGCCGAAACGGCCTACCGTAAGGTCATTGAACTGGATGCCGACAACAAAGAGATCTGGCTCGAATATTCACATTTGCTGATGGTCGACGCCCGACCGGAAGATGCTATAGCCATTTTGGAAACTGGAATTTCTCAGCATCCGGAAGATGCGGAGTTACTCTACCGAATGGCCTGTTATCACTACAGTACCGGACAAATCAACGAAGCGTATCAAACACTTGAAAACGCGCTGGACAAAAATCCGGATCAGGCACACACGATGTTCGAGTACTCTCCTTCGCTGGAAAACGATCGCCATATTCTTGAATTGATTGAACTTTACAAGCAACGCTAATGAACTTTTCTCTCGATCAAATACCTCAGCGTACATCACAGCCGCGTCAAAACGGGCTAACCATGGTAATGGACAAAGGACTTGGCGTGCGCCAGGCCGAAGATCTTATCGAATCAGCAGCGCCATTTATCGATATCGTTAAACTAGGCTTCGGCAGCTCCATGATTACGCCCAACCTGGAGAAAAAATTGGACGTGTACCGGAATGCAAAAATTCCGGTTTACCTAGGCGGCACATTACTGGAAGCGTTTATCGTACGGAATAAATTTGATGACTACCTCAAACTCATCGATAAGTTAAAGCTTACACACGCCGAAGTTAGTGACGGAAGTATCGAGTTACCTCACGATAAAAAATTGGAGTATATTCAACGACTAAGCAAGCAGGTTATCGTACTCACGGAGGTCGGCTCTAAGGAAGAAGGAATCATCATTCACCCTAACAAATGGATTGAAATGATTGAAACCGAATTACAAGCCGGTGCCTGGAAAGTAATTGCAGAAGCCCGGGAGAGCGGCACTGTCGGCATTTATCGGCCGAGCGGCAAAGCCCATGTCGTACTGATCAATAAAATCCTGTCAAAAATTCCATCCGAAAAAATCATCTGGGAAGCTCCTAACAAAGGCGGACAAACGTACTTCATCAAACTGATCGGCGCAGATGTAAACTTGGGCAATATTGCTCCGAACGAAGTGATTGCCGTAGAATCATTGCGTCTCGGACTGCGCAGCGACACTTTTTTTCAGTTTCTAAAAAAATAACGGTCGTCCTACTCTTCGGAGTTGTAGACGCTACCATTATGCATTCGCGTTTCACCTTACTTTTTCTTGGTGTGATCGGCACACTTATCTCTGGATGCTTTTCAGAAAAAGCAATTGAATTCAGGTCTGTTGAACATTTACGTCCGGAAAATATCGGAAAAGAAACACTTTTATCTATGGACGTGGTGATTTACAACCCCAACAACTGGGGCTGTACCGTAGAAGAAACCGACGCTGAATTCTTCATTGACGGAAAAAGAGCGGGCAACACAGTTTTAAGGACCCCAACACGACTTCCGGCGAACGCAGAAGCAACCATTCCTTGCACGGTAAAAACATCAATAACCGATCTGATAAAATTAGTTCCGGCAGGACTTGGCGCTTTGCTAACCGGCAAAGAATTGGAGTCTACTACCCGTGGTACGGTCAAAGTCAGAAAGTTCATTTTTACTAAACGGATATCGTTCGAGGTGAAACAACCGATCGACCGAAAACTACTAAACGGTTTACGCTGATGGAAGCCCTTGCTGCTTATACTGAAAATCTTGTAGTGCTGAAGGATAGAATTGACCGGCAGTTTAGCACGCTATCAGCCGCCGAATTAAGCGAAGTATCGGATGCGGACCGCTGGTCCGTTGCTCAATGTCTGCAACATATCATTAAGACCAACCAGTCGTACTTTCCGGTACTTGAACTCGTAGCACAGGATACATTCCGGCCAAATTTTTGGCAACGCAATTCTCCGTTTACGAAAACCATCGGACGAAACCTGACTTCTGAATTGGGAGCCGTTGTCAGGAAAAAATATAAAGCCCCACGAATTTTCATGCCGGTTAGCCGTGACATTCCGGTTACGGTAGTACAGGATCTCCTTGATAACGTAGCACGATTGTCGGCATTGTCCATCGAAATAACCACTAAAAACCGGATGAACACCGTGATTTCGTCGCCGGTTTCCGCCTTGATCACCTTTACTGTTGGCGATGCCATTTCGATGCTAATCGGACATTCGGAGCGTCATCTGATGCAAGCCCAATCCCTCCTCAAGAAGAAGTAAGCCCATAATTATCGTAGGAAGCCTACTTCATACGTACTGTGTTAAGGACCGTTAAATAACTGTCTTTTCGACCATTGTAGGCTAAATTTGTAGGGAGATGGATAAGAAAAGAATCCGACTGATCATTGTTGTAATGAGTCTGGCATTGTCAGGCATCATACTTTTACAGGTAAATTGGATTCGGCACGATTTCCGATTGAAAGAAGAACAGTTCGAGCAGAACGTATCGCACGCGTTAAACAATGTAGTTGACCGACTGGAACGAAGAGAAGCACAGTCCCTGGTCAGTAATCAGCTCTTTGGCATCAATCCAGATTCAATCACGGAGATGATGATGAGCGACACCTTGAATTCCGATTTTTATGAAGTACGGGACACTGTCATTCAATTACACGGTGAAGCGCATAAAGTCACGACACCATGGCCGGAAGATCCTGAAAGCAATCCGGTCCGCTTAAATTACCCCGATCTATCCGGCGATCAGTCCTTTATACGTATTCAACGAAGGAAAATATTGCGAACCGATTCTATTTCACGGAGATCGATCAGCAGCTCTCAAATTACCCGGATATACGGTGACTCGGCAGAAGTTGTCATTCGTCAGAACGAAGAAAAAATTAAAGCGCGTCTTTCAAAGCTGAATGAAGTCATGCAGAAGATGGCGTTTGAATTCGCGGTCAATGATGAGGATATTCGGCAACGACTGAAGGAATCAAACCTCGATTCTCTACTGGGTAAAGAACTGCAAAACCATAATATCCGTTTAAAATTCAATTACTGCGTACTTAGCAATAACAATAGTGATGTTCTGGCTTCCAATGTAAAACAACCGGAACAGGAACTACTACAATCACCCTACAAAGCAGTGCTGTTCCCTAACGACATCGTGGCGCGGCCTAATTTTCTGCTTATTCGTTTTCCGGCTACGTTCAGCTACTTTTTGGATTCCATGTGGGTAATGTTGTTTAGCTCTACCTTGCTCACCTTTATCATCGTATTCGGTTTTGCCTATACTATTCAGGTCATTTTACGTCAGAAGAAGTTATCGGATATTAAATCCGACTTCATCAACAACATGACGCACGAGTTCAAAACACCCATTGCCACCATATCGTTGGCCGTCGATTCCCTTCGTAATCCCAAAGCAGCAAGTGACCCGGAAAAGTTCAACTACTTCACCCACATCATTCGCGAAGAAAATAAGCGAATGAACAGTCAAGTGGAACGTGTACTTCAAATGGCACAGATTGACAAAGGCGAACTTCAACTGCGCAAAGAGGAGCTGAATATTCATGCGCTAATTCTTCATGCTATTGAGCAGATCAAACTGCAGGTAGAAAGTAGAAACGGCACGGTTCTTGCTGTATTACAATCCAACAATCCGATGGTTGCCGGAGATCACGTCCACCTATCCAATATCATTATCAACCTGCTCGATAACGCCAATAAATACTCCATCGATGCGCCGGAAATAAAGGTTGAAACCATCCAACATGCGGAAGGCGTTTTGATTCGGGTAATCGATAAAGGAATCGGGATGACTAAAGAAACTCAAAAAAGAATATTTGAAAAATTCTATCGCGTTCCTACTGGAAACCGACACGATATAAAAGGTTTTGGTCTTGGACTTTCTTACGTGCAATTCATCGTAAAAGAACACCAGGGATCGATTCGCGTAGACAGTGAACCCGGAAAAGGAAGCACCTTCGAAATTATAATACCTTATCTAGCAACATCTCTCGTATGAACAGCAGCAAACCGAAAGTCTTATTAGCAGAGGATGATCCGAACTTCGGCTCTGTTTTAAAGAATTACCTGGAACTTAACGATTACTCCGTAACGCTTTGTCCGGATGGCGCTATCGCTTACGAACAATTCACTGGCGGGCTTTTTGATATTTGCCTACTGGACGTCATGATGCCTAAAAAAGACGGATTTACATTGGCGAAAGAAATACGTGAGAAAGACTCCGGCATTCCTATTATTTTCCTTACCGCAAAATCCATGAAAGAAGATATGCTGAGCGGCTTTCAGGTTGGCGGCGATGATTACATTACCAAACCGTTTGATTCGGAAGTATTACTGTATAAGCTGAAAGCTATTTTGAAACGCAGCAATGAACGCGGCCCTGATCTGACGCAGAAAGAATTCACGATCGGTAAATTCAACTTTAATTACGAACACCGTATCATCACCGGCGATGGTATCAACAGTAAACTCTCACCAAAAGAAGCGGAATTACTGCGTTTACTCTGTATTTACATGAACGAATTGCTGCCACGTCAGAAAGCGCTAAAGGAAATTTGGGGCGACGATAATTACTTTAACGCAAGAAGTATGGACGTATTTATCACCAAGCTACGCAAATACCTCAAGGACGATCCACGGCTCGACATTCTGAATATCCACGGAAAAGGATTCCGGTTGATTGACAATGCCATCCGTTAACGTAAGCGCCAATTTATAAGTTAGAATAAGTAGCTTTTCGTACCTTACGCAAAGAAATTATCTGTATGGTATTCTACTTATCCATCGTACTTTATATCAGCAGTGTGATCGGCGCACTGGTTCTGATGATCCTTGGCAAAAACATGGATCGCCGAAAATTCATGTTATTGGCCAGTGTTCATGGATTCCTTCTCCTGATTTTCCTTGCCTCACTTTTTCTGGGGCGCGACACACCAGGAGAAACCCCACTTAATTTCTTTTTTCTTTTGTTTGTTTGTTCAGGCGTATGGCTGACCGGTCAGGTTTGGCGAATAGCTACTCCACTACCTCTGCGCATCTATTTCAGTATTTACGCAATCACTTTCCCTTTATTCTTGTTCTCCCCCTCCATGCTCGTCAACTTTCTATTGACTACCAGCTACACAGAGACGTTGGGTAAAACCTTTGTGGTGCGCGACAACTATTTCCTGGAACAACAAAATTCCTGGAGCGACAACAGTGGTAGAATGAAGTATAAACTAGTAGTAAAAAAAGGGGTGTTTACACAAACACTGGCGAGGGATATCGATTTCAATGGCGCTATTGACTCCAGCAAAACAATTTCTTTTGACCTAAATCAAGGGGCTGTAATCCGTGGATATCGCCCGAAAGAAACCTTTGTCTCCAGTTCGCTCGACAGTATTGACATCACCGTCGTTCTGAAAAAACGTAAGTTCAACCAAATCGAACGCCGACTCACCCCATGAAGAACATCTTACTCTTTTTAGTAAGTGCGTTTTTGCTTAGCACTGCTAGTGCGCAGTTACCCGATACAGATATTTTCATCAGCGAAATGCGTTATGAAAACGGAATCTACTCGTTCACGAAACCCGTCAATATGACGCAACGGAAAGGTTACGATAACCAGCCCTCGTTTTCTGCAGACGGTTCTGTTTTTTATTTCGTCTCTATCAATAAAGACACCACTCAATCCGATATTTACCAGTGCGATTTAAAGACCAAGATCATTAAATCCTTTACTAAAACACCTACCAGTGAGTATTCCCCGAAACTGACGCCGAATAGAAAAGGACTGTCGGTAGTTCGGGTAGACGCCGACAGCGGTCAGCGATTCTATGTGATTCCGTTAAGTAACGCTCGCGTTGCCCATCATTTCGATCATACCGACTCTATCGGTTATTATTCGTGGCGGAACGATACTATCCTGGCGATGTTCATCCTTGGAACTCCTCCAACGCTACAAGTAGTAAACCTTCGGTCCGGCGAACGGAAAGTAGTTGCAACTTCGATAGGTCGTTGTCTGAAAACATCCCCCGATGGCCAAATACTGTACTTTGTAGATAAAAGCGACAGCACGCGTTGGATGATTAGAAGTTATAATTTCTCTACCGATGCCATTCAAGCCATTGTTCCCACGATTGACCAGAGCGAAGATTTTGAACGACTTCAAGATGGTACACTTTTGACCGGAAATAAAGGCAAGTTGTACACGTACCAAGAAGGAGCCAGCTCTTGGACGTTGAACACCGATTTTAGTCAATCATTGAACGATTTTTATCGCAT
>Ga0315906_10001900_pt1 | contig 30186 bp, 27 predicted proteins | sample LakEriMetagenome_4_FD_203526 | JGI IMG/M metagenome (GOLD analysis project Ga0315906, IMG submission 203526) | Freshwater fungal communities from buoy surface, Lake Erie, Ohio, United States - Buoy 2 MA122 | ecosystem: Environmental > Aquatic > Freshwater > Lake > Lake biofilm | place: USA...
GTATACAAACAAGAAACCGACTTTCTTCGGGGCTATGCGGCAGGGTTTTCTGCCAGTCGTGGCGCTGGTCCGGACACAAGCAGCATAGGGATGGAACTTAAAAATAAGCTCTTGAATCCCGATCAGTATGGACCTTGGAGGGTTGGGTCTCACATGATGGGGGAGACGCTGCCAAAGGAAAGTAACTACGTGGCGCTAGATCCCAACCTGAAAGACGAGTGGGGCATGCCACAGCTGAAGATCTCTGTAGACTACGACGACAACGATGAGAAGATGGTGAAAGACTACCTCGAGCAAATGACGGAGATGTTTACGAAGGCGGGCTTTACCAACATCCAAACTTCCGACAGCAAGCAGGCACCTGGCTTGGATATCCACGAGATGGGCGGGGTGCGTATGGGTAAGGATCCCAAGACCTCCATGTTGAATGCCAACCATCAGTTGCACGCTGTGCCGAATGTGTACGTGACCGATGGGGCATCCATGACCTCTACCTCTACTCAAAATCCTTCGTTGACCTACATGGCCTTTGCCGCCCGTGCTGCACACCATGCGGTGGCGGAGAGCAAGAAGAAGTAAGGAGGATAGAAAGCAAAAAACCCGAATCAGACTGATTCGGGTTTTTTTGTGCATTTTTTTCTGGGGCTTAAAAAGGCAGTTTCCCCAAATCCACATTTCCACCGGAGAGGATGATGCCGACTTTTTTTCCGGCAAAGCGTTCCTTGTTGGCCAGCAAGGCTGCTAGCGGCACTGCGCAGGAGGGCTCGATGATGATTTTCATGCGCTCGTAGACCAGGCGCATCGCTTCGATGATTTGCGGATCTGTGGCGAGTAAGATATCCCGTACATGGGCTTGAATCAAGGCAAAGTTGAGTGTACCCAAAGAGGTTAAGAGTCCATCTGCAATGGTGTTTGGGCCCGTTTGCGGAATGATGTATCCTGCATGAAAGGAGCGGTAGGCATCGTCAGCTCCGGTAGGTTCCCCTGCGATCACTTCGATCTGGGGATTCAGGTAATGTGCGGTCAGGGCCGTGCCACCCAGTAGTCCACCTCCCCCGACGGGGGCCATTAGGATATCCAGTTCCGGTTGGTCTTCTAGGAATTCCAACGCGCAAGTTGCCTGCCCTTCAATCACGTCCAGGAAGTCGTAGGGAGGAATAAAAGCGGCCCCCGTGCGGGCAACAACCGCTTCCAAGGTGCTTTCTCGGGCTTTGAGATTGGGTTCGCATTCGATGATTTCTCCTCCATAGCCTTTTACTGCCTTCTTTTTGATCTCCGGGGCATTGGAAGGCATGACGATGTAGGAGGGGATTCCTGCTACCGTGGCGGCGCGAGCAAGGGCAGCGGCATGGTTGCCCGAACTGTGCGTTGCCACTCCTTTTTCACGTTCACTAGGGGTCAGTTTCATGACTGCATTGGCTGCCCCTCGAGCCTTGAATGCACCGACTTTTTGAAAGTTTTCGCATTTAAAAAAGAGTTGACATCCGGCCCTCTGATCGATAGCGGTGGAGGACATCACAGGAGTCCGGTGGATAAAAGGCTGGATACGGGCATGCGCCGATCGGATATCGGAGAGGGTAGGAAAGTTCATGAGGTAAAATTAAAAATTTGTACAAGGTACCCTGCCTGCGGCAGGCAGGCAAGTACGAAGTACAAAGTAGGAAAAAATACGAAGTACGAGCTTCGAAATACGGAATGAAAACTAATTCCGAACGCTTATTGAAGAAGTACAAAGTAGGGAAAAATACGAAGTGCCTGCCTGCGGTAGGCAGGCGAAGTACGGAATTCAAAGCAAATGCCGAATGCTGAACGCTGATTTTGGAACGCCGAATTGGGATAACTGGTCTTTGGTCAGAAGCAGGCTTTTTTGTCTAGCAGCATCTAGTCTTGGTTCTTGTTTCTCGCCTCTTGCTTTGGAGGGATCTTGGTACATGGTACTTAGTACTTCGTACAGTTTTCTACCCCTTCCACTGAAAAGACTTCTCATCCACTGCCCGCATGGTGCAGAGCACGCCGTTTAGGTGATCGTATTCGTGTTGGATGAGTTCGGAGATCGCCCCTTCCACCTTCCACACCTGCGGTTGCCAGTGCTCGTCTAGGTAGTGGAGGCTGAGGGATTGATGGCGTTTTACGCGGACAAGTAGGTTAGGAAAACTCATGCAGTCGTCCCATAATTCAAATTCTTTTTCACTCAATTCGTTCAATTCCGGGTTGATCACCACATAGGGACGGTCGAGCTGTAGGTAGAACAGGCGCTTCATGATCCCCAACTGAGGGGCGGCGATGCCTCTCCCAAAGCCATACACCCGACGCACATCCTCCATGGCTTCATGGAGCTGCTGAATCCAGCCTGGCACTTTGGATAGTTCTTCTCGGAGTACAGGCTCGCATACTTCGTATAGCCGTGGATCACCGAGTTTGAGGATATCGTGGATGGTTTTCATGGGATAGAAGTCAGTATAAGGGCACGAAAAATAAATACATCTATTTGTTAGTCTTGATTAGCAATAATGCGCTCTTACTTGAATTCTTATCAACTAGTAGAATAATTACCAAGCCATATTTCTTAGTACTCTAATGCTAAGGAAAAGGCAGCATGGAATCAATTTTTCTAAAATATTTTTTTACTAATGACTTTTTATTCCAAAGCCTTATTTAGTTGATCCAAACTAAACTATATAAGAAATTTGCCAACTTTTTTCAGGAGCCAAAATACGAATGAATCATTGCAGATTAATTTTTGCTTCTTATATTTCATTTATATATTAAATAGATAAGATTTCTGTGATTGGGGACTGCTTAAGTAAGGGGCTTGTATCTTACATGGACTATTTTTCAATTGGTTCAACTTAATAAAATATGAAAAAATACATTTTATTCTTGCTGACTCTTTTGACTTCAGCCACACTTTGGGCACAGGCACCTCAGCGAATAAGTTATCAATCTATTATTCGTGATGGAAGTAATGTAGTGGTAGCTTCAAGCCCAGTAGGAATCCGAATATCCATCGTCAAGCAATCTCCTACAGGAAGTGCGGTGTTTGTGGAGCGGCATAGCAAGTCCACCAATGCCAATGGCCTAGCCAGTCTGGAAATTGGAGCAGGAGTTCCCTTATCAGGAAATTTTTCAGGTATTGATTGGGGCAATGGTCCTTATTTTATCAAAACAGAGGTAGATCCATTGGGAGGAAATAATTACAGCATCGTGGGTACCACCGAGCTATTAAGTGTTCCTTATGCCCTTTTTGCAGCCAATGGCACTCCGGGTCCCCAAGGAGAAAGAGGGGCGATTGGTGCTACAGGCCCCCAAGGAGCAAAAGGAGATAAAGGCGACACAGGAGCAACCGGTCCTCAAGGGCCTATAGGGTTAACTGGGCCAGCGGGTCCTCAAGGTCCTATTGGATTGACAGGCCCTGCAGGCGCAACGGGTGCTGCCGGCCCACAGGGGCCTATCGGGTTAACTGGACCAGCGGGTGCTCAAGGCGCTCAAGGTCCTTCAGGATTGACAGGTACTGCAGGTCCAGCGGGTCCCCAAGGACTGGCCGGACCTACGGGTGCAACAGGAGCTACGGGTGCCACTGGAGCAGCAGGAGCTGATGGACGAACGGTACTGAATGGTACTTCCAATCCTACATCCAGCACCGGAGCTAATGGAGATTTTTATATCAATACCAGTTCAAATACCTTATTTGGACCTAAGGCTAGCGGAGCATGGCCATCGGGTATATCTTTGGTAGGTCCCACTGGAGCTACAGGTCCTCAGGGTTTACAGGGACCAACGGGCGCTACGGGCCCGCAAGGTCCAACCGGTTTACCAGGTCAAGCAGCTACACCTAGTTTAGAAGCTGTTTTAGCGAATAATAATAGCGCCAATAATTTTCAAATAAAAAATTTAGCTAACCCAACATCGGCTCAAGATGCCGTTACAAAACAATATGTAGACCTTTTTCAAGCCCAAATAACTGTTGGAGCAATAGCTAATACCTCAACGGCCAATGGTGCAAGTATCACTTCTGGGGTATTGAATTTGGCTCCGGCAAATGGGAGTAATGGGGGCATTGTGACAACAGGGGCTCAAACGATAGCAGGAGCGAAAACATTTAATTCAGACCTAGTTGTTAACCAAATTCGTTTTGGTAGAGGGTTAGGGGATAATGTACAAAATACAGCCGTAGGTAATTCATCTCTTACCAATAATACCACTGGTGCTGGAAATACTGCTTTTGGATTTCAAGGACAGTGGAAGGGAACAACAGGTGGTGGTAATTCCTCTTTGGGATTCGCCGCCTTAATTGAAAACACGACTGGATCTAGAAATACGGCACTTGGATACCAAGCTTTGCAAAAAAATATAGGTGACGACAACATTGCCATTGGGTTTAATGCGATGTATTTAAGTCAAAATTCATCAAACAACATTGTCCTTGGTACCCAAGCCTTGGATTGGAGTACCAACGGAGCTGCAGATAACGTTGTTGTGGGGAAACAAAATGTGAGATTTGCAACCACTGCTTCAAGAAATGTGGTTTTGGGACATTATTCGGGGTCTTCAATCACGACAGAAACCAATAATACCTTAATTGGTTACCAGACTAATCTTTCAGCAGGCGTCACCAATGGTACTGCCATTGGAAATGGGGCTACAGTAGCCACAAGTAATCAAATACAATTGGGAAATACATCCGTTACCAATGTAAAAACTTCTGGAACGCTTACTGCGGGCACAGTAACTTATCCTAATACCCATAATTCAACTACAGGTCAAGTTCTAACAATTAACAACACTGGAACTGCAAGCTGGGCAACGGCATCATCAGGAGTGCCCTATACAGGTGCAATAGGCGCAGTTAATTTAGGCGCTTATGATTTAACTGTAAATGGAATTACCGTAGGCAAAGGTCTTAATAGCATTTCTTCCAATACAGCCATTGGAAATAGTGCACTTCTTTCAAATACAACGGGAATAGGTAATTCAGCAAATGGATATCGAGCATTGTTATCAAATACCACAGGAAGTTACAATACTGCAAATGGATACCAAGCATTATATACAAACTCAACCGGTGAGTTTAATGTCGCTGTTGGTTACAATGCATTGAGAGCAAATAATGGTACATCCGGTTATGGGAGTCGTAATACTGCTGTTGGAAACGAGGCACTATTAGACAACACAACTGGCTATCAAAATGTGGCAACTGGACACCAAGCGTTATATAGAAACACCACGGGTGCTCAAAATACTGCAATTGGAAGTTTTGTGTTATATAATAACATATCGGGAAACAATAACGTTGCGATTGGACCAGAAACGTTACATGGTAACACATCAGGCAGTCAAAATACTGCGATTGGAGGATACGGTGCATTAAGAGAGAATACAACGGGTAGTTTTAATACAGCCTATGGGTTCGAATCGCTTTACTCAAATACTACGGGTGCTAGGAACACAGCCATTGGGTTTAACGCAGGTCGTACCATAGCTGATGGTGTTACCGCAAATACGACAAGTGATTTTTCAGTTTTCCTTGGGTCAAATACAAAAGCATCTGCTGACAATGCTCAAAATGAAATAGTTATAGGGCACGGCGCAACTGGTGCTGGTTCTAATACCATTCAATTGGGAAACACTTCGGTGTCCAATGTAAAAACCTCTGGAACGCTTACTGCGGGCACAGTAACTTATCCTAATACCCATAATTCAACTACAGGTCAAGTTCTAACAATTAACAACACTGGAACTGCAAGCTGGGCAACGATTTCCAGTGGTGGAGCAAGTTCAGTGGGAGCAATTTCAGGCACTTCCACGGCCAATGGTGCCAGTATTACCTCTGGGGTTTTAAAATTAGCTCCAGCAGATGCAAGCAATGGGGGCATTGTGACTACAGGGACTCAAATTTTTGCTGGAGATAAAACATTTACTGGTAAAACAGTAATTGGGTCCTCTTCTGCTACTAGTAACACATCAGTATTGGAAATAAACTCTACTACCCAAGGATTTTTACCTCCAAGGATGTCCTTTGCTCAACGAAATGCAATCACTTCTCCTTCACTTGGATTAATTATTTATTGTACTAACTGCGGATCCCCTGGACAACCACAATATTTTAATGGATCAGTTTGGGTAAACATGATTGGTGGTCCTGCAGAAGGAGAATTCAATCCAACTGTTGGGGCGTCATTTAAAGGAGGAATAATTGCCTATATATTACAACCAGGAGACCCAGGGTATGATCCCAATGTACCTCATGGATTAATTGCTGCAACTGCGGATATTTCAATTAATAACCAAAGAGCGGAAGTAACATGGGGATGTCTCAATGCTCCTCCTCAACAAAACGATATTGCTATACTTTCTGGGGCGTCGGGCACAGCTATTGGTACTGGAAGCCAAAATACTTTAGATATTCTTGCTGAATGTTCGGAACAAAATATTGCAGCTAAGCTTTCTGCAGATTTTTCGTCTGGTGGATATTCGGACTGGTTTCTGCCAAGTAGTGTAGAGTTAGAAAAATTGCAAATTAATAGGGCAATAATTGGTGGATTTGATGACAATCTATGGTATTGGAGTTCTACTCAGATTGGTAGTGCTGCACATGCTCATTGGTTTGGTCCTGGCGCCGCAGGTCCAATCGATAAATCTGATCTCCGCGCCGTTAGACCAATTCGTTATTTCTGAAATTTGCGTTATACCTAAAACTTCGTTTTGCTAAATAAAAAAATATAATTGAAATACACTCCGCTTCTCCTACCTGTGGAAGACTAGCTCCGTGAAATAGGTTTACATACCTATCGCTATCTCTATTTCACCGAGCTTGTCTTGCCCGAGGTAGGCGGACTCGGTTTATTTCCATTGTATTTCTACCCTATTTTCCTAAGCCCCTTTTTTCCCCTACTTTTGCGGCATGAATTACTTATCCGTTGAGAACCTGAGCAAAGCCTTTGGGGAACGCAAACTTTTTTCCAACATCTCCTTCGGCATCGCACAAGGACAAAAAATAGCCCTGGTGGGCATCAACGGGGCTGGGAAATCCACCTTGATGAAGATCATCATGGGACTGGAAATCCCCGATACGGGGCAAGTGGCTCTCAACCAGTCGGTCAAAATCGCTTACGTGCACCAAAATCCGGTTTTCGAAAGCAATTTGAGCATCTACCAAACGATCTTTGATCAGAGCAATTCAGAAATCCTTCAAGTCATAGAATCCTACCACAAAGCCATACTCGATTCCGAACGCGGTGTGGACAACTCCGATCAGATGACCAAGCTTTTCGAAAAAATGGATGCCCTCCAAGCTTGGGATTTTGAGTACCAGGTCAAGGAAGTCCTGGGCAAACTCGGCCTTCACGATACCGGCCTTCCCGTGGGCAACCTCTCCGGAGGGCAGCGCAAGCGGGTAGCCCTCGCCAAGGCAATCCTCGAAAAGCCAGACCTGCTCCTCCTTGATGAACCCACCAACCACCTGGACCTGGAAACCATCGAATGGCTGGAAGATTACCTTTCCAAGGCCAACCTGGCCCTGTTTATGGTGACGCACGACCGTTATTTCTTGGAAAAGGTCACCAACGAAATTCTGGAATTAGACCAAGGAAAAATCCACCGCTACCAAGGCAACTACGGCTATTTTCTTGATAAAAAAGCAGAGCGCATGCAGATCGAGGACATCGAGATCGAGAAAGCGAAAAGCCTCTACAAAAAGGAGTTGGACTGGATTCGTCGACAGCCCAAGGCGAGGGGCACCAAAGCCAAGTACCGCGTGGATGCCTTTGAGGAAACCAAGGAAAAAGCATTTACCAAGCGGGAGGAGCGTGATATCGAATTGACCGTGTCTACCCAGCGCCTGGGAAACAAAATCTTAGAAATTGAAAAAATTTCCAAAGGCTTTGACAGCAAAACGCTGATCCAGAATTTCTCCTACATTTTCAAAAAGAAGGACCGTATCGGTATCATAGGTCCAAATGGAGCAGGAAAAACAACCTTGCTAAAAATGATTACGGGGCTGCTTGAGCCCGACCAGGGCAAGGTAACTGCGGGACAGACCACGGCCTTTGGATACTACCGTCAAGAGGAAGATCGCTTCGACGAAGAAAAACGCTTGATCGATGTGGTCAAAGAAATTGCGGAAGTGGTGGTGCTGGACAAGGGACAGACAATCACGGTGAGCCAATTTTTAACGCAGTTTGGATTCCCTCCCAAGCAGCAGTTTACCCCTATTGGAAAGATGAGTGGAGGAGAGCGCAGACGCCTGCAGCTGCTCCTGGTGTTGATCAAAAACCCCAACTTTTTGATCCTAGACGAACCCACCAACGACTTGGATTTGATGACCTTGAATATCTTGGAGGAATTTTTAGACACCTTCCCGGGCTGTTTGATCATCGTGTCTCATGACCGCTACTTTATGGATCGACTGGTCGAGCACTTGTTTGTATTTGAAGGGGAAGGCATGATCCGCGATTTTCCGGGTAATTACACAGACTACCGGGAATGGGAAGAAGAGAAAGAATCCCAGAAGGCTAGTCCTAGTTTCCAACCAAAAGTTGAAGTTTCCAAAGTGCTGGGAGCGCCATCACCCAAACTCAAAGCTTCCTACAAGCAAAAGCAGGAGTTTAGAGAAATTAATGAAAAGATTGCAGGGCTGGAAATAGAAAAATCCAAGCTTCTGGAACAAATAGCTTTGGGCACATCACCCGCAGAGCAACTCCTGATCTTGTCTAAGCACTTGCAAGAGATTGACCAAAACTTGGAAAATCTAGAATTGCAGTGGTTGGAATTGAGCGAACTAGAAGGTATTGATGCCTAATTTGGCGGGTAGGGCTAATGACCTAAGAGGTAAAGGTGTCCAAGGCAAGTTGAATCGCTTTGGCAACAGTTGCCTCGCCTGCTGAATCGAATTTTTTCAGGGGGCGATTGGCTAGGATGGCATTGATGCTGAGAACCTGGTGACCGAGGAGTTCGCCGAGGGCATAGTAGCCCGCCGTCTCCATTTCAAAATTGGTCAAGGAACGGCCCTTGATTTGCAGCCCTGCAAGACGCTCAATGAGCTGATCAAAACGAGGCTTCAGTCGTACTTCTCTCCCTTGCGGGGCATAAAATCCAGGACAGGTTAGGGTAATTCCTCGTGGGATGGAAGAATCTAGCTTATCCAATAACTTGGAGGAGGCAGCCGCTTGGTAAGGCCTAAAGGTTAGTCCAAGTTCGGCTTGGATGGCTTGCCCAAAGTCCTGGGGACCCGACAACTCTGGATAATAAGCCATCAAGGTATCCATACCTATTGCTAATTCAGAGGCCAATAAGCTACCCGTAGGGATGGATGCTTGTAAACTTCCAGAAGTGCCGATGCGGACGATCTGTAAACTGGTTTTTTTGGATTTGACTTGGCGCGTTTGCAGGTCCACATTGACCAAGGCATCCAATTCGGTCATCAAAATCTCGATATTATCCGTGCCCATGCCCGTACTGATCACAGATATCCGATGCCCATTTTTCCAACCCGTGTGGGTGATAAATTCCCGATTCTGAAGCTTGAAATCTACCTGATCCAAATGCTGCGATACCGTAGCTACGCGATCTGGATCTCCTACGGTAAAAATCGTAGTCCCTACCTGCTCCGGAGTAAGTCGCAGGTGATATACGCTTCCGTCGGTATGGAGTACTAGTTCGGACTCAGGAATTATTCTTTGTTCCATCGCCGCCTTAGGTCTTTGATTTGGTAGAACTTCGGTGTAGGCCTTTGTAGGGATTGTATCCGTTGGTATTTTTTTGGTAGTAGCCTGTACCGTCGTAGGGACGTTTTTCTGGATGCTCCTTGCAGGCGCTGGAGCAAGCCCCTTCCAATTCCCAGCCACAGGATTCACAGATGGGCAAATGCTCATTGCAACTTGGATTGGCACAGTTGACCATGCGATCGCAGGGCTTTTCACAGACGTGACAGGTAGAAATGATGGTTGGATTGACTTTATTTACCTCCACGGCGATGCGGTTGTCAAAGACGTAGCACTTGCCTTCAAAGTCTTCTCCATGGGCTTCCATACCGTACTTGATGATGCCTCCGTGGAGTTGATAGACATCTTGAAATCCTTGTTCTAGGAGGTAGGCAGACGCTTTTTCACATTTGATGCCTCCGGTACAGTAGGTAAGTACTTTTTTATTTTTGAGGTGGGCAAGTTCCTTGACCTTCTGTGGAAAATCTCGGAAGTTGTCTATATCCAGAGTAATTGCATTTTTGAAATGTCCCAAATCGTGTTCGTACTTGGAGCGTACGTCTAGGATGACCACATCCTCTTGGTCTTTCATTTTTTTGAATTCCGAAGGCTCCAGGTGTTTTCCAGTTTTCACGTTGGGATTTAAATGCCGCAGGGAGGAATGCACGATTTCAGGCTTGTAGCGCACGTGTATTTTGGCAAAAGCATGGGTATCGTGGAGTTCGATTTTAAACTCAGTTTTGGCAAAACGAGGATCTGCATGGATGTAGGCCATGTACTTCTCGCAGTCGGCAGTCAATCCGGATACGGTTCCGTTGAGGCCTTCATCGGAAATGATAATGCGGCCGCGGATGTTGTTTTCCACGCAAAAGAGGTGGTGCTGTTCTCGGTATTCTTCAGGATTGCTGATGTCTGCGTAGCAGTAGTACAGCAGGATGCTGTAGGGTTTGTGATTTGTATTTTCCATAACTAAGGCCCTGTTTCGGCAGGGTGTTTGGTTGTTTGTAATATAATCTTTTGCCTTATGAAGTGAAGGTACAAAGTACGAAGTACCATGTACCAAGATTCTTAAGAAGCAACATTTTGGTCTAAATACTAATCCCTACTTTGTACTTAGTACATTGTACTTTGTACAATCATTTTATTTTCCCCGCTGGATTTCCAAATACGGTTTCGTTTTTTCCTACCGAGGAGATCACCACGGATCCAGCACCCACGCGAGCGCCTTTGCCTATGCGTACACCGGAGACGATGGTGACGCCCGAACCTATAAACGCTCCTTCTTCTACCACCACGTCGGAATTGAGGATAGAACCTGCGCCTACCTGAACGTAGTCTTCAACGATCACTTTGTGATCAATAATTGCTCCCGTATGGAAGATGCAGTGGCTTCCCACTTTCGCTCCTGCCCCTACAGTCACCTGCGCATTGATAAAGTTGCCATGTCCTAGCTCGGCATCTGTAGAAATATATGCGCGCTCATGGATGGCATTTATGGGTTGCATTTTTCGTGTTTCCTGGAGAAGTTCTACCAGAAACTTCCGATGCTTGCTGTCATCAACGGCTACAAAGGCTTCCGTCTTCTTTCCTATAAGCTTCAGAAATCCTTCATCTTCAGTAGCTCCCAGAATGGGGATATTGTTGATTTCGCTCCCATGAAGGCTTGCATCATCCTCAAGAAATCCATAAACAATCACTTGATTGCTGTTGAAAATTTCCAAAGCCGGATGCGCGATTCCCTTTGCTCCTAGAATGATGACGGGTTTGTCCATAAGATGAATCCCAATGCGATATGCAAAAATACAGGAAATGTGGGGGATGTCCAACGATTCATTGGGAAGGCTGTCGGAGTAAGTTTTGGCCAATTCTGCATGAAAGGCATTTTTGACTCTGGCAATAGGAATTGTGGAGTTCAATCATCCCTTGGGAATCAAAGGCCGAACATGCCAACCAGCCCTTTTGAGCAAATTTTCTGGTGATGAAATTGTCCTCAGCGGTAAGGCTTTGCAGTACGGCAAAGCAGCGCTCTTTCCATTCTTCTTGGTCCATGTACTTCCCAAAAGCAAACCATAAAGGAAGCACAAAATTGATGATGAGTATCCTCACGCTTGCTTCCGATAGGCCAGTGGAGTGGCTCTTTTTAGCTTTCATGCCAAATCCATAATGCTTTTGCCAATAGGGAGAAAGTGGGGCCTGCAACACTCTTTTGAAACCATCAAATTCACGGTTGTCCTCCAGGATGGAGGACAACAAATGGGGAGCATGTGCAAGTACAGAAGCCAGCTGCGCTATTCGGAGTGTAGGAAAATTTGAAGGCCTGGCACCTAAAAATGACCAATGCGATCGGGACAAGCCATTCTGCCACTTGAATTTTTTTTGAAAAAAATCGTGGTCCAACTTGAGTTGTGCTACATAGGGATCGTCAGTGGATTCAGGCAGGAGTCCTGCTTGCCCCAAGAGCATGGCTTCTATGCTGGTATTTTGGTCTCTGTACCTACGAAGCAGGGAGTAGGGTACTAGGGAGGACAGGTCTTTCATGGCTGCTCCATTGAGTCCAAAGCCAAAACTGATGGCCAAGCATCGGTAAGCTACTTCCTCCCAATCCCCATGGGTTTGTGCAAGCATATCGTGCACCCCCAGGGATTTTCTATACATCCTTTCCACCAAGGCTTTTTCTAGAGCAGAAAAACGAACAATTTCTGGAACCTCAGGAAGAGCGTGTGCGCAGGGAACATCCGATTTGAAATCCAGAAGCTTTTGGTAGTTGCGCCAAATGTCTAAAAAAATTTTCCCCTTCAATTCCAAAGTGGGCATGGGTGTACCGTCACTACGGTAAACCTCTTGGTCATCTTCCCATACTACGTGTAAAATTACCGAGTTGTAGGAAGCATTGGCGAAATGGCTATGCTGCTTCCATTCCGAAGCCTTCCGGTGTACTTCTACATGCCCATGGAATAGAATGCCCCCAATCTCCAATGAGGCATGTTGAAAATCAGGCCCTTCCAGGGTATTATGAAACCCTGTTTGTAAAATAACTAGGTCTTGGCCTTCTGTAGTTTGTAATTCCTTACGCTCAAAATACAGGTACTTCCATACCAGCTGCAAAAAGTCTTCTTTAAATTCCATAAAAAAATGAGTCTAAAAAGTAGACTAAAGCTAAGAAAATCAACAGACTTGGTCAAGGTCACCCCCTCTTTGCTGGGAATGATTTTTCTCGTTTTTTACCAAATCTCTGGAGCTACTTCCTGTAGCGTCCTAGTAGGACTTTCATTTCTTGTTGAAGCTTTTGTGCTTCTTTTCTAGCCGCTTTAGCGAAATCTTTTTCTGCAGAAGCATAGATAATCCCCCTGCTTGAATTGACTAGAAGGCCACAGCTAGAAGTCATTCCATAACGAGCCACCTCCTCCAAGCTTCCGCCTTGGGCCCCAACTCCAGGCACAAGCATGAAGTGTTCTGGAACAATTTTTCTTGCCTCACCTATCCCTTCCCCTCGGGTGGCTCCTACTACAAACATCAAATTATCCGGGGTCCCCCAAGACTGGCATTTTTCCAACACCACCTTAAAAAGTTCCTTTCCAGAAGCATCTTGCAGCTGCTGGAAGTCCTGAGATCCAGCATTGGAAGTAAGGGCCAACACTATGGCCCATTTTTCTTTGAAGGCAAGAAAGGGGCGTACAGAATCCTCCCCCATATACGGGGCCACGGTAATGGCGTCAAAATCCATTTTTTGGAAAAAGGCCTCTGCATAGCGCGTAGCAGTATTGCCAATGTCCCCACGCTTGGCATCGGCAATGGTAAAGGACTCTTTGGGAAGAAGGGACTCTACCTTGGCCAAGGTTTCCCAACCTTTGGTCCCCAAGGCTTCAAAAAAGGCTATATTCGGTTTGTAGGCTACCGCAAAGTCAGCCGTCTCCGCAATGATTTGCTCGCAAAATGAAAACACCGGATCGGGCTCCTTCAGCAAATGGGGAGGGAGCTTGTCCAGGTCGGGATCTAATCCTACGCAGAGGAAAGATTCCTTTTTCTCAATGGTGGAGATCAGTTCGGATCGAGTCATGAGCGGTAAGTTGATCCAAAGGTAGGGAATATTCAGCTCCGCCAAATCCTTCTACGCCTAGAAATCTCTCCTCTCAGGGGAAAAGGACTTGGTCCGATTAGGTCTTGGCTGCTTTTCTTTTTATTACGGCACCCACTAGGGAGACGCTAGCAGAAATTAGGAAAAACAGTAGGCTAAAGGCTACCGCAGGAGCCTCCTCTACACCTGCATAAGCATGTGCATAGACCATCACTAGCTCCCTAGCCCCCACTCCTCCTATGGTCAATGGAAGAACTGCTACCAGGGAAGAAACCAAAAAAATCACTTGATAGGCGAGAAGGTCTTGATCAATTCCCAAACCCAATAAAAGGAAATACACGCAAGCCATTTGGGATACTTGCCCCACTACTGACCAGGTCATGCTTGGCCAAAAGGAAGGTATAAAATCCGTAAAGAAGTAGTGCTGTACACCCCAAAATGCAACTAGGCAGGTTGGAATTAGACCAAGGCAAAGAAAAAACCAAAATGGAGTTTTGGTAAAGGGAATAGGTACCTCTACCCATAAAAATAGTACAGCCAAAACGACTAAAATCGCAACCAGCCCACTCAATCTATCCAGAAGGGACGCTTTTATCAGTTGCTTGAGGGGCGTTTTGTGATCTTGGTGGAGCAAGTAGACCTTATATCCATCTCCTCCTATGCCTCCAGGCAGAAATAAATTATAAAACATGCCTATGAGGTAAAGTTTCCAGTTTTCCCATGCTGAAAGATGGATGCCGAGGTTGTTGAAATAGTGATTTAAACGGATGGAAGTGGCTACTTTACTCCAGACGAAAAGAAAAAATGCCCCTGCAATCCATGGCCAGTGCAAGGACTGGGATAAATCTTGCAGTTGGTCTATGTCTACCTGTTGAAAAACCAGGTAAAGCGCCAGACCTGTCAGCAGGAGTTTTACACTAGTTTTGAGCCAATCAGGGAGGTGAGTCAAGGAATTAGTTGGTTAGAGTACACAGGGTAGGTTATTGGTCTGCAGAAATCTCCCCCAAAAAAATGGTTTTGATTCGGTAGGTTTTTTTGTCTTGAGATTCAAAATAGGTGCGCACGATGATTTCTGCTATGATGCCTGTGGTAATGAATTGTATACCTCCTAAGATCAAAATAAAGCCTAAAATCATGATGGGCCTTCCCCAAATGTCTTCTCCCATGATTTTGAGCACCAAAAGATACAGGCTAATCGCGCTTCCAAGGAGAAAGGAAAGCAATCCTAAGCCCCCGAAAAGGTGGATGGGTCTCTGAAAGTATTTTTGAAAAAACAGCATCAGGATCAAGTCAGCCATTACCTTGAAGGTGCGGCTGAGTCCATATTTGGAAGTTCCGTGAATTCGGGGATGATGTTTGACATCCACCTCGGTCATTCTGGCCCCTTGTTGCTTGGCAAGTACTGGAATAAAGCGGTGTAGCTCTCCGTACAGGCCCATATTTTGTGCAATTTCCGCTTTGTACACCCGAAGGGTACACCCGTAGTCTTTCAGGTATACCTTGGTGGTATTTCTAATGATCCAGTTGGCAATTTTAGAGGGGATTTTGCGAAGTACAAGGCCGTCTTTACGATTCGCTCTTCGCCCTGCTACTACGTCCCACTCCTCCTCGATTGCTTTTTGAAGCATGTTGGGAAGATCGCTTGGATCGTTTTGGAGATCTCCATCCATAGTGGCGATGTACTTGCCAGTAGCATGATCTATTCCCGCAGCAAGGGCTGTAGTTTGTCCGTAATTGCGATTGAAAACGATGAGCTTGGTACGGGAGTTGGCATACTTTTTTACCTCGGCTACCGTACGGTCCGTACTCCCATCTTCCACCAAAATCACTTCATAATTCAGGCTGGATAGTGCGGAATAGGTAGCTTGTAAAAGGGGCTGAATATTTTCTTCTTCGTTGAAAATGGTGATGACTACGGATAAAAGCGGCTGGTTCATAGGAGCAAAGGATTCCTCAAAAGTACTTTTTTAACTGCAGTTGGTCAAAATGCTTCCTGTTTTTACAGCAAATCCACCCAAAAATCCCAGCTACCTGCAGTATCTTTGGGCATGCGCACTGCTCCATCTTCTGCTGTGATTTCCAATCCCTGGGTGCTGCTACTCCTTTTTTGTGGCCTGGTGGGACCTTTTGCGCTAGATTTTCACCTGCATTACCCCGACGAAATCTACTACCGAGATGCGGCAGTAAAAATGCTGCAAAACGGAGATTACCTGACCACCTACTTGGGTTCCGGGGATTTGCGCTTCAAAAAACCCATCCTTACCTACTGGGCGGTGCTCGCAGGATTCAAACTCTTTGGAGTGCATGCTTTGGGTTCCCGAATTTTCTTCCTGCTCGCCGGAGCGGCTACGGTGGGCTTGACTTACCTACTGGGCAAGGTGCTTTTTGGTGACCGTAAAATCGCCGGCCTCGCAGCCTTGATCTCTGCCTCCAATCCCATTCTCATTTTTGCTGCTACCCGCTCCATCCCCGACGTGCTCTTGGTGCTGACCCTTACAGGCAGCGCCCTTGGCGTTGTTGGGCTTCTTCGCGATGGAATGCATGCCGAAAAGAAATACCTCTGGTTGCTCTACCTCGGCCTAGCGCTGGCCTTCGAAGTGAAGGGGCTTCCAGCCGTGGCTCTAGGAGGTATAGGCATCTTATATTTACGTTTTAATCCTTGGCAGCGGATTTCTTGGAAAAAGCTGCTGTATTTACCCGCCCTGCTTGTGGCGATAGGCATTGCCTTGTTCTGGTTTGTGGCCATGTGGCAGCTCCATGGCCCTGTTTTTCTGGCCAGTTTCTTGGAAGATCAGGTGGGTACGCGTGTGACGTCTCGAGTGTTGTTGGTGCTTCAAAATGGAACAGTAGCCTCATTGCTGTTAGTGGGCATGTTCCTGCCTTGGGCAGCCTTAGCGCTTCTTAAATTAAAGAGCACCTTGGCTACCACCTGGAAGGAAAATCCACAGTTTTTTGCCTTTGTACTCCTCTGGGGACTGGCAATTGTGGGCATGGGTGCACTCACTAGCAAATTTTACGAGCGCTACTTGCTGCCTGTAATGCCAGTGTTGGCGCTGTGGCTTGCTTGGATTCTAGTTCGTGGTGGAGGCTTGGATCGAGCAAAAGGGCTGAAGATAGCCGCAGTCCTCCTACTTTCTTTGGTGGCCCTTCTGGTCGGGCTGAATGCCTGGTTTTTAGGTACCGGGGCTAGTGGGGGATGGTCGTTTGCCTACGTTGTTTTGGGAATTCTATTTTTAGGCTATGGTGTAGGGACATTCTTTCGGCATGCCGTCCTACCTCCCAAGCTGCTTGCTATTTCGGTATTGATGCTGTTTTTCCTAGTAACAGGCATTACTCGCTTGATTTCCTTGCCACACCAAGGGGAGCAAGCGAATGTCAAGCTAAAAGATAGAGCCTTGGATGCGCCCATTGGATTTGTTGGCAATCTGCATGTAGGAAGTAAAATCAGAATGAGCCTTGGACCAGGTTACCAGGTGGTAGACCTGCCTAAAGAAAAATGGAAAGAGTTGGCCCCTTCCTATTCCTATTTAATCGTGGAGGACAAGCTCTTGTCGGATGATGACACTGTGCGCTACAAGCAAGAGGTACTAAGTCAGGAGTGGAAATCAAAGGCCATTCCCAGCTTATTGCTCGCCTATCCTCATCCTTCTTTTGAGGCTAGTTTACCAGAAAACGTTACTACTTATTTTTTCTTGGAGAAAAAATCTACAGCACAGGCTGTCGGAGATTAACTTCAATGATTGGCCAAAAGGATTTTGTCCTTGTACTTTTGAAGTTGTGACCTCAAGCCCTCTAAGGCTTCGTCAGCAGCTGCTTCAAAGGTATCGTCTTGGTGCTTCGCAAAAAGTTGTTTGCCGGGAAGATTCAGCATGATTTCTACCAGTTTATTTTGGTTTTTTTCATTTTTATCCAGCCGCATAAATACCTCCCCGTCAATAATGCGGTCATAAAAAGTATCCAGCTTATCAGCTTTTTTTTGAATGAAATCGATCAATTTTTGATCGGCAACAAAGTGGATGGAGTGCATTTGAAGTTTCATGTCGAAAGAAGTTAAAAATAAAAAGATAAATAGTTAGGCTTTAGGATGTGCTTGGTCAAACACTGCCTTAAGTTTTTCCATGGAATTATGGGTATAGATTTGGGTTGCAGCCAAGTTGGCATGGCCCAACAAGTCTTTGACTGCATTCAAATCTGCTCCCTTATTTAATAAATGCGTGGCAAAAGTATGTCGCAACAAGTGGGGGCTTCTTTTGGTGGTCTGTGCAAAAAGATCAAGGTACTGCCTGACGATGCGGTAAATCAACACGGAGTATGCCTTGCCTCCAGTATTGCTCAGGATAAATGGGGTGTCTGCTTCGGGTGCTGAAAACCTTTCTTCCACCTTTTGTTGGTATCTCACCAAGTGTTGCTGCAGGGATTTAGTCAAGGGGATGATGCGCTCTTTTTGCCGTTTACCCAAGACCTTTACTTGTTCCTCGGCCAGACGAATGTCTTTCCACTTCAGAGAAGTGAGCTCCGATAGTCGTACTCCGGTAAGGTATAGAAATTCCAACACCATGCGGTCCCGCTGACCTTCAAAAGTAGGGGCGTATACCTCAGTCTCCAAAATATCACTTATGGTCGTTTCTTGTAAAAATTCAGGTAGTTTTTTGGGAGTTTTTAGGGACTTTAATTTGTAGGTCGGATCTTTGGCTATGAGTTTGGAGCGCATTAAAAATTTATAAAAAGAGCGTAGTGTGGCCAATTTTCTATTGACTGTGGTCTGGCTAAATCCTTGCTCTACTAGATCGATCACCCAGGCCCGCAATTCTCCGTGGGAACATGACTCTAAGTTGTCCACAGAAAAAGATTGAGAAACAAATGCCAAGGCTTGCTCCAAATCCTGGCGATACGCCACTACCGTGTGGGTACTACTTCTTTTTTCGTGCTCTAGGTAGTTGATAAACGAATCAATCATGGAAAAGAAAATCTTAGGGAATATAAGCTAAAATTTTAATCCGCCTTCTGAGGTAAGTCATCTTTCTCTCCAGATTTTAACGCGAAAGCTCTACTGAAAAGTTGTTGGAATTGGAAAAAATCTAGGCATAAAAAAAGCACAAGCGGTAAGGCCTGTGCTTTTTAAATCTTGCAAGTTGACGTTACTTCATTATTTCGTTTTGAAGTTTCTGTCTATACGCAGCTCTAATGATCTCGTCTCTTCTTTTTACGGAAGGTTTGGTGAAGGCCTGTCTGGCTCTCAATTCACGAACCGCACCTGTTTTATCAAATTTCTTTTTAAAACGCTTTAGCGCCTTGTCAATGGATTCGTTTTCCTTAATGTTTACAATGATCATAGTTGTACACCCCCTTTCGTGTCGCAAATGTACACCTTATCTTTTAATATGCAATGAAAACCTAAAAAGTAAGGCAGGTACAAAAAAAAGGTCCAATGCCAGCATTGGACCTTAAGTGATTTGAATTGTAGTTTAATCTACTACTTTTTCTGCGAGGACGACTATGTCGTTTTGTTTTACCTCCACTACACCTCCCAGCACTTCTATGGCCTGTTTTCCTTCCGCTGTAGTGAAGGAGATGGTTCCTTTGGACAAGGCGGACACGATAGGTGCGTGGTTTTGAAGCACCTGAAATGCTCCTAAGGCTCCTGGAAAGGTAGCTTCACTAACTTCTCCTTGGAATACCTTTTTATCTGGCGTAACGATTTCTAAGCGCATGATTATCTTTATTCAATAGCAAGACCCCAAGATTATTTCACCTCAGCAAGCATCTTTTCACCCTTGGCAATGGCATCTTCAATGCTGCCCACCAGGTTAAATGCTGCCTCAGGCAAGTGGTCTAGAGCCCCATCCATGATCATATTGAATCCTTTGATGGTGTCTTTGATGTCTACCAATACCCCCTTCAAACCAGTAAATTGCTCTGCTACGTGGAACGGTTGGGACAAGAAACGCTGCACCCGACGAGCGCGGTGTACTACCTGCTTGTCTTCTTCAGAAAGTTCTTCCATACCCAAAATAGCAATGATATCCTGAAGTTCTTTGTAGCGTTGAAGGGTCTCTTTTACTCTTTGAGCACAGTTGTAGTGATCGTCACCTAGAATTTCTGGGGAAAGAATTCTAGAGGTAGAATCCAATGGATCTACCGCAGGATAAATACCCAATTCGGCAATCTTACGAGACAATACCGTCGTGGCATCCAAGTGAGCAAAAGTAGTAGCGGGTGCAGGGTCGGTCAAGTCATCCGCAGGCACATATACCGCCTGTACGGAGGTGATAGAACCATTCTTAGTGGAAGTGATTCGTTCCTGCATGGCACCCATTTCGGTAGCCAAGGTTGGCTGATATCCCACTGCAGAAGGCATACGTCCAAGAAGTGCGGACACTTCAGAACCTGCCTGTGTAAATCTAAAGATATTGTCGATGAAGAAAAGAATGTCTTTGCCTTGACCAGATCCATCCCCATCTCTGTAATATTCCGCAAGGGTAAGTCCGGTAAGGGCTACCCGAGCGCGAGCTCCAGGAGGTTCGTTCATCTGACCAAATACGAAGGTTGCTTTAGAATCTTCAAGGGTTTTTAGATCTACTTTGGACAAATCCCATCCCCCTTCAGTTTCCAAGCTATGGATAAAGTCATCGCCATAAGTTACGATGCCTGATTCAATCATTTCTCTCAAGAGATCATTTCCTTCACGCGTACGCTCTCCCACCCCTGCAAAAACAGAAAGTCCTGAGTAAGCCTTGGCGATGTTGTTGATCAATTCTTGGATCAATACGGTTTTTCCTACTCCAGCACCTCCAAAGAGTCCAATTTTTCCTCCTTTGGCATAGGGCTCAATCAAGTCAATTACTTTGATTCCAGTAAATAATACCTCGGTAGAAGTAGAAAGGTCTTCAAATTTTGGAGAAGGTCTGTGGATAGGAAGTCTCTTTCCTGCAGGCACTTGTGGAAGACCATCGATAGCCTCGCCCACTACATTGAAAAGACGACCTTTGATGCCTTCGCCAGTAGGTACAGAGATGGGCTGCCCCATGTCTTTTACCTCCATGCCTCGAACCATCCCTTCGGAGGAATCCATCGCAATGGTTCTCACGCGGTCCTCTCCCAGATGTTGCTGAACTTCCAGCACTACCTTCTGTCCATTGTCTTTAGTAATTTCCAAAGCGTCCAAAATGTTGGGCAGCTTACCTCCTTGAAAGGAGACGTCTACCACCGGACCAATTACCTGAGTTATCTTTCCAATATTTGCCATTTGACCTGTTAAAATGTAAAAGGAGACTCGATTTTTTATTCGAGCGCAAAATTAATCATAAAAGTCTAGAACCAAAGGATATTTGGAAAATTAATCTAAAATGATTGCACTCCAGGGGTTACGTTTTAGATCAATAATTCCTGAAAAGCGATCTTCACTTCAAAAATCTTCTTGCAAAAAGAAAAGCCTTGTTCCAATAGTTTGAACTCAGGTAATCTTGAGTGACGCCCTTGGAAGTAGATGCATGAATAAAGCGAACGTCTTTTTTATCCACCTCAGTGACGATTGCCGTATGGGTTACTTCCTTTTTCTTTTTACCGGTAGCAAAAAATAAAACGTCTCCAGGCCGAATTTTTGAAGGGTTTATTTTTTTTCCCACTTCGCTCTGGTCCTCAGATCTCCTGGGAAGAGCCATGCCCACCGAAGAGAAGGAGTGGAGCACCAAGGCAGAGCAATCTATGCCCGATCGGGTGGTGCCCCCGTATAAGTAAGGGGTGCCCAAGTAGGACTTGGCCGATTGGATAATGGTAAACTCGGGAGAGGATTTGGAAATCCTACGCTTGCTGGAGCAACTCGAACTTAGAACCAGGGAGAGCAGCAAAAGCACCGGTAAGCTAGGAGCAAAAAAAGACGAGCGTTTCAAGAGTACCATAAATATTCTAGGTCAAGTTTAACCCTTTGATAGCAGAAATTCAAGAATCCCCTTTCCCTCTCCCTATTTTACTTCTATCTCAAGGTTTTCCGGGCAGCAGCTAGAAAAACGTAGGGGATTATTTTCGATTTGATTAACTTCGTGCTACTCATTTTTCTCTATCGTGGTTAAGGAAGAATTCAGTGCGCTAACGTTGACAGAAAAAGTCAAAGTTCTCTACCTGCATGGCAGCTTTGTGGTTGGGATTCGCTACTATTCCTACAAGGTAAACCTGTACCTTTTAGGAAAGGATTTTATAGAGGTATTTTACAATCACAAGTTGGATCAAATCGAGCGGGTTGATTTTTTGGAAAGAAACCATACCCGAATGAAATTCTACTTGGATCAAATAAAGATTGCTTAAGGAATAAATTTTCCAACGCCATGTCGAGGATTTCTATAAATCCAAAGACTAATTAAAGTTTTCTCTTCAAGAAGTCGGTCATCTGCGTGTAAAGGTGCCAAGTAGTATTTCCGCCCGAAATCCCATGGTTCCGGTTGGGGTAATAGAAAGATTCAAATTGCTTATTGGCTGCAATTAAGGCATTGACCAAATCCACCGCATTTTGAAAGTGTACATTGTCATCTCCCGTACCATGGATCAATAGTAAATTGCCCTTCAGCTTGTTGACATGGGTGATGGGGCTGTTGTCATCGTAGCCTGCAGGGTTGAGTTGGGGCGTCTGCAAGTAGCGCTCGGTGTAGATGGTGTCGTAGTACCTCCAGGTAGTCACCGGGGCCACCGCTATGGCTGTTTTAAACACCTCATGACCGATCATCAGGGAAAGGGAAGACATGTAGCCCCCATAGGACCATCCCCAAATTCCAATTCGAGAAGGATCTACAAAAGGCATCTTGGCCAAGAACTTGGCTCCCTCTATCTGGTCGATGGTTTCTAGTTTGCCCAAATTGGCATAGGTGGCGTGTTTAAAATCACGGCCCCTTGCACCCGTTCCCCGGTTGTCAATACTTGCGACGAGGTAGCCTTCTGCGGCTAGGTGCTGGTGCCAAAAGTCTCTAGATCCTCCCCAAGAGTTGAGCACATTTTGAGAGCCCGGACCACCATACACGTACAGAAGCACTGGATATTTTTTGTTGGGATCAAAGTCTGCAGGCTTGATCAAGTACCCGTTGAGGGTGGTGCCATCTACTGTTGGAAAGGTGAAAAACTCTTTTTTTCCAAGAGCAAAGCTGGCCATTCGGTCTTTCAAGGCCTGGTTGTCTTCCAATACTTTACGCTCCTTTCCAGAGGCTTCGTAAAGGCTGACTTTTACAGGAGTATCCGCGGTGGTGTAGTAATCTATAAAGTAGCTAAAGTCGGGGCTCATGTTGATGGTATGAGAGCCCTTGGCAGGAGTAAGAGATTTTTTCCCCTTTCCATCCAGTTGGATGACATAGAAATTTCTTTCCAAAGGAGATGCCTCGGTAGAAACGTAGTAGAGTTTTTTGGCTTTTTCATCAATGCCTACCATACTACTCACTTCCCAGGTCCCAGAAGTAAGTTGACGAATCAAACTGCCATCCATGCGGTGATGATAGACATGCTTGTAGCCGTCCTGCTCGGAGGTACGGACAAAGGAATTGCCATCGCTTAAGTACTGCAGGTCATCGTTGTAGTCTAGGTCCACGTAGGTTTTGGAAATTTCCGATAGGATGAGTTTACTCTCTCCTGTGCTGGCATTGGCATGAAGGAGATCCAATTGGTTTTGCAGGCGATTGAGTCGAATAAAGGCCAATTGGTTGGAATCTTGTGTCCAATACAATCTCGGCAGGTACTGGTCTGTTTCTGTTCCTGCATCCATTTTCTGTATCGCCAAACTCGACATGTCTACCACATGAATGCTGACCAAGGCATTTTTTTCCCCTGCCTTAGGGTATTTGAATCTATAGTCTTTGGGGTAAAGTGGTCCCCAGGTTTGCATGTTGAACTCAGGAACATCGCTTTCGTCAAATCGAATGAAGGCTATTTTCCTCCCATCCGGAGACCATTTAAAGGCTTGAGCCATAGAGAATTCTTCCTCGTACACCCAGTCAGCAGCACCATTGATGATTTTATTGGCCTCTCCGTCAGCAGTGAGTCGAGTGACCTTTTGACTGCCTAGTTCCGTTACATAGAGGTTGTTGTCCATGACAAAGGCTACGCGAGTATTGTCTGGAGAAAGGGTGGCATAAGAGATTTTTTCTCCTCCCATCAGCTGCTGTTTTTGACCCGAGGCAAGATCTACCACATAATAAATTCCTTTGGAAGAACGGCGGTAGATGGGCTCTACGGCTGTGGCTACCAGGGCCTTGGTCTCATCCGCATTGAAACTGTAGCTGGAAAAGTCAATTTCTAAGGACCTGCCGTCTAGTAAAACTCCTACTTCCTCACCTGTACTTACATTGATTTTCACTACGGTAGGGTATCCATCTCGCTCTACCAAAGAGCTGTAGTACAGGCCATCCTTCATCCAATTGATGCCAAAAACAGACTTTTGGGAAAAAGTTCCTTTTTTGAAAACATCCTCCAAACTTACCTTTTTGGCTTCTTGAGCTAGGGCTGGAATTGAAAATGAGAAAAGTGCACACCAAAGCAACACTCCTACTTGCCAAATCTTCTTCATATGCTTATATTATAATTCTAAACTTCCTGCAAATACGTTAGGCCAAAGATATAAATCCTAGGAGGGAATCGAAATCTTTGGAAGGGAATTGGAAAATGCCCTATTTCGCAAGGTAAATTTTTCCTGTCATGAAGAAGAACATCGCCTTAGTCACTGGAGGCTTTACGGGGGAATATGTAATCTCCTTGAAAAGTGCAGCAGTGGTAGAAAAAACCATAGATCGAGAGCGCTACGAAGTGTTTAAAATCTTTGTTTTTCCAGGAGACTGGTATTACGAGACGGCTACAGGAGAAAAAATCCCCGTAAATCTCAATGACTTTAGCATTGTCCTGGAGGGGAAGAAAATCGTGTTTGATGGAGTTTTTAATATACTCCATGGATCCCCAGGGGAAGACGGCAAGTTGGCCGGTTATTTCGATATGCTCAAGATTCCCTACACCACCTGCGGGCAATTGACTTCGGCCATTACCATGAACAAGGGCTACACCAAAGCCATTGTACAGTCTATCCCAGAATTGCACGTGGCCCGGTCCCTGCAGCTTTTTGAGCAGGATCCTGCCCATGTTTCTAGGATTTCATCCGAACTCACCCTTCCTCTTTTTATCAAACCCAACAATGGAGGAAGTTCCATTGGCATGAGTAAGGTGAAGCAATGGGAAGAGTTGCCCGAGGCCTTGACCAAAGCCTTTGCCGAAGACGAACAGGTGTTGGTAGAAGAATTCGTTGCAGGACGGGAGTTTTCTGTAGGCATTTTCAAAGGAAAGGGGGAGGTGACCGTGCTTCCTGCAACAGAAATTGTGTCCAGTAAAGAATTTTTTGACTACGAAGCCAAATACGTTCCAGGGGTATGCGAAGAAATCACTCCTGGACGCATGACCGAGGAGGAGGTAGCTCGTGTGGAGCGCATCGCTAAAAAAGTCTATGCCTTACTCCACTGCAAAGGAGCCGTACGCATTGATTATTTTTTGCAACAGGATACAGGGGATTTTTATTTTATAGAAATCAATACCGTACCTGGGCAAACCGAAACTAGCCTAATTTCTCAACAAGTGAGGGCCATGGGTATGGAGGTTAAAGAATTCTACACCCAATTGATTGAGGAAATGCTAGCCCATGCCTAGGACCAAGGAGGAATAGCGACAAATAAAATTTTTACCCTGTAGTGGCATTACTTTTACCAAAACATCCAATATCTGATTATTTTTACTGAGGCAAAGGTCTACCATGATTCAGAAATTATTCCCTTTGGATAAAAACTACCTGCTTCGGCAAGCCCAAACGGCCTGTGAAGAAGATTTGATTGTCCAAATGGTAGAAGAACTGAAGGTGTCCTACACCCATCTTTACAATCCCCTGCGCCTGATGGATCCTACTTTTTCTAGGATCATGGAAGAGTGGAACTACCCCAAGGATCGTCTACGGCTGATCTACAGACAACTTTGTGGGGTGTACCGCTACCGCCATGGTGACAATCAATTGGAACTTTTATTTGATGGCCGTACGCATCTAGAAAAATTTCAACAAGATTGGCACGAGGCCTTTCTTGGCTACATTCGTCACTTGGGTCAGCACGAGGCTTACGTCAAGACCATGCTCAGGATGACCTTGCTGTTTGATACAGAGACTCGGGCAGAATGGGCTGAAAATCACTGCAAGGCCTTTATCAATCAATTTTTTGATTTAAAGGTCATCAAAAGGCAAGGGGAGCTTCTCCTTCGGGTGTCTTGATGGTCTAAAACTTTCTAAATTTTCCTAGAAAATCCTAGAACTAGAAATTAGGACTTAGCAAATACTTGCTGTAAAACTCATCTATCACTTTTACGGCCTCGGTGGCATCGTCTACCACGCAAAAGAGATCCAAGTCTGAAGGACTGATGTAATGCAGGTCCTGCTCAAGCAAAGTAGTTTTGATCCAATCGATTAATCCTTCCCAGTATTTTTTTCCTACCAAGACGATGGGAAATCTTCCGATTTTATTGGTCTGAATGAGGGTAAGTGCCTCAAACAATTCATCCAACGTGCCAAACCCTCCAGGAAGTACTACAAATCCCTGGGAATAGCGGATAAACATCACCTTGCGTACAAAGAAATAATCGAAGGTGAGTAGCTTGTCTCGGTCGATGTATAGGTTATTGAATTGTTCAAAAGGCAAATGGATATTGAGGCCCACGGATTTTCCTCCTTGAGAAAAGGCCCCCTTATTTCCAGCCTCCATAATGCCAGGACCTCCTCCGGTGATGACACCATAGCCATGACGTACCAGTTTGGCGGCAATTTCCTCAGCCACCCCGTAGTAGTGGTGGTCTCTTGGGGTGCGTGCCGAACCAAAAATGGTTACGCAAGGGCCTATTTTAGCTAGTTTTTCAAATCCTTCCACAAACTCGGACATTACCTTAAAAATGGCCCAAGAATCTGCGCTTTTTATTTCACTCCAGTCTCTTTCTTTAAATGCCTGTCGGATTCTATCCTCCGAATTTTTTTCGTCTAACTCGCTCATAATTTTTTTAATCTTATCTATCAAGATTACGATTTCTGAATAAGAAAGGTAAGAAAATTAGAAAACACCCTCGCAATTCCTTGAGCATGAGCTGGAAAAAAACAATCAGGAAGTACGAGAATTGCCCTTCTCGCCCCCTATTTTTGTAGACTATGCCTCGCCTATGACTCTTTTAGAAAAATCTCAAGCCGTGGAGGCCTTATTTCATGATTTGGAAGTAGAGGCAAGTCGCTTTCATCAAGAAGGAGGAATGGGCTGTTTTTCAGGTTGTGGCTTTTGTTGCTCAAACCCAGAGGTACCTGCTACAGCTCTTGAGTTTTTGCCTCTAGCTTTTGATTTACATAAAAAAGGACTGGCAGAGGCTTTAGCGGAGGAGTTGTCTACCACTTCTTCCCAATGGGGCGTGTGTAAGGTGTATCGCGCCCAGTCGGAGGATTTGAGCAAGGGATTTTGTGGAAATTATACCAAAAGGGGATTGATTTGTAGAATTTTTGGGGCCTCGGCCAGAAAAAATAATAAGACAGGGAGAAAGGAGCTGATTACCTGCAAACTTTTGAAGGAGGAGCGATCAGCGCAGTTTCAGATCCTATCCTCGCGGATCAACGAAGACCTAGACATGCCCCTAGCGCCTGCCTACTACACCCGGCTCAAGGACATAGATGAGGCCCTTTCGGTACAGTATCCGGTCAATCAAGCCATCTTCATGGCCCTGGAATTGGTGTTGAGGGATGCCTTTTATAAGCAGCAATGAGGGAAGGGGCAATTTGATTTTTTTGATCCTTAGTTTTCAAGTATATTCGGTGGTAAATTACACAGGGAGGTTGCCCCATAACGCTTTTTTCGCATGCTAAATTTTACTGAAATTCTCCAGACCCTGAAGGCTATTTTAGAGACCAAAATAGAGATGGTCAAGTCTGACATTCAAGATCAACTCGTGGGGATACTTTCCCGATTGATCTTGTTGGTGTTGTTGGGTTGTTTGATGCTGTTGGTATTCCTATTTGTTTCTCTTTCCATCGCCTTTTTCATCAGCCAAGTTACCCAAAGTCCTTACTTGGGATTCTTGGCAGTAGGGCTCTTGTACCTGCTGCTGGTGCTGATTTTGTATCTGAGCAAAGATGCAGAGGGGGTACAGCGGAGCGTTAATTCTTCATTGAAGCGGTTTATTTTTAAGTCAACCAGTGAAAAAAAATCTCATGAATAAGGACCTACAAAATAAATCCGAGGAGCTAGAACGCTCATTAGCCAAGCAATTGGATGTATTTAAAAAAGGGTCTGAAGACTGGCTCAAGGTAGGAGCTGCTGTAGCCGTAGGAGCTGTATTGGTATATGGAGTGGTTCAACTTGCCAAAAAGAAACAGGCCAATCAGACAGACAAGGCCATGCAAGTCTTGGAAAAAGAAGGGCTCCTGACCCCAGAGATCAAGGAAAGATTGACCCAAAAGAAAAGTGCATCCTTATGGTCAGGGTTGCTAGAAAAACTCCTTTTCTTGGGAATAGGGCTAGCCAAGGATAAACTTTACACACAGTTTTTTGCTGAACCCGAAAAACCTGTGGAAAAGAAGGAAAACATTTGAGGTTTTACAAACCTCGAATGTTTAATTACTCAAAGAAAAAACCTTCGAGGTCCTGGAGACCTCAAAGGTTCTAATTGTTGAGGTTTTACAAACCTCGAATGTTTAATTACTCAAAGAAAAAACCTTCGAGGTCCTGGAGACCTCAAAGGTTAGACATTGATGAGGGATTCCCTTCTTCGCATTTTTCCTGCAGGCACTCCATACATCATTTTAAATCTCCTGCAGAAGTAAGCCGTGTCCTTGTACCCAACTTCTTTGCCTATGGTGCGGATAGATTTCTTGGTGGTGCGAAGGAGGTCTACCGCGGCTTCTAGGCGCTGGTATTCGATGTAATCTTGTGGATTGATCCCTGTAAGCATCTTGAAGTACTGGCCTACATAATCTTCAGAAACGTTGGCCACCCTTGCCAATACCTTATTGGACAAATCTCCTCCGATATTGCTTTTGATAAAGTTAAACAAGTCGATCAGTCGAGGATCTTTGAAATAGGTGGAGTTGGTAGAAAGTTCCTCAGTAAACAATCTATTTTTCAAGATATGTCTCAACAGTTCGATGACCAGCACCTCGGTCAATGCCTTCAGAATTCTTTCTTTACCTACGCTGGAATTTTCTATCTCTTTCATCAGGTCCTCTACCAAGGTGGCGATTCGGTCATTGAATCGAATCACAAAGGGGGGAATATCTAGGGAATTGAAAAAATTGACCACATCAAAGACCTTGGACTCAAATTGGAGCATAGAAATGCAATCTTCTTCGCTGGCTTTGATTTCTTTGAAAGAAATACTTTGCAGGTGCTTTTTTCTATTGTCAGAAAATTGCTCCATACTGATTTCCTGACGGGAGGCTTTAGCTCCAAACGTGAGGGGTGTTTGCCTGTCTTTTGGAATAAAAATCACCTCGCTCTCGTTGATCAGCTCCTGGTTATCACCAAATTTCAAACTCCCGTGATGAAGCAAGATGAGGGTATTTTCATTTTCCTTGTAATTGACTACTGCTGTTGGCTTTTCAATTTTGTAATTGTTGCCTTTGATAAATCTGACTTGAACCGATTCAATTACTTTATTGTAGTATTCCATAAATCCTTAAAAATTCAGAGTTAAAAATGTAACTTTTCTAATTTAGAATAGGCAATATACACTTAAAATAATAAAATAAATAAAAAAAAGAGGGTAAAATTTTTTTACAATTACCCTCTTAAACGGTGAATTTTGTGTACTATTTCAAGACTCCCCGTGAAATAACAATCCGTTGAATTTCTGAGGTACCTTCGTAGATCTGAGTGATTTTTGCATCCCTCATCAGGCGCTCCACATGGTATTCTTTCACATAGCCGTAGCCCCCATGGATTTGCACAGCTTCTATGGTCACTTGCATGGCTACTTCGGAGGCATACAGCTTGGCCATAGCGGAGGCTTGTGCGTATTCTTCCCCCTGGTCTTTGATCCAAGCAGCTTTGTAGACCAAAAGTCTTGCTGCTTCAATTTGTACTGCCATGTCAGCCAATTTGAATTGTATGGCTTGGTGTTGGCTGATGGGCTTTCCAAAGGCAGAACGCTCTTTGGAATACTTTAAAGCGAGTTCGTAGGCCCCAGAAGCAATGCCCAAGGCTTGCGCAGCAATCCCTATTCGGCCTCCGTTGAGGGTTTCCATGGCAAAGGTAAAGCCAAATCCTTCGTCTCCGATACGGTTTTCCAGGGGCACTTTCACGTCGGTGAAAAGCAAGGAATGGGTATCTGAGCCTCTAATCCCCAGCTTATCTTCTTTCTTGCCAATGACAAATCCCTCCCAACCTTTTTCAA
>Ga0315906_10001902_pt1 | contig 30176 bp, 18 predicted proteins | sample LakEriMetagenome_4_FD_203526 | JGI IMG/M metagenome (GOLD analysis project Ga0315906, IMG submission 203526) | Freshwater fungal communities from buoy surface, Lake Erie, Ohio, United States - Buoy 2 MA122 | ecosystem: Environmental > Aquatic > Freshwater > Lake > Lake biofilm | place: USA...
CGGCGGCAGGTGCTCAAATACGGTCCGCTCGACGAACTGGAAGCCGCGTCGGTGATCACCCAGGCGGCCCAGGGCCTCGCCTATGCCCATGAGCAGGGACTGGTGCACCGCGACGTGAAGCCGGGCAATCTGCTGGTCACGCAGGACGGTCGGGTGAAGGTGCTCGACCTGGGGCTCGCCGGCTCGATGCTGGACGCCGAGAACACTACCGCGGGCCGGGTCGTCGGCACCATGGACTACATGGCGCCCGAGCAGATTCGCTCTCCTGACACGGTCGGGCCCGCGGCCGACGTCTACGGCCTCGGCTGCACGCTCTACTTCGCGCTCACCGGACAGGTTCCGTTTCCGGGCGGCACCCGCAAGGAGAAGGCGCAGCGGCAGCTCACGGAATCCCCGACCCCACTGGCGCAGCTCGCCCCCCACATCGACGCCGACTTGCGGCGGGTGGTCGACGACATGATGAAGAAATCGCCTGCCGAGCGGATTGGCACGGCCCAGGAAGTGGTGCAACGCCTGCGGCCGTGGACGCCGCGATCGGCCGTGCCGATGCCCCGCACTCCCGTCTCGGCCGGCGATCGCCGGCCCGCGGCCGCGGGCCGCCCGCTGCCGCCCCCGCTGCCCGCCGTATCGTCCTGGCAGGGCGATCCCTCCACCGCCGACTTCTTTCCGGGGTCGTCCGGCCCGGCCGGGGCGGTGACGGTGGTCGGCGGTTGGCCGATCGTGGTCGAGCCGCATGGCAACGATTTCAAATCACTGGCGGGTTTTGCGAACGGCCCCGGTGCGGCGACGGCCGGTCGCAGGAGCCCCGGTTTGGTGCCGACGCTGCGCGGCTCGGCCGGCAGACGCCACAAGCTCATGGCTTGGGCACGTGCCATGGGGATCGCCGCTGCGGCCGGCATCGTCGTTGGATGGGTGCTCGCCATCAATGGTGAGCGGTTGGTCGGCCTGTCGCCGTGGGCGGCGGGCTGGCTCGCGTTTTTCATCCTCGTGGGCGCCCAGGCGGCGGCGCTCGGTGCGGGGGGGCCGCGTCGGTGACCTGCGTCGGCTCCGCACGCGGCGCCCGCGCGTTGACATCGGACCGGCCGCATCCTACGAAAGAGGCTGCTGGAGGCCCTGTTTTGCGGGGCGTGTGGCTCCGGACGGGTAGCTCAGTTGGTAGAGCAACGGACTGAAAATCCGTGTGTCGCCGGTTCGATTCCGGCCCCGTCCACTTTTCGTCAGGCACCGCCGCAGGCATGCGGCCTCGTGCGGTCTCTGACCGTCGTCTGTTGCCGGGGCACGGCTCGGGTCTGCCCTCGCCCTCTCGCCGCACGTCTCCGTCGTGGCCCTTTGAGCGGGAATTTTTGGGGCAACGTCCAAGAAGCCCCGGGTGGAAACCCGGGGACTCCGGGTGTCAACACCATCCCGTCGTCCATGCCGCAAGCCGGCACGCGCTTCGAACCCGTATCGCATGGCACGCGGGAAGGCATTCCACCCGGAGTCCCCCGGCTCCCGCCGGGGGCTTTTTGTGTCGGTCGCGCGTGGTCCAAGAAGCCCCGGGTGGAAACCCGGGGACTCCGGGTGTGAACACCATCCCGTCGTCCATGCCGCACGACTGCATGCACAAAAAAAGCGGGCGGTGTCGGATGACACCGCCCGCCTGATGCTTTCCAGGATTGGGGCAGCCGGTCGGCCGATCAGCCCGAAACCATGGCCTTGAGGTTCTTGAGGGCCCGGACGCGGACCTTCACGCTCGCCGGCTTGGCCGGGCGATCCTGCAGCTCGCCGGTGAAGGGATTCTTGACGCCCTTCTGAGCCGGACGGGCCGGAACCTTGCGACGCTCGATCTTCACCAGACCGGGGATCGAGAACACGCCGATGCCCGAACCCTTGAGGGCCCTGGTGATCTCGTGGGTCAGGGCCTCCATCACGGCCACGACGTCCTTCTTCTGCAGGCCGGTCGTCTCCGAAATGCTGCGCATGATCTCGGTCTTCGTCATGGGCTTGCTACCCGACTTCTTCGCCATCGCCGACTCCTCCAAAAAACGGAAAGGAAAATGGTGTGCGGCAGAACCCCCACCGCGCCTCGAAAACTCGGCTGAAAACGCCGAACGCGAGCGTGATTAGACTTTCGGAAAAAGAAAATGCAAGGCAAAAAGTTTGGTTTGGAGGCCGGAAACCAGCTTTTTTGCCGGCAGGGCCGGAGGTTTTCGGCCGCCGGCCCGGTTTGTCGGCGGGCCAAGAGCCGCCGTAAGATGAGAGCGGATGGCGGATTACGAACCGCAATCGGGGCACGAATCGCCCGTCCCGGCGACAAGGCCGGGCCACGCGGCGATCGTCCGCCAAGCCCGGAAACACTCCATGTCTGAACGCCTTGCCGGGACAGTTTCACGTCGGAAGTCACCGGTCTGCAGTCGGGCGTGGGCATGGCTGGCGGCGGGCATCGGCATGTTCGCCGTCGCTCTCGCCGTGCTCGGTGAGCCGGCCGTCCGTGGCGAAGAGGACGGCGCGTCAGCCGCTGAACCGGCCGACGGCGAGGAACTCGACAGAGGCGTCGATCTCCCGACCGATCGTCAGCAGGAGCGATTGCTCGACCGGGCCCGCCGCCTCGTGGCCGACAGTGGTTGGAGCGACGCCGCGACGTTGCTCGACGAGATTCTCGGCGCGGAGCAGGACTTTTTCGTCAGGTCGCGACCGCCGCGCGCCGGCGGCACCTGGAGCAGCGTCAAGGCGGAGGCGGCGCGGTTGATCCGGTCGCTGCCGCCGGCCGGCCGGGCGGCGTATGAGCTCCAGTTCCGGGCCCGCGCGGAGCGGCTGCTCGCGGACGCGATCGCGGCCGACGACTCCACGGCGATCGTGGCCGTCGCCCGCCGATGGTTCGCCACGCCGGCCGGGCAGCGGGCGGCGCTGCTGGCGGCGGTCGAAGCGCTCGAGTCTGGTCAGTCACTCGCGGCCACGGCCTGGCTCGACCGGCTGGCCGATGGCGATGCAACGATCGCGGCGTCCGTCGCCTTCATGCGGGCCTATGCGCGGGACCGCGCCGGCGATGCGACCGCAGCGGCGGCCATTTTGGAACGCGGGCGTGCGGGTGGACGCGGAACCGCGCGGATCGCCGGCCGCGAGGTCGCGATTTCATTTCCTCAGGGGCGCGGCCTCGAGTGGCTGCGGGAACTCGGCGGCATCGCCGGCCGGCCGACCGGCGAAGCCGAATGGCGGCAGCCCCGTGGCGATGCCGGCCGCAATGCCCTGGCGGTCGCCTCGCGGCCGTTGCTCGTGCCCCGGTATCGCGTGCCGCTGACCCGGCATCCCGAGGAGAGCCGGCGGCTCGACCGGATCCGTCGCGAGTTGGCCGACCAGGGAATGGCCCAGTGGCCCGCGGCCGCGCCGCTGACAGTCGGTGGGACGATCCTCGCCCACGCGCCGCTCGGCCTGCTGGCCATCGATTTCCTGACCGGAAAGCGAATCTGGCTCCAGCCGGGCCCGCGGGGCGGAGTCGACGTGACGGCGAACGAGGGCCGCGAATCCCTCGGCCGCACCTTCGACGACTTCACCAGCGGCGGCATCTCCAGCGATGGCCGACTGGTGTTCGCCGTCGAGGCGTATCCGGCGGCGTTCGCCGGCCGACCGTTGCCCGGTGACCCGTTCATGCCCCCGCCGCGGGAACCGTCCTGGCGCGGAGGCAACACGCTGTCGGCTTACGAGATCGGCGCCGGCGGCAGACTCGCCTGGCGGCTGCCCGCCCGCCACGCCGATGGGGTGGGCCGCACCGGCGGCCCGGCTGCCGGGGCGATCGATTCAGCGTCATGGTTCACCGGGGCGCCGCTCGTGGCCGGAGACAGACTGTACGTGCTCGTCGAGCAGGCTGCGGAACTGCGGCTCGACGTGCTCCATGCGGCGGATGGGCGGTTGATCTGGTCGCAGCCGCTGGCGGCATTGGACGAGGAGCATGCGATCACGGGCCGCGAGGCTGTCGGTCGTCGACTCGGTGGGGCGACGCCGGCGCTCGGCGACGGCGTGCTCGTCTGTCCGCTCGGAGCGGGTGCGGTGGTCGCCGTCGACGTGTCGAACCGGACGTTCCTCTGGGCCTACGATTACGCCCGCAGTTCGGAAGAGGCCGATCAAGCGGCGGCCCTCAACGGCCGCCTGCGGGGATTCCCCGCAGGCCTGCGGGGGGCGGCGCTGGCTGATGGTCAGCCCCGTCGGCAACGCGCCGGATGGGGCGACGATGCGCCCATCATCGCGGCCGGTCGCGTGCTGCTCACGCCGCGCGACTCCGACGAACTGCACTGCCTCAACCTTCAGGACGGCGGGCTGCTGTGGAAGGCGCCGCGGGCGAGCCGCCTCCAGGTGGCGGGGATCGTCGACGGCCGGGTGGTCGTCGTGGCCCGCGACAGCGTGGAGGCTCTGGACCTGGACGCGGGCCGGCCGGTGTGGCGGCGGGCGTTCGACCCCGGGGTCGCGCCCAGTGGCCGGGGCATCATCACGGCCGATCGTCTGTTCCTGCCGCTCGACGTGCCGGAGGTCGTGGAGATCGCCTTGGCCGACGGCACCATCCAGGGGCGGTCGCCGGCCCGCGGCGGCGCGGTGCCCGGCAATCTCGTCGCCTATCGGGGGGAAGTGGTCTCGCTGGGCGTGGATGCAATCGACGTCTTTCATCAGGCGGCGGCGCTCGAGGCCCGGATCGAGACGGCCGCCCGGGAGGCGACACCATCGGCCACCAAGGCTTTCTGGGAGGCACAGCTCCTGCTGGAGGGCGGCCAGGTGCGGGCGGGCCTCGAACGGCTGCGCGACATGGGGCGGAGTGGCGGGCAGCGGCAGCCGCCCGATGCCTTGGTCGCGGCGCTCGCCTTTGCGCTGGGGCGTGATTTCGCTGCGGCGGTGCCGCTATGGCGGGACTGTCTGCCGGCGGAGGGATTGACGCCCGCGGCGCACGCCGCCATGCGCGTGGTGATCGACGGCTGCCTCGACGCCGGCAATCTCCCCGAAGCGTGGGCCGCCTGGCAGGAGCTTTTTCGGCGCGGCCGCGCCGCCGCGGCCGGCCCCGTCGCCGATGGCGGTGACCCGCGGTGCGTCGTGGCGGAGGCGCGTTGGCTGCGGGGCAGGCTCGACCGCCTGTGGCGGCGGGCCGACGCCCCGCTCCGCGCCGAGATCGACGCCGCGTTGACTGCCGAACTGGCCGCCGCGACGGCAGCGGAGCGAACGCTGGAGCGGCTCGCCGCGGTGGCCGGACCGATGCCCGCCGGGATGGCGGCCCGCGAACGGCTCGTGGCCGCGCTGTCGGCGACGCTCGATGCGGCGGTCGACAACGACGACGCGTCGCGGATGAGCGCGGTGCGGCGGGATTTCCTCCTCATCGACCTCGCCCGATGGGGCGATCAACGGCAGCGGGCCGCGGCCCACGATGCGATCGCCGTCCTGCGTCGCGGCCTCGAGCCCGATGGCGACGCCCGATCAACCGCCGCAGCCGCCGCGTGGCCGCTCGGCCGCGTCACCGTGCGGCGTGCGACCGCGGAGCGAACCGCGGCCGATGAAACCCGAGCGCGGCTGGTGCCGATCCGCATCGATGAGGTGACCGACTCGTTCGTGCCTGGGCTCGCGGCGGCGTGCGATGCCCAGCAGGGGCGGCTGCTGTTCGTCGATCAGTTCGGCAGGCGGCTCGGCGATCCGGTGACCGTGAACGACAACGGACGGTTCGGCGTCCCGATCTTCGACCAGACGGGACTCGGGGCGACCGCACTTGGCCGCGTGGTCTTCGTGCGCTCCGGCGGCTCCATCACGGCGCTGGATCTCGCGGGACGCGGCAACCGCCGGCTGTGGACGACGACCGATGCCGGCCGCATGGCCGCGCGGTTTCGGGGGCCGGGTCCCGTCATCCCACGGAACGCCGCCGTGCCGTTGGGCATGCGAATCGTGGAGCCCGACGCCGCGGCGCCGACGGCGGCGGTCTGGGGCCGCCCGGTCACCGGCGGCCTGCCGGTGTTCGCGGGGCGTTCACTCGCCGTGCTCGATCCGGCCACCGGGGACGTGCTCTGGGAGCGGCACGGCCTGCCGGCCGCGACGGATCTGTTGAACGACGACGACGTGGTCTGTGTGGGCACGGTCGACGGCCGCCGCTCCCCCGTGCTGTCACTCGTCGACGGCCGCATCCTCCATCACGTCGATCTGCCCGACCGCCGGCGGCGGCTGCTCGAGTCCGGCAGCCGGGTGCTCGCCATCGCCGCGACCGACGATCCGGCCGCAGGGAGCATCAGCGAGACGGTGCGGCTGGAAGTGCTCGACGTGGTGGACCGATCCACCGCGACACTCGGCGAGTTCGCCGGCGCGGCGCGGGCCTGCCCGTTCGGACCGGGGCTGGTGGCCGTCGTCGACCCGAGCGGCGGGCTGGCGGTGATCGACGTCGCGGCGCGGCGGATCGCATTCCGTGTGCAGCTGCCGGCCATGCCGCCGAGCATCGATCTCCTGGAGGTGCGGCCCTGGGAGGACCGGCTGCTGGTGTGTGTCGGCCGCCGCGCGGAACCGGAAGCCGCCGAGAACGATCGGCACGCGATCGCGCCGCTCCAGCAGGCGCTGATTGCCGGCGTCGCCCACCAGCCGATGGACTTCAGCGTGTGGGCGGTCGACGGCGGGTCGGGCGCCGCCCTGTGGGCCGTGCCGGCGACGGTGGCACGGCATTGCCTTCTGGCGGGGCAGCCGGCCGGCCTGCCGGTGCTCGTCTTTGCCCGGCAGATCCAGCGGCATCACGACCGCGAGAACACGTTTTTGAGCGTCCTCTGCCTCGACAAGCGGACCGGCCATGCGGTGCTCGAAGACGATCGGATTCCCGCGCAGCCGCATCTCCTCTTCGGCTGCGACGTGGTCGGCGACCCCGGCCGGCACCGGATCACGGTCCGCGAGCATGGGGGCGATCCGCAGCGGGTGATGCTCGAGTTCACCGGCGGTCCGCTGTCACCGCGACCGCCGCATCAGGGCATCGGGCGGCCGGTGAAGGCCCGCGGCCTGTTCGAAGACTGGGGCCGCTGGATCGAGCCCTGGCTGCCCGGGCGGGGATCCTGACGCCGTGCACCGCCCGCCTGCTTCATCGTGTCCGCCGGTCCGCCACGCCGCCCGCCGTCGATGGCGCGTGGCCGTCGTCGTGGCCCTCGTGTCGTGGCTGCCCGCCGCGGAGCCCGCCGTCGCGGCCGAGCCGCGGGTCGCGGAGACGGTCACCAAGGGGCTCGATTGGCTGGCGGGTCGGCAGTCGCGGCGCGGGAACTGGGCGGCCAACGAGGGCCGCTATCCCACGGCGATGACGGCCCTGGCCGGCACCGCGCTGCTGATGGAGGGCTCGACGACGACCCAGGGCCGGTATGCCGAGCCGGTGCGGAACGCGGTGGACTACCTCGTGGCCCGGGCCCGGCCCAACGGCCTGATCGGCGACCCGAAGAACGACGACCGCTACACCTACGGCCATGGCTTCGCGATGCTCTTCCTCTCGCAGGTGCTGGGCGAGGAGGAGGACGAGCGGCGCCGCGAGGAATTGGTGCAGGTGCTGACCAAGGCGGTGGAGTTCTCGGGGCGGGCGCAGACGAAGGATGGCGGCTGGGGATATGTGAGCGCCAAGGACGGCCACGATTTCGACGAGGGTTCGACGACGATCACCCAGGTGCAGGGGCTGCGCGGCTGCCGCAACGCCGGGATTCCCGTGCCGCGGGAGATCATCGCCAAGGCGATCGCCTACATCCACGCCTGCACGCTGCCCGACGGCGGCGTGCAGTACAGCTCCAAGGGGGGCGGCGGAAGGCCGGCGATCTCGGCGGCCGCGATCGCCTGCCTGTTCAACGCGGGCGAGGAGGACGACACGCACGTGCCGCGGATGCTCGCGTACGCCGACAAGCACCTGGGCAACATCGCCAACAACAGTTTCGGCCACTGGCACTACGCCCACTTCTATTACGCGCAGGTCATGTATCGCGAGGGCGGGAGGAAGTGGGAGGCGTATCGCAGCCAGATGGAGAAGCGGCTCCTCGCCGAGGCTCAGGCGGACCGCGGGGGGGTGTGCTGGCCGCAGGGCTACATCGGTCCCGTCTACACGACGGCCACGAACCTCACGATTCTCCAGCTCGACAAGGCCGCGCTTCCGATCTACCAACGTTGATGCGACGATGACCCGTCGGGGCAGATCCCTCGGCGCCCCCCGAACAACCGTCTCCGGAGCCCCGCATGATGCATCCCGCCGTCCCGGCCGTCGAACGCCTGCCCGCCGCCCGCGACCGCATCCTCGAGCAGCTCTCGCGGGTGATCGTCGGGCAGGGGGCGGTGATCGAGGAGCTGCTGATCAGTCTGTTCAGCCGGGGGCACTGCCTGCTGGAGGGCGTGCCCGGGCTCGCCAAGACGCTCCTCATCAGCACGCTCGCCCGCAGCCTCGACCTGTCGTTCAGCCGCATCCAATTCACGCCCGACCTGATGCCCGCGGACATCACCGGCACCGACGTCCTCGAGGAGGACAAGGCGACGGGGACGCGGCAGGTGCGGTTCCTGGAAGGGCCGCTGTTCGCCAACGTCGTGCTCGCCGACGAGATCAACCGCACGCCCCCCAAGACCCAGGCGGCGCTGCTGGAGGCGATGCAGGAGCGACAGGTGAGCGTGGGCCGCGTGCGGCACCGGCTCGCCGACCCGTTCTTCGTGCTGGCCACGCAGAATCCCATCGAGCAGGAAGGCACCTACCCGCTGCCCGAGGCGCAGCAGGATCGCTTCATGTTCAAGGTGTTCGTCCGCTATCCGACCTTCGATGAGGAGTTCGAGATCGCGCGGCGGACCACGGGGCTGCCATCCGCGGACGCCGAGCCGGTGCTCGCCGCCGCCGACATCCTGGCGCTGCAGCGCAGCGTCCGCGAGGTGCCCGTCAGCGACCACCTCGTCCGCTACGCGCTGGCGCTGGTGCGGCAGACCCGGGCCGGGGAGCGGGGCGTGCCCGAGTTCGTGTCGGACCAGCTCACCTGGGGCGCGGGGCCGCGGGCCGTGCAGTTCCTCGTCCTCGGGGCGAAGGCCCGGGCCTTGCTCCAGGGCCGGAGCCACGTCGCCGTGGACGACATCCAGGCGCTGGCCGCGCCGGTGCTGCGGCACCGGATCGTGGTCGGCTTCGCCGCGGAGAGCGAGGGCGTCACGCCCGACACGATCATCCGGCGGATCATCGAGAACACCCCGGCCAGAGAGGACGAGCTGACGCGTGACCCGCGGTTCCAGACGATATTTGCGTCCTGACGCGATCGCCCGCATCGCCCGGCTCGAGCTGCGCGCCCGGGCGGTCGTGGAGGGGGTGCTCGCCGGGCTGCACAAGAGCCCGTTCAAGGGGCAGAGCGTGGAGTTTCTCCAGCATCGCGAGTACGCCCGCGGCGACGACCTGCGCCGCGTGGACTGGAAAGTCTGGGGCCGACAGGACCGGCTCACGGTGAAGGAGTTCGAGGAGGAGACGAACCTCCGCCTCACGCTTCTCGTGGACTGCTCGGCGAGCATGGACTACCTGCCTGACCAGCCCGCGGCCGCGGCAGCCCGGCTGACGAAGTTCGACTGCGCCGCCACGCTGGCGGCGAGCCTCGCCTGGCTGGCGCTGTCGCACGGCGACGCCGTGGGCTGCGCCGTCTTCGACGACCGGGTGCGCGGGGCCGTGCCGGCGCGGATGGCGCGGTCGCACCTGGCGAGCATCATCGAGGTGCTGGAGCGGCCACGGGCCGGCCGGCCCACGGCCTTCGCGCCGGTCCTGCGGCAGGTCGCCGAGACGCTGCCGCCGCGGGGGCTGGTGGCGATCGTCACCGACCTGCTCGGGGATCGCGACGGCGTGTTCCAGGGCCTGCGGCTCCTGCGGAAGCGCGGGCACGACCTCATGCTGTTGCACGTCATGGACGACGACGAGCTCGACTTCCCGTTCGCCGGCCCGACCCGGTTCGAGGGACTCGAACTGCCCGACCACGTCGCCTGCAACCCGCGGGCGCTGCGGGCCGGCTACCTGGCGGAAGTGGAGGCGTTTCTCGCCGCCGCCCGCCGGCGGGCCGCCACCGAGCGGTGCGACTACGCGCTGATTCGCACTGGCGAGGCGGTCGATGCCGCGCTCGTCAAACTCCTCGCGCGGCGGGCGAGCATGGCGGTGTAGCCGAGGGCGCCGCGAGGCGATGGTTTCGATGCCGACGTTCGATTTTCAGCCGCTGCTCTGGTGGGGATTGCCGTTCGCGGCCGCGCCCGTCGTCATTCACCTCATCAACCTCCTCCGCCACCGCCGGGTGAAGTTCGCGGCGCTTGAGTTCCTGCTCGCCAGCCAGCGGAAGTATCGGACGCGGGTGCTGCTCAAGGAGATCCTCCTCCTCCTCCTGCGGACGGCCGTGATCGCCGCGATCGTGCTCGCCCTCGCCCAGCCCCGCTGGAAGCACGCCCTGGGCACGCTGTTCGGCGGCGGCCGGACGCTGCATGTGCTCCTGGTGGACGACAGCTACTCCATGACCGACGTGTCGGCGGCGGGACGGGTCGCCGCAGCCGCCGCATTCGACCGGGCCCGGAGCGTCGCGGATAGGGTGCTGGCGGAACTCGCCGCGACCGGCGGCGAGCAGGAGTTCATGGTGGGCACGTTCTCGGCGCTGGCCTCCGGCACGACGGGGGCGTTCGGGATTCCCCGGCAGGCCGCGACGCCGGGCACGGTGGGGGCGGCGCGGGTGGATGTGGCGCGGCTGACGGCTTCCGCCCGGAGCGCCGGGCCCCGTCAGGCACTGGCGACGACGGCCGACATCCTCGCGGCGGAGTCGGGCCCGGCCACGGTGGTGTGGCTGGTGAGCGACTTTCGCGCCCGCGACTGGCTGGCCGCCGAGGAGACCGTCGCCAGCCTGCGTCGGCTCGCCGCCGCCGGCGCCGACCTGCGGCTCGTGGACTGCGCCGCGGATGCGGCCCCGAATCTGCTCGTCGAGCGGCTCGCACCCGCCGCCGGCGCGGCGGCGGCGGGCGTGCTGCTGCCCTGGGACGTGACCGTCCGCAACGTCGGCGCCGAGGCGGCCCACGACGTGCAGGTCGAGCTCCGTGAGGACGGCGCGGCGCGGCCGGGGCTGCGGTTCGCCGAGATTCCGCCGCAGTCGGCCGTGACGCGGCGGTTCGAGACGCGGTTCACCCGTGCCGGGAGCCACGCGGTGGACGCGCGGCTGCCCGGCGATGCGGTGGCGGCCGACAATCTGCGGACGGCCGCGATCGACGTCGCCGAACGCATCGACGTGCTCGTCATCGACGGTGCCCCTGCCAACGCCGACCGGGCCGGCGATGCCTTCTACGTGGCCGCCGCGCTGGCGCCTGGCTCGGGGGCGCCGACGGGCCTGCGGCCCCGAGTCGAGCCGCCGCGGGCCCTCGCCACGCTCGACCTCGCGGCCTTTGATGCCGTCTGGCTGCTCGACGTGAACCGGCTCGACGCGCCGGAGATCGCAGCCCTCGAGACCTACGCGCGAGCCGGTGGGGGCGTTGTGTTCTTTCTCGGTCCGCGGAGCGACGCCGAGACGGTCAACCGCACGCTGCATCGCGGCGGCGACGGGCTGTTTCCGGTGCCGCTCGCCGGGCCGGTGGACCTGCTGCCCGACACCGCCGTCAACCCCGTGCCCGACCTGGTCGTGGAGCAGCACCCGGTCGTCGCCGTCCTCGCCGGTCAGCGGAACCCGCTCCTCGACGCGGTGCGGGTCGGCCGGTTCATGGCGGTGGCCCGCGGGCACGATGCCGACGCGGGCCTGCGCCGGCTGCTGTCGCTGCGCACGGGAATGCCGCTGGTGGTCGAGCGGCCGTACGGCGCGGGCATGGTCGTGGCCGTGCTGACGACGGCGGCCCCGACGTGGAACAACTGGGCCCGTGGCAATCCGAGTTGGGTCGTCGTGCTGCTGGAGCTCGAGGGGCACGTCGCCCGCGGCCGGCACCGCGGCGCGGCGCCGATCGTCGGCGATCCGCTGGTGGTCGAACTGGATCGCACCATCGACGAGCCGGAGGTCGATTTCGTCGTGCCGCCCGCCGGGACGATTGTCCGCCAGACGGCGGCCGCCACCGCGGATGGCTTCGCCGCCCGGCTGCCGGCGACGGCGGTGCCGGGCGGCTACTCCGCCCGCTGGCGCCGACTGGACGGCACCGAACGGGAGCGGACGCTTGCGGTGAACGTGGATCCGGAGGAGGGGCGGCTGGAGCGGATCGGCCGCCCGCGGCTCGATGCCGCCCTGGCCGGCATTCCGTTTCGCTACGATGCCGCCGACGCCCTGCAGCCGGCCACCGTGTCGACGGCGGGCGAGCCGCTCGTCAAGCCGCTGCTCTACGGGCTCCTCGTGGCGCTCGTCGCCGAGCAGCTGCTGGCCCATGCCGCGAGTTACCACCCGCGGCGCCGCGGCGCCTGAAGACCCATGCTCCACGCCTCGCCACCGCCGTGTCTGTTCGCCGCCGCCGAGAGCATCCGGCATGCGGTGTCGAGCCGTCTGGTGGAAGGCTTCTCCGACTGGTGGGAGATGCCCGTCGCGGTGACGGTGGCCGGCCTCGGGGCGGCGTTCGCCGTGTGGATGGTCCGCCGCGACGCCGCCGCACTGCCGGCGGCCGTCCGCTGGCTGCTCGCCGCGCTGCGGCTCGCCACGCTCGGGGCCGTGGCCGTCGCGGTGCTCGACTTCGAGCGGACCGCCGAGCACGAGATCGTGTCGCCGTCGCGGGTGGCCGTGCTGGTCGATTCCAGCGCCAGCATGACGCTGGCCGCCGCGGCCGCCGGGCCGGCGGTCACGAGCCGGGCCGACCGCAGCCGGGAACTGCTCGCCGCGGGTGGCCTGCTCGAGGCGCTCGCCGCACGGCACGAGGTGTCGCTGTGGCGTTTCGACGCCGACGCGGAACGGCTGGTGACCCTGCCGCTGGCGGAGATGGCGGGAAGCGGCCCCCGTGACACTCCGGCGGGCGCGGAGCCGGCCTGGGCGGCGCAGCTCACGCCGCGCGGCTCCGAGACGCGGCTGGGCGAGGCCCTGGCCCGGGTCGTCGATCAGGAACCGGCGGGCGTGCTGGCGGGGGTGATCGTGCTCACCGACGGCGGCAACAACGCGGGCGTGGATCCGGCCGCCGCGGCCGCCGGCCTCGCGGATGCGGGCGTGGCCGTCCATTCGCTGGGCCTCGGATCGGAGCGGCTGCCTGCCAATGTCCGCGTGGCCGATCTCATCGCGCCGGCCCGGGTCTTTCCCGGAGATCGGTTCGCGGTGACCGCCTACCTGCAGGCCCAGGGGCTGGCTGGGCAGACCGCGCGGGTCGCGGTCGCCGCCGGGCCGGCGGCGGACGGCGCCGGCGGCGATTCGCGACGCGACGTCGATGCGAAGGACGTCCTGCTCGGCGCCGACGGCGAACTCGTCGCCGTGCGGTTCGACGTGCCGGGGCTGCCGGCGGCCGGCCGGCGGTCGCTCGTGGTGCGGGTCGCCGCTCCGCCCGCGGACCGGACGCCGGCCGACGACGCCCAGGAAGTCGAGATCGAGGTCGTAGACCGCGTGACGCAGGTGCTGCTCATGGCCAGCGGCCCGAGCCGCGAGTATCAGTTCATGCGGAACACCCTGCAGCGCGACAAGAGCTTCGCCGTGGACGTGCTCCTCGGCACCGCGGTCGCCGGCATCTCGCAGGACGCGCGACGCATCCTCGACGTCTTTCCCGCGAGTGACGAAGCCCTCGCCGCGTACGATGCGATCGTGGCCTTCGACTACGACTGGCGGCTGCTCGATCCACCGGCCGTGGCCCGCCTCGATCGGTGGGTGGCCCGGGAATCGGGCGGCCTGCTCCTGTTCGCGGGCAGCCTGTTCACCGATGCCTGGCTGGCCGCGCCGCACACGGCGGCGATCCGCGGCCTCTATCCGGTGGAGCTCCGCCGCGGCCCCCGCCTCGGTGTGAGCGTGCCGACGTCCGCCGCGGCCATGCCCTTGCTGTTCACTCCCGAAGGTCGTGATGCCGAGTTCCTCTGGCTGGCGGGCAGCCGCGTCGCCAACCAGACGGTGTGGGCCGAGTTTCCGGGAGTGTATGCATGCCACGAGACCGGCGGCGCGAAGCCCGGCGCCACCGTCTATGCGCACGCGGCGGCCGGCCGCGGCGGCACCGGGCAGCAGCCGGTTTATCTCGTCGGGCAGTTCTACGGTTCGGGCAGCGTGCTGTATGCCGGCAGCGGCGAACTGTGGCGGCTGCGGGCCATCGACGATGCGGCGTACGACCGGCTCGCCGCGCAGCTCGTGCGGCACGTGTCGCAGGGGCGGCTGCTGCGCGGCGGCCGCCGCCTCCGGCTGCTGGTGGATCGTGACCGGTTTCCGGTCGGCGCGAACGTGGCCGTGCGGGTCGTGCTGCCCGACGCCGCATCCTCCACCGGCGTCGACTGTCGGGTGGTGGGGCCGGACGGCAACTCGCTGCCGGTGATGCTCGCGGCGGAGCCGGGGCGGCCCGGCTCCCTGCAGGGCGGGTTCGTCGCGTCCCGTGAGGGGGGCTGGCAGATCGAGGTCGAGGCCGCAGGGGACGAAAAACTTTCCCGGCGCATCCAGGTGCAGCTGCCCGACCGCGAGCTGGCGAAGCCGAGCCTCGATCGCGGCCTTCTCGAGCAGGTGGCCGCCGCCACCGGCGGCACGGTGGCGACACCCGGGCCGGAGTGGACGGCGGCCGACGCCGCGCGGCTCGTGGCCACGATTCCCGACAGGTCGCGCCGGGAGTACGAGGCCGGCGCGGACGACGCCGACTTCAAGCGCCGGCTGAACACCGCCCTGCTCGGCCTCGGCGTCGGCTGCCTGTGCCTCGAATGGATCATCCGTCGCTGTGTGAAACTCGCCTGACCGGGCCGCCAGCGGCTCGCGCACCAACCGCCATGTCCTCCGCCACCATCCCCGCCGCGACCGTGACGCCCGCGAGCGGGCCGCTGCGGCACCTGCTCGCCGACGTCCGCCGGCGCGCCCGGACGTGGATCTGGATCGAGTCGCTCGCCTGGCTCGCGCTCCTGGCCGGCGGTGGATTCTGGGCGTCGCTCGCCTTCGACTGGTGCGTGGAGCCGCCGCCATGGGTGCGGGCCGCGCTGCTCGTCGCGACGGCGGCCTGCCTGCTGTGGGTGCTCGTGGGCCGGCTCGTCGTGCGGCTCGCAGTGCCGCTCCGCGACGACGCCCTGGCGGTGATTGTCGAACGCAGTCATCCGGAGTTTCGCGACGGCCTGTCGACCGCGATCAGCCTGGCGGGGAGGCGGCGTGAGGATGTCGATCCGACGCTCCTGGCGCGGACGACCGCCGCGGCCGAGGCGCTCGTGAGCCGCGTCGATCGGCGGCGGATCTTCCGCCACCGCAGCCTCTCCTTGCTGGCGGTCGCGGCGGTCGCGGCCGTGGCGACGATCGCCGGCTTCGTGGCGCTGCGGCCGGCGGTCGCCGGCGTGTGGGTGCGAAGGTCACTGCTGCTGCGCGACGAGCCGTGGCCGCGGCGCACGGCCTTGGAGGTGGAAGGCTTCGTGGACGGCGTTCGCAAGGTGGCCCGCGGTGCCGACGTCGATGTGATCGTGCAGGCCCGCGGCGCGGATGGGCCGCCAGCGGCGGTCGATCTGCGGATGCGGAGCCCCACCGGCTGGAAGACGGCGCGGATGGGAACCCGCGGTGGTGTCGACGGACAGAGCCAGACGTTCGGCCACGTGATCGAGGCCGTGGGCGAGGACCTGCGGCTGGAGGTCCGCGGTGGCGATGCGCGGCTGCGAAACCTCCGGCTGCTGGTCGTCGCGCCGCCGGCGACGGAGGCGATCGAGATTCGCGGTGTGCCGCCGGAGTATCTGGGCGGGCCGACCCGCACGCCGCCAGTGTCGCGGCTGGTGAGCCTGCCGCGCGGCTCGCGGGTGGCCATTGACTGCCGGGCAACGAAGCCGCTGGCCGCGGGCCGGATCACGGTGCGGCCCGTGGGCACGGTGCCCGGGGTGGACACCGTGCTCGTGGGCGAGGGGCCCGCCGGCCCGTCGGGAACCCTCGTCGCGGGCCTGGTCGACGTCCTCGACCGCGACCTCGTCGTGACGCTCGAACTCGTGGACACCGACGGCCTGACGAACCGGGAGCCGATCACGTTCACGCTCCTGGCGGTGCCCGACGAGCAGCCGCGGGTGGCCGCCCGCCTGCGCGGCATTTCCACCGCGGTCACGCCGCATGCCCGGCTGCCGCTGGAGGGCACGATCAGCGACGATCATGCGTTGGCGGCCGCGGAGGTGCGGCTGGCCGTGCAGCCGCCGGCCGCCGCTCCGGCCGGCCCGGCCGTCCCGGAGTCTGCGGGCCGCACCGTCGCGATCTCCAAGGTCCGCGGCGGCCTGCCGCTCGTGGAACTCTCCGCGGACGATCCGCCGGTGGAGGTGGAGCCGTTGGGACTCGTGCCGGGGATGCGGCTGGCCGTGACGGTCGCCGCCAGCGACGCCTGCACGCTCGACGGCGGGCCGCAGATCGGCACGAGCGACACCTGGACGCTCGACGTGGTCACCCCGGAGGCCATGCAGGCGATGCTCGAGGCCCGGGAGATCGTGCTGCGGCGGCGGTACGAGGCTGCGATCGAGGATTTCGCGCAGGGCCGTGAGCGGCTGACCCGGGACGGCACGGCCGATGCCGCCGCCCGATTCGGCGAGGCCGTCGCCCGGGCGACCGGCGAGACGGCGGAGATCGCCGCGGCCTTCCGCGACATCCGCCTGGAGTTCGCCAACAACGCCCTGCTCACGGCCGAGCTCGAAACGCGGCTCATCACGCAGATCGCCGCACCGCTCACGGCGATCGCGACCGCCGACCTGCCCGGGCTGGCCACCGCCTGCCGGGCCACCCCGGCCGTGGCCGTCGAGCCGCTCGGCCGGAGGGCCGACGAGGTGCTCGCACGGATGCGGGCGGTGCTGGCGCGGATGATGGAGTTGGAGTCGTTCAACGAGCTGATTGAGCGGCTGCGCGGCGTGATCCGGACGCAGGAGGAGATCCGCGCCGAGACGCTGCGGCGGCAGAAGCAACGCGCCCGGGAGGCACTGGAGTGACCATGCGTGGCATCGTGGCCGGGAGGAAGGCGGGGATGAGCGGCGCGGCGGCGGTCGGCCTGCTCGTCGCGGTGGCGGGCATCCTGGCCGCTGCGCCCGGCGACGCGCAGCCCGGCCTTGTCGACCGCGAGCAGGAGCTGCTGCGGCAGTATCGCGATCTCGAGCGGTCGTTCCTCCGGCTCGCCGACCTGCTCGCCGCGAGCGATCCGCCGCGGGCGGCGTTGCTGCGGAGCGTGTTCGACAAGGCCCGCGAGGAGCAGCTGGGGGATCGGCTCGACACGATCGTCGATCTGCTGGAGAAGGGGCAGTTGCTCAAGGCCGGCACCAGCCAGGCCGGTGCGATCGAGCAGTTTCGGGCGCTGCTCGACCTGCTCGAGTCGGGCGACACGGATCGGCAGCAGACCAGCACCAAGCAGGAGGTGCGGCAGTATCTGGCCCGGCTCGCCAAGGCGGTCGCCCGACAGCGGGACATCGAGGGCTCGACCGAGGCCGGCGGGCGGGAGGCGGAACTGGCCGAGCGGCAGCGGGCCTTGGCCGAGGAGACGCGGGCCCTCGCGGAAGACATCCAGGGCTTCGCCCGGCGGATGGATGCCCGCGCGGGGTCGGGACGCTTCGGTGCGGACCGGGAGCGGCCGGCGGCGGAGGAAGGCGATCCGTCCGCGGAGGGCGGGGCGGACGGCGGGAAGCGGCCGGAGGAGCAGGCCGCGGAGGGCGGAAAGCCGGGGGCGCCCGCTGCCGGTGACGCGGCCGCTGGAGAGGCGGAACCGCAGGGCGACGACGACGCCGCCCGCGGGCAGCGCACGCGGCGGCGGCTGGCGGCGGCCGAGAAGCGGATGCGGTCGGCCCGCGAGCGGCTCGAGGAGGCCCGCCGTCAGGACGCCCGCCGCGAGCAGGAAAAGGCGGTCGAGGAACTGGAGACTGCCCGGGCCGAACTGGAGGAGATCCTCCGGCAGATGCGGGAGCAGGAGGTGGAGCGGCTGCTGGTGCAGTTGGAGACCCGCGTTCGCGAGATGCTCAAGGCCGAGCGGCAGGTGCTCGCCGGTGTCGACGGGTTGGCGGCGGGAGGCACGCCCGGTCGGGAGCGCGAGCTGGAAGCGGCGCGGCTCGCTCGCGAGCAGCAGGCGATCGCCACGGAGGCCGCCCGGGCGCTCGTGCTCGTGCGCGACGACGGTTCGGCCGTGGCGATCCCGCAGGCGCTGGAGAGCATTCGCGACGACGCCGCCCAGGCGGCCGGTCGCCTCGGTCGCGGTGACGTGGGGGGCACCACCCGTGGCCTGCTCACCGACCTGGTGACGAACCTGGAAGAACTGCTGGCGGCGCTCGAGAAGTCGCAGCGTGACCAGGAGCAGCGGCAGGCCGGGGCCGGCGGCGGTCGGCCGCAGGAGCCGGGCGAGCAGCCGCTCGTGGACAAACTGTCCGAGTTGAAGATGATCCGCAGCCTGCAGCTGCGGGTCAATGCCCGCACGCAGCGGTTCGCCCAGCTGCTCGACGATGGGGCCGGTCGGGCGGAGGCGCCGGAGCTCCGTGCGGCGCTGGAGCGGCTCGCGGAGCGGCAACGGAAGATCGAGCGGGCCGCCCACGACATCGTCGCCGGCCGCACCGAGGATTGACCCGGATTCGACGGTCGGAGACCGCCGTGTCTCCCGGCTTCCGCCGGGGGCTTTTTGTGGGCGTCCAAGAAGCCCCGGGTGGCAACCCGGGGACACCGGGTCTGAAAACCATCCCGCCCTCCATGCCGCACGGCGGCGTGTGATGCGGTGGTTCGCTCCTGCACAGCATGGCACCCGGGCATGCATGCGACGCGGAGTCCCCCGGCTTCCGCCGGGGGCTTTTTGTGGGCGTCCAAGAAGCCCCGGGTGGCAACCCGGGGACACCGGGTCTGAAAACCATCCCGCCATCCATGCCGCACGGCGGCGTGTGATGCGGTGGTTCGCTCCTGCACAGCATGGCACCCGGGCATGCATGCGACGCGGAGTCCCCCAGCTTCCGCCGGGGGCTTTTTGTGGGCGTCCAAGAAGCCCCGGGTGGCAACCCGGGGACACCGGGTCTGAAAACCATCCCGCCATCCATGCCGCACGGCGCCGCGGATTCGACGGTCATGGGGCTTTTTGGCCAGGCAGAATGGCTTTTCCCGCCAGCCCGACGGCCCCTTTATGATGAAAGCACCGCCTGCCGCCCCCACCGCACCCGTGAGCGACGCATGAGATTCCTGCCCGTAACGGCCCTGATCTTCGTCGCCGCCGCCGTCGGCGGGTGGGCCGGTGGTGCCCGGAGCGCGCCGCGTGCACCGGCCGAGCCAGCGGCGGAGTTCGCCCGCGAACCTTCGTGGAGCCTGCCGCAACCACGGGACGTGCGGGCGCGGGTCGAGAAGTCGCTCGACGGCCGGCCGCCGGCCGAGGCTGCGGCACGGCAGCGGCTCGACGAGACCTGGGCCGCGGTCGCCGCCGGCCGAGGCGACATCCTCGACGCCGTGATCGAATCGATCGCCGCGCGGGAGCCGCCCGCGGCCGCGATGGTGGCTTCCATGGCCCGCAACGTCACGCCGGATGCGTCGTGGCTCGACGAACCGCAGGTCGACACGTTCCTCCGCGACGCCGTGCGGCTGTGGTGGGGCCGGGAGCTCGTGCGGCGCGACCGCTTCGACGAGGCGTTGCCGCTGCTCGGCGGCCTCGATCCGACGGCGAGCGTCGATCCGGCGACGCTGCTCTTCCACCGCGCGGCCTGCCAGCACTGGCTGCTCGACGCCGACGGTGCGATCGAGTCGCTCGACCGGCTGCTGGAGCGGGAGGAGCAGCTGCCCGCGCGGTACGCCCGGGTCGCCCGGCTGCTGCGGGCCGATGCGGCCGGGATCGACCGCGATTCGCTCGACCACATCGCGCGGCGGATGCGCGACGTGGGCCGAAGGCTGGAACTCGGCCGGATGGGCGCGGGCACGCGCGAACTCCAGGATGGCGTCGTCGAGTCGCTCGACAAGCTGATCAAGAAGCTCGAAGAGCAGCGGCAACAACAGGAGCAGGGCGGTGGCGGTGGCGGGGGGGGCGGCTCGGCCCAGGGGGGCGAAGGCAAGCCGATGGACGACAGCCGCGTCGCCGGCGGCAAGGGGGCCGGCGACGTGCAGAACCGCGACATCGGCGCCGCGGACGGCTGGGGCAACCTGCCGCCGCACAAGCGCGAGGAGGCCCTGCAGCAGATCGGCCGCGAGTTCCCGCCGCACTACCGCGAGGCGATCGAGCAGTATTTCAAGCGGCTGGCCGCCGGCGGGGAGGAACGATGAAACCGGGCCGGGTGTGTGGTGGGCTGCTCGTCGCATTGGTGACCGCCGTGGCTGCCGCCGCCGATCCGGCGGTCGTCGCGACGCTCGAGAAGACCGACGGCACCACCGTCTCGGGAACGCTCGCCGCCGTTTCCCCGACCGCGGTGACGCTGCTCGGCGCCGATCCCGTGGCCGTGACCACCGTGCGGCGGGTCGTGATCGCGGGCCCTGTGGCCCCTGGGCCCGTCGTGGTGGAGTGCGTCGACGGGAGCACGCTGTCCGGCACGGACTTCGTCTGGGAGGGAGCCGCGGCCACGGTGCCGCTGGGTGACGGTGCCGCGGAACTGCCGATGCAGCGGGTGCGGAGTGTGACCTTGCGCAGGCCGCGGGCCGCAGGCGACACCCCGCCGCCCGACTGGCGGGCCGTGCTGCCGGAGTCGCCGCAGACCGATCTGCTCGTGGTCGGCAAGCCGGAGGAGGGAAGCGAGCGGCTCGACGTGGTCGAGTGCGCGATCGCCGCGGTGACCGCCGACACGGTGACGGTCGTGCTCGACGAAGAGCGCATCCCGGTCAAGCGGTCCAAGGTGGTGGGGCTGTGGTTTCTGCGGGGAGCGGAGGTCGGCGGCGGCACGCGGGTGGATGTCGATGGCGGCCGCCTCACGGCCCGCACGGTGTCGTGGACGCCGCAGGCCCTCGTCGTGGACGACGCGGTGCGGCTGCCCGCCGCGGTGCTCCGGTCGATCGACTACGCCGCGGGGCGGACGGTGCGGCTGGCGTCGCTGGCGACGGAGCGGTCGGAGACGGAGCCGTTCTTCGGCACCCTGGGCCGCATGGAGGGGCTCGGCCCATACTTCGCCCCGCGGTTCGTGGGTGGGGAGCCCGCGGCGCTCGTGCTCCGGCCGCGGAGTCATGTCGTGTGGCGGGTGCCGGCCGATGCCCGTCGCTTCCGCACGGCCGTGGCCGCCGCGCCCGGAAAACTGCCCGCCGGCGTCGTGGTCATGGTGCTGCTCGACGATCGTGAGGTGTTTCGCCGCCGCATCGACGACGCCACGGCAAGTCCCGTCGATGTCGACGTCTCCGGCGGCCGCCGCCTGGCGATCAAGGTGGAGTTTCCCGCGGGGGGCGGCATGGGCTGCCCGCTGCGGTTCACCGATCCGGTGTTCGACAAGTGATGCCCGTCCCATCCCTATCGCCGCGCGTGTGGATCGCCTTCGGCGCAGCGCTGGCCTGCGCCGGCTGGGCCATGTCCGCGTGGGCGGCCGGCGATGCGGAGGTGCTCGCGGCCGAGCGGCGCCGGGTCGAGACGATCCGCCGGGCCTCGGCCGCGGCGGTCTCGATCTTCGCGGGCGCCGCCGGCGGTGGCTCGGGGGTGCTGGTCAGTCCCGACGGCTATGCACTCTCCAACTTTCACGTCACGCAGCCCGCGGGTCTGGTGATGAAGTGCGGGCTTGACGATGGCCGGCTCTACGACGCGGTGCTGGTGGGCCTCGATCCCACGGGCGACGTCGCCCTCGTCAAGCTCCTCGGCCGCGACGACTTTCCGTTCGTGACGCTGGCCGACAGTGATCTCGTCGAGCCCGGTGACTTCTGCTTCGCGGCCGGCAACCCGTTCCTCCTGGCCACCGACCTGCGGCCGTCGATCAGCGCGGGCATCGTGTCGGGCGTGCATCGCTACCAGTTCCCCGCCGGCACGATCCTCGAATACGCCGACTGCATTCAGGTGGATGCCGCCATCAACCCCGGCAACTCCGGCGGCGGCCTGTTCGATGCGGCCGGCCGGCTGATCGGTGTCAACGGGCGGGCGTCGTTCGAGAAGCGCGGCCGCGTGAACGTGGGCGTGGGCTATGCGATCTCGGCCAACCAGTTGCGGAACTTCATGGGGCTGTTGCGGGCGGGCCGGATCGCGGACCATGCGACGCTCGGCGCGGTCGTGGCGACGAGCGCCGACGGCCGGGTGGTGGTCTCCGACATCCTCGATGCCTCCGACGCCTGGCGGCGCGGACTGCGACACGACGACGAGATCGTGTCGCTCGCGGGGCGGCCGGTGCGGACCGTGAACGCCTTCAAGAACGTGCTCGGCACGCTGCCGGCCGGCTGGCAGGTGCCGCTCGTCTCCCGCCGGGGGGGCCGCCGGTACGAGACGCTCGTGCGGCTTGCGGCGGTGCACACACCGGCCGAACTGGCCGCGATCTTGGCAGGCGACGCGTCGGAGCCGGGAAAGGAGCGGGGGAAGGAGCCGGAACGTGAAGGCGGACGTGACGGCGGGCCGGAGGGGCGACCGGCCCGAAAGCCGCCGCCCGCCGCAGGACAACACGACGGCCTGCCGGCAGCGGTCCGCGGCCTCGTCGATCCGCGGCCCGGGTTTGCCAACCACCACTTCAACGTCGTGGAGCGGGACCGCGTGGCAAAAGCCTTGGCGGCCGGCGCGATCGCCAAGGCCGACCGCTGGGTGCTGGCGGGCACGCTCGCCGCGGGGGGAGACTTTCGCATCGAGCTCGCCGACGACGCGGCCACGATCGACCTGCCGACCGGACGGTCGACGATCGACCCGCGGGCCGATCTCGACGTGCGGCCGGAGCCGCCGGGAAGCGGCGGGCTGCTGGCGGCGCTGGTCGTCTGGCGGCGGCTCGTCCGCGCGGGGCCGGCGGCGACGGGCCGGACGACGTATTGGGGAACGGCGCCGGCCGATCCAGCCGCGCTCGGCGCGGTCGCGATGCCGCCGCTCGTGGACGTGCTCGAGTCGGCGGTCGCCGGTGTCGAGGCGCGGCTGTTCGTGGATGGCGCCGGCCGCGTGGTGGGCATCGATTTGTGGACGGCGCCCGATGCCGATCCGTGCGAGGTGCGGTTCGCGGGTGACGTGGACGGCCTGCCCGCGGTGATCGACGTGCGGCGTGGCACCGTGCCGTTCGCGACGTTGCGGGTGGCGGCGCCAGCCGCGGGAGACCGGCCGTGACGACCGCATTCCGTCGCCTGCTAGTCGTGACGCTGCTCTTCGGCCTCGACCTCCCGGCCGCGGCCGCGGGGGAAACGCCGCAGCAAGTGATCGCCGCCGCGGCCCGCAAGGTGGTGAAGATCTACGGCGCCGGCGGGCTGCGGGGGCTCGAGGGCTATCAGTCGGGGATTATCGTCACGCCCGACGGCAAGATTGCCACCGCGGCCAGCACGGTGCTCGACTCCGACGAGATCGACTGCGTGCTCGACGACGGCCGCCGCTTTCGCGCGCGGCTCGTGGGCGTCGACCCGCGGCGGGAGCTCGCGCTGCTCGCCATCGACGCCGAGGGCCTGCCCGCCTTCGCACCGGCCGCCGCGGAGCGGGCCGCGGCCGGCACCCGGGTGCTGGCGCTCTCGAACCTGTTCGGCGTGGCCGTGGGGGACGAGCGGGTCAGCGTCCAGCGGGGCGTCGTCTCGGCCGTGGTGCCGCTCGCCGCCCGCCGCGGGGCGGCCGACGCGCCGTACCGCGGCGCCGTGTATGTGCTCGACTGCACGACCAACAACCCGGGCTCTGCAGGCGGCGCCCTGGTGGACGCCCGGGGCCGGCTGCTGGGGATGCTTGGCAAGGAGCTGCGATCGACGGCCAGTGGGATCTGGCTCAACTATGCTCTACCGACGGATGAGCTCGCGCGGGGGTGCGCCGAGATCGAGGCGGGCACGGTCGCTCGTCCGGCGGCCGTCGAGGTGCGGCCGTTCGACCCGCGGCGGCTGGGCATCGTGCTCGTGCCCGACCTGCTCGACAGCACGCCCGCCTACGTCGAGTCGCTGGTGCCCGATTCGCCCGCCGCGCGGGCCGGGCTCGTCCGCGACGACCTGGTGATCGCCGTCAACGGCCGCGCCGTCCCGTCGCGGGCCGCGGTCGAGCGCACGCTCGGGGAACTGGCGGCCGGCGATCCGGTGCGGCTCGCGGTCGTTCGCGACGGCGCCGTGGTCGATGTCGACCTGGGCCCGCGACCGCAGGATAAGGAGACGCGATGAAGGGAGCGGGGCGTGGGACTTGGCTGTGGCATGAAGCGGGAGCGGCGCTCGTCATTGCCGTGTGCTGCATGACGCGGACGGTGTGCGCGGCCGACCCGGGCGAGCCGACGCTCGCCGAGGAGGCGGCGTTTCGCGCCGCCGTGGACCGGGTGGCCGCCGCGGTGGTGCGGATCGAGCCGACCGCTTCGGCCGCCGCTGCGGGCGGAGGCGAGGTGGCGGTCGGCTCCGGCCCCTCGACCGGGCTCGTCGTCGCCGCCGCAGCGGACTCGGCCTGGATTCTGACCACGGCCTTCGCCGTGCCGGGCGATGTGGCGGAGGCCGTGCTCGTGCGTGCCGATGGCGGCCGGCAGGCGGCCCGGGTCGCGGGCCGCGACGAGTCGCGCGGCCTCGTGCTGCTGCAGACGCAAGCCATCGCCGACCTGCCGGCTCTCGAGCCGGCGCCGCGCCGCGAGTTGGCTGCGGGCCAGTGGTCGATCGCCGTGGGCCGCGGCTGGGACCAGGCGGCGCCGAGCGTGGCGGTGGGTGTCGTCTCCGCCGTCGATCGCGCCTGGGGGCGGGCGGTGCAGACCGACGCCTCGGTGTCGCCCGCCAACTACGGCGGGCCGCTCGTCGACATCGCCGGCCGCGTGATCGGCATCCTCGCGCCGCTGCCGGCCGACACCGCGGGCATGAACCTCGGCACCGAACTCTACGATGCGGGCATCGGCTTCGCGGTGCCGCTGGAGGACATGCTCGCCGTGCTGCCACGGTTGCAGCGTGGGGAAAACCTGGCGGCGGGCGTCCTCGGCATCACTTGGCGGTCGCGGGACGTGATCAACGGGGAGCCGGTGATCGCCTCCTGCCGCCAGGGCTCTCCGGCGGCGCTGGCCGGCCTGCGGCCGGGCGATCGGTTCGTGCGGATCGGCGACCGCCCGATCACGCGGATCGGTGAGGCCCGACACCAGATCATGCCACGCCGGGCCGGCGAAGAACTCACGGTCGTGGTGGAACGCGGTGCCGCCGATCCGCGGCGCATCGAGGCCCGGGTGACGCTGGCCGATGCCTTGCCACCGTGGCGGGCCGCGGTGATCGGCGTGCTGCCCGCGGCGGCGCCGGCGGGTGCCGAGGGAGTGACGGCCGAGTGGCTTCTGCCGGCGGGGCCGGCGGCCACGGCCGGCCTCGGTGCAGGCGAGATCATTCGCGCCGTCGTGCTCGGCGGTGACGCGGAGGGCGCGGGCCGTGTGGTGGTCGATGGGGCGGCCGGGCTGGCCGGAGTTTTGGCGGGCGTCGCCCCGGGCGAGGCCATCGGGCTGGAAGTGATGCGGGATGGCATGCCGCGGACGCTGCCGGTGACCACCGCCGGCGCACCGGCGGACGTGCCGCCCGTGCTCGAAGGCTGGCAGCCCGCCGCCCGAGATCCGCTTCGCGGTCCGGTCGATGCGGCCGTCGTGAAGCTCGCCTCTCCCGAGGAGCCACGGCCGCCGCTGGCGGTGATCCCGCACGCGGGCCGCAAGGAGCCGGTGGGAGTGGTGCTGTATTTCGGGCCGCCGCACGGGCCGGTGACGGAGGCCGAGGCGGCGCCGTGGAAGGCGGCGGCCGTGGCCTGGGACGTGGCCGTGATCCTGCCGGGCTCGGTTGATCCGCGGCTCTGGAGCGGCGACGACCTGCCCGCGATCCGCCGCAGCCTCGCGGCCCTCGACGCCAAGCGGCCCATCGACCCGGCGCGGATCGCCGTTGCGGGCCGCGCTGCCGGCGGCGGCTTCGCCTGGTTCGTGGCCGACAGGCTCGGCGCTGCCGTCTCCGGCGTCGCGGTCATCGACGCGGCCTTGCCGCGGGCGACGAAACTCGAACCGCCCGAGCCGGGCCGGTCGCGCTGGGTGCTGATGGGGCAGGAGGGCGAGGGTGACGTCGCGCGACGCATCGCCGCAGACCGCCGCCGCCTGGAGGCGGCCGGGTTTCCGGTGGGCACGGTCGCGGCCGATGGCGTCGCGCCGCCGGCTGACCTGCTCTGCCGGTGGAACGTGCTGCTGGGACTCCTGTGACCGCCGGGGCCGCGGTGCGGATCGTGTCCGCCGACCCGCACATCGTGGTCGTCGACAAGCCGGGCGGGATGCCGAGCGTGTCGGCACGCACGCCGCTCGATCCGCCCGCCGTGGCCGCTGTCCTGGCAGCGGACTGGGGGCCGCTCGAAGCCGTGCACCGGCTCGACCGCGACACGTCCGGGCTGCTCGTGCTCGCCCGCACCGCGGCCGCCCGCGCCGCCCTCGGCAGGGCGTTCGAGTCGCGGCAGGTGGCGAAGCGATATCTGGCCGTCGTCACGGGCGGGCCACCGACAACCGCCGGCACGATCCACCTTCCGCTGGCCGACGATCCCGATCGACCGCCAGCCAAGCGGGTCGATCCGATCCTCGGCCGGCGGGCGACGACCCGGTGGCGGGTCGTCGCGGCGACGCGCGCGGGTGACGCCCTGCGGACGCTCGTGGAGCTGGAGCCCGTCACCGGCAGATCGCATCAGCTGCGGGCGCATCTGGCATGGCTCGGCTGCCCGATCAGCGGCGACCCGCTGTACGGCCCGCACGGCGGCGCAGGGCGGCTCGCCCTGCACGCGGCGACGCTCGAGTTTCCGCATCCCAACGACGGCCGCGTGCTGCGGCTCGCGGCGCCGCCCGCGGCCGTGCCCTGGGCCGACTTCGGCACGGCGATCGCCACCTGGTTCACGAACCCGTGGGCCGCAGGGCCGACCGACTGACCCGCTGCCAGTATCGCGAGAAGCGGCCCAGGTCATCGACCCGCGAGGCGTCGCAAAAGGGGGGGCAGGCGACGACGTGCACCGGCAGCGTGGCGGATAAAGCCGCCGCGGCGCGGCGGACATGCGGGCAGGGGGTGTCGGCGACCGCGACGGCATCGCAGCCGTGCGCCGCCGCGCGGGCGGCCACGATCGCGGCCGAGTCGCCGACGCGGATCTCCACGCCTTGCACATCGGCGAGGCACTCGCAGAGGAACGCGAGCCGACCGAGCGCCGGCCGCTCGGACGCGAGCCACCGCCGGTCGATCACGAACAGTCGCGGAGCGTCGGGATGGGCCGTCGCGGCGGGGCTCGTCGCGGCGGCGGAGTCGAGCGTCAGCCAGACCAGTGGCCGGCGGTGGTCGTGCGTGGTCGTCGCGGATACCCATGGCGCCGCGGGCCGGATGCGGAGCGGCGGTCGCGGCGGCGTGCCGGGGCTGAAGAGCCGCGCGTCGAGCGCCTCGTACGAGCCCTCGACGTCGCAACGGCCGAGCAGCGGGCAGTCGCGGCAGTGGCGACCGGACGTGTAGGTCTCGAGATTCTCCCGGTTGAAGAGGTACGGCTTCGCGGAGAAGGTGCCGGCCACCCACTGCCAGGAGAGATGGTTGCTGGCCGGATCGCCGTCGAGGAGGTGCGTGAGAAACCAACCGGCGCCCGCCCGCCAGTGGACACCGCGGACGTGCAAGAGCCACGACGCCAGCCACATCCGCTCGTGATTGTGGAGCCAGCCGGTGTCGTGCAAGGCGCGGACGAACGCGTCGATGCAGGCCATGCCGGTGCGGGCCTCGAGGACGTCGGCCGGCATGGCCGCGAGCGGCTGCGGGCGGCGTGCGGTCCGCGCCGGTGATTCGATGTCGGTGAAAATGCCGTCACCGAGGGCGGCCTGCACCCGGCGCCAGTAGTCCCGCCAGCCGAGCTCCGACACGAACTTCTCCGCGTCCTCGGGGCGCAGGACGCGAGCCAGGGCGGCATCGCGGACTTCCGCCAGGGACAGCACACCATGGCGGATCCAGGGGGAGAGCCGGCTCACGGCGCCATCCACGTGGTTCCGCGATCGGGCGTAGGCCGGCGGATCAACGGCCGCCAGCCTCGCGACCGCGGCGGCCCGGCCGCCGCGCAGGGCCGGTGGCTCCGCGGCCAAGCGACTCGCGCTCCCTGCTGCGGCCGGAAAGATCGCTGCCAGACGCGTGATCAATTCCGCGCGGGGCAGGGTGAGGAGCGGGCTGAGATCGACGTCTTCGCCCGCGTGGACCTCGATCGGCGGGGGATCAGCTGCTGCACTCATGGGCAGGATGTGCTTTCAAAACGCGCGTGCCGGGATGGAAGACAGCATCGCGAGACGAGGGCGAAAAAAAAGTGCGCCTGTCGCCAGCGGCGGCAAGGCCCTGGAAAACAAGGGATGTTAGACGTTTCGCGGGGGTGGGGCAGGGGCGCCGGCGGCGGCGCGTCGCCCGTGTGTGGCACGTGCTTTGCATCTGCTGCGGTCCGGTGTGCGTGGTCCGTTTCCTGCCACCCGAATGGGCAACCGCTGCGGAGGCGGCCCCGGTCGGCTCTTCCTTCCTTCTGGAGTTGCACGATGCGATTCTTCGAGTTGGCCCCGCGTGGGCCACGGTTGTTTTCTGCGCCGGGGGCCTGTTGCCTCCTGCTCGCTTTCCTGTGCCTGAGCCTGTGCGGCGTCGCCGGGGCGGAGGATGCGGTCGCCGATGCAGCGGCAACCGCGGCGCCTGCGGCGCCAACGCCGATCTCGGTCGAGGAGATGGTTCCGAAGCTGTGGCTGGCCGCCGACACCGTGTGGGTGCTCGTCTGCGGCATGCTCGTGTTCTTCATGAACCTCGGCTTTGGCTGCGTCGAGTCGGGATTCGCCCGGGCCAAGAACTGCGTCAACATCCTCTCGAAGAACTTCGTGGTGTTTGCGGCGACGGTCATCGGATTCTGGTTGTTCGGCTGGGACTTGATGTTCGGTACTGATGCGGGCGGATGGATCGGCCAATCAGGGACGTGGATGGTCGGTGGCTTCAAGCCCGAGTTCGACAACAGCCCGGCGATCGGCGACCAGTACAAGGGCGTGTACCCGGCGATCAATTGGGCGGGCGTTCCGCTGTACGCGAAGTTCTTCTTCCAGCTCGTGTTCGCCGGTACCGCCGCCACGATCGTGTCGGGCGCCGTCGCCGAGCGGATCAAGTATCACGCCTTCATCCTCTTCAGCTTCCTGATGGCGCTGGTGATTTATCCGGTTTCCGGCCACTGGGTCTGGGGCGGAGGATTTCTCGGACAGAAGGGCTTCTGGGACTTCGCCGGTTGCACGGCCGTGCACTCCGTGGGCGGCTGGGCCGCCCTCACCGGCGCGGCGATTCTCGGCCCTCGGATCGGCAAGTATGGGGCTGACGGCAAGCCCCGGGCCCTGCCCGGCCACAACATGACGGCCGCCTTTATCGGCTGTCTCGTGCTGTGGTTCGGCTGGTTCGGGTTCAATCCGGGCAGCACCATGGGCGTGGCTGGTGACGGCGGTGTTGCGGCAGCGAGTGTCGCCGTGAACACGAACTTCGCCGCCGCTGCCGCGACCCTCACGGCCACGCTCACGGCGTGGCTCCTGCTCGGCAAGCCGGATATCGGCATGACCCTCAACGGCTGCCTGGCGGGGCTCGTCGGCATCACGGCAAGTGCCGCCTACGTGACGCCGGCCGCATCGGTGCTGATCGGTGCGATTGCGGGGGTCATGGTGGTGTTCTCGGTGCTGTTCTTCGACCGCATCAAGATCGACGATCCTGTGGGCGCGACCAGCGTGCACCTGGTGTGCGGCATCTTCGGCACGCTCTGCGTCGGGCTGTTCACGGCCACCGATTTGTCGGGGAGCGTGCTCACCGGGCCGTTCGGCACGTCGAACTGTGGTGGGCCGAAGCTGGGGCTGTTCTATGGTGGCGGCTTCGACCAGTTGTGGATTCAGGTGATCGGTGTGCTTGCCGTGGCCGCGTACGTGGTGCCCGTCTCGGCGATCTGCTGGCTGATCATCAAGGCGGTCGTTGGCCTCCGGGTCTCCCCGCACGAGGAGGTCGAGGGCCTCGACATCGGCGAGCACGGTAACGAGGCCTATCACGGCTTCGTGTTGGTGCGGACCGAGTAGTTCTGTCCAGAAGGATGCCCCAACGGCTTGGGTGGGCACTCCGCCTAGCTCACCCAGGCCGGGGCATCCTGCCTTAAGCCCGCCGGGGCATCCATGCCCC
>Ga0315906_10001904_pt1 | contig 30165 bp, 27 predicted proteins | sample LakEriMetagenome_4_FD_203526 | JGI IMG/M metagenome (GOLD analysis project Ga0315906, IMG submission 203526) | Freshwater fungal communities from buoy surface, Lake Erie, Ohio, United States - Buoy 2 MA122 | ecosystem: Environmental > Aquatic > Freshwater > Lake > Lake biofilm | place: USA...
TGTCCGGAGGAGACCGCCACCTAGGGCCGAACCTGCATTGGAGCGGCCATCTGCGGCAAAAGCGCGCCCTCGATGGGGCCGGTCGAGACGGTTGGGAAGTCGGCCTGTCGCTGCGCTGGTGATCCGGCGTAACATTGACCCTGTAGCGGCGGGGACGCGCCGCAGCTCAGGGAGCTCCAGACATCATGAACGGTGCCGATCACCTCGTGCACAGCCTCCTCGCGGGCGAGGTGGATGTGTGTTTCGCAAATCCCGGAACCTCCGAGATGCATTTCGTTGCGGCGCTCGACCGGATCGACCGCATGCGCTGCGTGCTGGGTCTGTTCGAAGGCGTGGTCACGGGCGCGGCGGACGGCTACTACCGCATTGCCGGCAAGCCCGCCGCCACGCTGCTTCACCTGGGCCCCGGCCTGGGCAATGGGCTCGCCAACCTTCACAACGCGCGGCGGGCACGCTCGGGCATTGTCAACATCGTGGGCGACCACGCCACTGACCATCTCGCCAACGACTCGCCGCTCACGTCCGATATCGAGGCGCTCGGCCGTGTCGTGTCCCGCTGGGTGCGCACCACCCGCTCGGCCCACACGCTGCGTGCCGATGCGCTGGCTGCGATCGAGGCGGCTGCCACGCCCCCGGGTCAGATCGCCACACTCGCGCTCCCGGCCGATGCGGCCTGGGGCGAGCTGCCCGCCGGGCAGGCACCGCTTGCGCCGGATTCGATGCGACCCGCCGTGGCCTATCGGCCGTTTGAGTCGGCAGCGGTGGTCGCTGCCGCGCGGGCGCTCTCCGGGCCCGATACGCTGCTGCTGCTGGGCGCCGGCGCGCTCGACGACGAGGCGCTCACCGACGCGGGGCGCATCGCGGCTCGCACCGGTTGTACGCTCATGACCGAGTTCTACACCGCCAAGCTGTCGCGGGGAGCGGGCAGGGTGTCGGCTGCCCGGTTGCCCTACGCGGTCGACCCCACGGTTGCCGCGCTTGCCCGTTTCAGACAAATCGTGCTGGTCGGAGCCCGCGCGCCAATCGCTTTTTTTGCCTACCCCGACAAGCCGCGCCGCCTCGCGCCTGCGGGCTGCGCCTTCATCACGCTCACGGAGCCCGAACACGATGGCCGGGCCGCGCTCGCAGCACTCGCGGCCGAGCTCGGGGCATCTGCGCTTGCGCCCGCGCATGTGGCCTCGCGCCGAACGATCGACGCGGGCGCACTGCCGACAGGCCGCCCGACTTCGGACGGAATCGCCGCGGTGCTCGCCGCCTATCTTCCCGAGCACGCCATCGTGATTGATGAGGCGGTCACCACCGGACGGTCATTCGGCCCCCCCACCGCCAGTGCCGCGCCCCACGATTGGCTGTCGGTGATGGGCGGCTCAATCGGTTTCGCCTTGCCCTGCGCCGTGGGCGTCGCCATCGCCGCGCCCAATCGTAAGGTGGTCGCACTCGAAGGCGACGGCAGCGCGATGTACACCATTCAGGCGCTCTGGACCATGGCGCGAGAAGCGCTCGATGTCACCGTGGTGATCATGGCCAATCGCGCCTACCAGATCCTGCGTGGCGAGTTTGCGGGGGTGGGTGCCGGAACGCCCGGCCGCCGCGCCACCGACATGCTCACGCTCGATCGCCCCACCCTCGACTTTGTCGCCATGGCGCGTGGCATGGGGCTGGAAGCCGCGCGCACCGATGATCTCAGCGAGTTCGCCCGACTGTTCGGCCGAGCGATGTCGCAGCCCGGCCCGCAACTGATCGAACTCGTGATCGGTTAAGCGCACGAGCCCAGATCGCATCTGAATCGAACCCCCGAACCGAGCCCCGGACCCCGCCCCAACCGAGTCAGAGCCAGGAGCCCTCATTCGATGTCCCCTCTCAAGAACGACACCTTCCTGCGCGCGCTGCGCCGCGAGCCCACCGACTACACCCCCATCTGGCTGATGCGCCAGGCGGGCCGCTACCTGCCCGAGTACAACGCCACGCGGGCTCGCGCGGGGAGCTTCCTCAACCTGTGCAAGAACCACGAGCTGGCCTGCGAGGTGACGCTACAGCCACTCGACCGCTATCCGCTTGACGCCGCGATCCTGTTCTCGGACATCCTCACCGTGCCCGACGCCATGGGGCTGGGGCTTTATTTTGCCGAGGGCGAAGGCCCGAAATTCGAACGCCCGGTTCGGGATGAGGCGGCCGTGGCGGCGCTCGCCTCGCCCGATCCGGCGGATTCGCTCGGCTACGTGATGAAGGCCGTCAGCACGATCCGCGGCGCGCTGGGTGGCCGGGTTCCCCTGATTGGCTTTTCGGGCAGCCCCTGGACGCTCGCCTGCTACATGGTCGAAGGCGGCGGCAGCGATGATTTCCGCCAGGTAAAGAGCATGCTTTACCGTCGCCCCGACCTCATGAAGCGCATCCTCGAGGTTAACGCGCAGGCGGTGGCGGACTACCTCAATGCCCAGGTCGAGGCGGGCGCGCAGGCGCTGATGATTTTCGACTCCTGGGGCGGCGCGCTGGCTGATGGCGCATTCCAGAAATTCTCGCTGGGTCCGATCCGGCAGGTGATCGATCGCCTGCAGCGCGAGCGCGACGAACCCGAGGTCGATGCCAGCGGCCGGGTGGTCGGCACGCGTCGTGTCCAGGTGCCGGTCATTGTGTTCACCAAGGGGGGCGGACTCTGGCTGGAGGAAATCGCTGCCACGGGCTGCGACGGCGTGGGGGTCGACTGGACGGTGAACCTCGGTCAGGCGCGTGCTCGCGTGGGAGCGCGGTGCGCCATTCAGGGTAATCTCGACCCCATGGTGCTGATGGCCGCCCCCGATCAAATTCGGGGCGAAGCGCTGAAGGCGCTCGAGAGTTTTGGCGTGCCGCAGGCGGGAATCGGCCATGTGTTCAATCTGGGCCATGGCATTTCCCAGTTCACGCCGCCCGAGTCGGTCACAGCGCTGGTGGAGGCCGTTCACGCGTACAGCAGGGAACAACGGCGTCGCGGCGCAAGCGCGTCCTCACTTTAGTCGCGAGCGCGTCGCAGCGCGCCTTGGCAAGGCGCGAAAAACAAGGGTTTGCGAGCGGGTGGCCGCTGACTTATGCACAGTAACGGGGCATTTCCGGGCTGTTCGCATGGCCATCGTCCTGTGGCAGGCCCCCTTCGCTAAGTGATTGATTTAAAAGAGGGTAGAATTGTGCAAAAAACGGGCAACCGACTCCAGATCAAGGTTTGACAAGCACTTGGCGGTGCTATTCGGTAGCTACCCACAGAGTTATCCACAGCTTTTGTTGATGAGCCGGAATTCCCGTTCAAGGGTCTCGGATTAAGCTTCAAACTTAAAGTGAATTCTGGTTTCGCCGCTGATCCGGGAATTGCGCGGGTCGCCCTGGATGTCCCGATTGCGCCCTGGTTCGACTACCAGATCGGGCCGGCGCTCGCCGGTCGGCTGGCGCCCGGGGACTGGGTTCAGGTGCCCTGGGGGACCGGCCGGCGGATCGGTTTCGTGCTTGAACTCTGCGCCCAGAGCGATCTGGCGCCCGAGCGGCTGAAGGCGATCGAGTCCCGTCTCGAGGATGCACCGGCGCTGCCGGCAAGCTGGTTTGCGTTGCTGCGCTTCGCGTCGGGGTATTACCACCGGTCGGTGGGCGAATTCGCGTTGCTGGCCGTGCCGCGGACGCTACGTACGCCGCCCTCGCCGAAAGCGCGATCGAGCGCGTTTGCGCGCGCGCGGCGCGCGGGTCGCGGGGTGGGCGGGGTGGGAGCGGTAGAGGCGGACACGGTAGGGGCGGACACGGTAGGGGCGGACACGGTAGGGGCGGATACGGGCGAGGGGGGCAGTATCGGGGCGAGCGCGAGCGCAGTCGCTGGCGCAGGCGATCCGCGAAGCGCCGAGCCCGCTGTCGCACACCTCGACGCCACATCCGCGGCTCCGGTCACTGTGTCTGGCCGACCGCTCCCCCGCGCAGTCGCCAGTCGCTCTGCGGCGGGTCAGCCGCTGGGCGCCGATCAACAACGGGTGTTCGATACGCTCTGTGCGTCGCAGGGCTTCAGCGTCTCGGTGCTCCACGGCGTGACCGGTAGCGGCAAAACCGAGGTCTATCTGCGCTGGTTCGAGACCATCCTCGCCGCTCGGCCTGATGCGCAGCTTCTCCTCATGGTGCCGGAGATCGCACTCACGCCACAGCTCGCCGGCCTGGTCGCCGGGCGCTTTCCGGCGCAGTCGGTGGCGGTCTTGCACAGTGGCCTGGGCGAAGCCGAGCGTGCGCGGGCCTGGCTCGCCGCAGTCGAGGGGCGTGCGCGGGTCGTGATCGGCACCCGGCTGGCCGTGCTCACCCCCCTCCCAGGCCTTGCCGCGATCGTGGTCGATGAGGAGCACGACGCCTCCTACCGGCAGCAGGACGGCCTGCACTACTCGGCGCGCGACCTCGCGGTGGCCGCCGCGCGCGAGTGCGGCGTACCGGTACTGCTGGGGTCGGCGACCCCATCGATCGAGACCTGGCGGGCGGCACGGCGCGGCCGATACCGGCTGCTCGAGATGCCGTCCCGAATCGGTGGCGGTGCCTTGCCGAAACTGCACCTCATTGATATACGTGGCTTACGAGGTGAGTCTGCGCTCGCTCCGCAAGCCCAGACCGCCATCGCCGAGACGCTTTCCCGGGGCGAGCAGGCGCTGGTGTTCATCAATCGCCGTGGCTACGCACCGGTGTTGGGGTGCGACGCCTGCGGCTGGCTGAGCGGCTGCCCCGAGTGCTCGGCCTGGCGGGTGCTGCACCGGGCCGCAGCGGGCGGATCGCGCCTCCCCCGGTACCAGCTGGTCTGTCACCACTGCGGGGGCGCCTCGCCCGTCCCACGCGCCTGTCCGGAGTGCGGCAACCTTGGACTCGCTGGTCTCGGGCGCGGCACGCAACGGCTGGAAGAGGAGCTCGCTTCGCAGTTCCCCGGCCAGCGCATCGCCCGGCTCGATCGCGATGTCGCCGCTCGCCGGGGAGCTGCCCAGGCACTGATCGCCGCCGTTCACGACGGCGAAGTCGATCTGCTGGTGGGTACCCAGATGCTTGCAAAGGGCCACGACTTTCGGCGCCTGAGCCTGGTGGTGGTGGTCGATGGTGATGCCGGCCTTTTCTGCGCCGATTTCCGTGCGCCCGAGCGGCTGTTTGCCACGCTCATGCAGGTGGCCGGGCGCGCCGGCCGTGAGGTGTCGTCGAGTCACGTGCTGGTGCAGACGCGCTACCCCACGCATCCGCTCTTTGAGTGCCTGAAGCGCCACGACTACAGCGGCTTTGCCGACGCGCTCCTGGTCGAGCGGCGCGAGGCGGCGATGCCGCCCTTTGCCCATCAGGCCTTGCTGCGTGCCGATGCCGGCGCGCTCGATGAGGCGCTCGCCTTTCTCACCGCAGCGCGCGAACTCGCCGAGCCGTTGCGTACCGCCGACCCCGAGGCACCGGTGCAGCTCTTTGACCCGGTGCCGATGCCGCTTGCTCGCCTCAAGGGGCGAGAGCGCGCCCAACTGCTGGTCGAGGCGACGGACCGACCGGCGCTTCATGCGTTCCTGCCGCATTGGCTCGCGAGCCTTCGCGAGGTGAAGACCCGAGCCCGCTGGCAGCTTGAAGTCGATCCTGCAGAAATCTGATCCGATGTCGGCAACATTCAATGACGCGCAGCGCGCGGCGATTCGCCACCTGGATGGACCCTGCCTGGTGCTGGCGGGTGCGGGAAGCGGCAAGACCCGCGTGATCACGCACAAGATGGTGCATCTGATCGAGAGCGGTTTCGCACCCGAGGCCATCGGTGCAATCACGTTCACCAACAAGGCCGCGCAGGAAATGGCCGAGCGGCTGCAGAAAATCATCACGCTGCCCAAGGGCCGGCGACCGCTGGTGAGCACCTTTCATTCGCTGGGCATGCAAATTTTGCGGCAGGACGGTGAGCGACTGGGGCTCAAGCGAAGTTTCTCCATCCTCGATTCCGATGATTGCGCGGGCATTCTCGCCGGTGCACTCGCCACCACCGACCGAAAGCTGATTCGCCACGCTCAGCACCAGATCTCGCTTTGGAAAAATGCGCTGCTCGATCCTGATCTGGCGGCCGACCAGTCGAGCCAGGCCGCCGAGCACGCGATGGCTCGCGCCTGGCGCGAGCATGCCGCTACGCTCACCGCTTACCAGGCGGTTGATTTCGACGACCTGATCCTGCTGCCGGTCAAGCTTCTGACTGAACACCCCGATCTTGCGCAGCGCTGGCGCGAGCGCCTGCGTTATTTGCTGATCGATGAATACCAGGACACCAACGCCGCGCAATACCAACTTCTCAAGCTCCTTACCGGGCCGAGGGCGGCATTCACCGCGGTGGGCGATGATGATCAGGCGATCTACGGCTGGCGCGGCGCAACACTCGATAATCTGCGCCGGCTGGAGACCGATTTTCCGGCGTTGAAGCTCTTCAAGCTCGAGCAGAACTACCGCTCCAGCCTCACGATTCTCGGCGCCGCCAATCGGCTAATTGCCAACAACCCGAAGCTGCATGAGAAGAAGCTGTGGTCCGAGCACGGCACGGGCGATGCCATCCAGGTGGTGCCGTGTGCCAACGAGGAAGCGGAGGCCGAATCCGTGGTGATGCGGCTCCATGCGCATCGCTTTGAGCGACGCGCCGCCTGGCGTGACTATGCGATTCTGTATCGCGGCAATCATCAGTCACGGGTGTTTGAGCAGTGGCTGCGCAAGGAAAATATCCCCTATGTGCTGTCGGGGGGCCAGTCCTTTTTTGAACGCGCTGAGATCCGCGACCTGATCGCCTATCTCAGGCTGATCGCCAACGATGACGATGATCCGGCGTTCATCCGCGCGGCCACCACGCCCAAGCGCGGTATCGGCACGGCCACCTTGACTGCGCTTGGCGATTACGCGGGCTCACGACAGACTTCGATGTTCGAAGCGCTGTTCGAAACCGGCTTCGAATCCCGACTGGCCGCTCGGCAGCTGCAGACGCTGCGCGAGTTTGGCGAGTTCATCAACCGCATCAACTGGCGGGCGGCGCGTGAACCCGCCGGCCCGGTGCTCGATGATCTGCTCGCTGCGATCGATTACCGCGGCTGGCTCACTGATAGCCAGGATGAAAAGACGGCTGCCACCCGCTGGCGCAATGTGTGTGACTTCTGCGACTGGGTGAAAAAACGCGCCGAGGAGGAGGAGGCGACGCTCGCCCAGCTCGCACAATCGATCGCGATCCTGTCGCAGCTTGACCGGCGCGATGCCGAGGCTGACGCGGTACGCCTCACCACCATCCATGCCTCGAAGGGGCTCGAGTTCCCGCATGTGTTTGTGGTGGGCTGCGAGGAGGGGGTGTTGCCGCATCTGGGGGCGCGCGAGACCGAGGCCGAGACTGCCGAGACCGAGGTGGCCAGCCGCGCCGAGACGCCGGCCACTGGGCGGGGCGCGGCAGAGGATGCGCGCATCGAGGAGGAGCGCCGCCTGATGTATGTGGCGATCACCCGGGCCGAGCGGAGCCTGACGCTCAGCTGGTGCCGGGAGCGCTCGCGGGCGCGGCAGTCGCTGCCTCAGGAGCCGTCCCGTTTCATTGCGGAGATGGATCTGTCGAGTGGTGCGTCGGGGTCGCGTGCAACCGTGAGCAATGAAACGGCGCGCGCGCGGTTGGGTGCGCTCAGGGATCTGCTGGGCGCTGCACGGACACCAAAATAACGCTGCCGATGCCGGTCAGGAAAACCGGGCGAGTCTCAGCGGACGCGCATGGATCCGATGGTGGAGGACCGATTAGGCCTTGAGCGGGTGGGCGTACAGCCCAGACCGCCGTGCGCGCCGATTACTTCGCTGCGGGTGCGGCAGGCGGCGGGGGCTCGGTGAGACTGCCACCCGAGGCGTTGGCCATGTGCACAACCGCGCGCAGGATTTCGAAGTCGGAGGCTGCGCCCCCGCCTTGTGCAGGCATGGCGCCCTTGCCCTTCAGTGCAGCCGTGACCAGCGCTTCGAGGCCGGTGTCGATCCTCGCTTTCCAAGCGTCTGCGTCGCCGGTTTTGGGTGAGCCCGCGACGCCGGCCGCGTGGCAGGCCGCGCACTGGGCGGTGTAGACCTGTTCGCCCGACTTGAGAGCCCGCGGCGCGCTGGCATCGATCAGCTCAAAACCTGCCACCGGTTTGATGCGGGCCTCGATGGAGTCGGCGCTCATGGACTGAGTGCCCGCGCCAGTTCGTTTGGTCGCGCCTACGTACTTCACCAACAGCACGATGATGAGGATAGGCACGATGAAGGACAGCGCGATGACCGTGATCAGCTGCTTCGGGGTCTTGATGGGGGTGTCGTGGTCTGCGCTCATGGGGCGGCCCTGGCGGTGAAAATCAAAGCTTTCGATTGTAACGGCAAACGCGAGTGCGGTCGACGCTTGTCCGTGACGGGCGCGCGGAAACCGAGTATCCTTCGCGCTCCGCTGCTGCCAAGTCCGGCAGCCATGCGCCCGTAGCTCAGTGGATAGAGTACTGGCCTCCGAAGCCAGGGGTCGCGCGTTCGATCCGCGCCGGGCGCGCCATCTCCTCCTCACCGTCGTCCCAGGTCGCGCATGCCGCTGTGTGGCCGTAAAATTGGGGGATGAATACGCCCGTCTCTTCGCAGCCCGCCTCTTCGCCGCCCGTTTCCGCGCCGTCCGTTTCCGCGGAGCCAGGTCCGTCCCCGCTCACCGCTGCACAGCCCGCGTCACGGCTCGTCGGTTCCGGGCGCCATGTCGACGCGCCGGCCACCATCGCCAGCGTGCCGGTCTATCGCGCCTCCACCGTGCTGTTCGACTCGCTGTCCGAGGCTGAGTCAGCCGGCCGCCGGGGCGCCCAGGGCGTTCGCCACGTCACCTCCTACGGTGTAGGGGGTACGCCCGGCACGATGGCCCTGACCGATGCGCTGTGCGAGATAGAAGGCGCGGGCCATGACTGCCGCGCCGCGCTGATGCCCTCCGGGCTCAACGCGATCAGCACGCTGTTCCTCGCTCTGCTCCAGCCCGGAGACCACCTGCTGGTGACTGACTCGGCCTACGGCCCTACCCGGGCGGTGTGTGATGGCCTGATGACCCGCATGGGGGTGGTGGTTGAGTACTACGACCCAGCGACCTCAGCCGAAGACCTGTTGCCCAGGCTGCGCGAGCGCACGCGCATGATCTATCTCGAGAGTCCGGGCAGTTACACGTTCGAGCTGCAGGACGTGCCCGCCATCTGTGCACTGGCGCGCGCGCGGGGCATTCTCACGGCGGTCGACAATGCCTGGGCATCGCCCGTCTTCGCCCGTCCATTCGACTGGGGGGTCGATGCGTCGGTGCTGCCGCTTACCAAATACTGGAGCGGTCATTCCGATGTGCTGATGGGCGCGATCGTGGTGCGAGAGGCCCTATGGTCGCAGCTGTGGTCGGCTGTCAAGCAGATGGGTGTCTGTGTGGGCGGCGACGACGCCTTCCTGGTACTTCGCGGCTTGCGCACAGCCGATGTGCGCATGCGCCGGCATCAGGACACTGCGCTCGCCGTGGCGCGCTGGCTGGAAACCCGCCCCGAGGTCCGGCGCGTTCTGCACCCGGGGCTTGCCTCGCACCCTCAGCATGCGCTTTGGCAGCGTGACTTTTCCGGGTCAAGCGGGCTATTTTCGTTTGAGATCGACCCCGCCGCCACTGGGGGCCTGGGCGCTGGCTTTAACGCGGCTACGGCCGCGTTCAGCGAGGGCCGGCGCTTCTTCGGTATCGGCTACTCATGGGGTGGGTTTGAGAGCCTCATCATGCCGGGGCGTCTGGCGGGCATTCGCACGGTCCGCCCCTGGGACGGGGGCGCACTCATCCGCCTGCACGTGGGGCTCGAGGATCCGGCCGACCTGATCGCCGATCTTGCTGACGGGTTTGCCGCGATGCGCCAGGCGGTCGCGGCCGGCTAGGCCGGGCGCGACTGCTTTTCCAGCCACCGCTCCCGCACCGTGATCAGTGACTGGCGCCGCCCGCCTGGTGCTGCGTTGCGCCACGCTTCACCTCTGCCATGTCGAGCGCTCGCACCTGCCTGAGGATGTCCTCAAGCGCCCCCTTCGAGAGTGCACCGGGCTGCTGAAACACGATCACCTGCTCGCGAAAGATCATGAGCGTGGGAATCGAGCGGATGCTGAAGTGCATCGCGAGTTCCTGCTCCTCGTCGGTGTTGATCTTGACGAATTTGACGTCAGCATTTTCACCGGCGACTTTTTCGAAGACCGGCGCAAAGCCGCGGCACGGGCCGCACCACGGCGCCCAAAAATCGGCAACAACGATGTCGTTGCCGCCAACGGTGGCGTCGAACTGCTCGGTGGTGAGATCGGAGACGGACATCTCGGTTCCTGAGTGGGTGGCCTCGGGGGGCGGCAACCGGGCCGGGCAAATGCCGCGTGGAGGACCCCGTACCGGTTGGCCCCGGCGCGCCGAGGGTCTGCGCCGGGTTCGACCGGTATATTGCGCGCTCAGGCCCGAATTGCAAGCGCGCGACCGACGCGCGCCGTTCAGATTCGACGGAGGAGACCCATGCCAACCCACCCGAACCCTTATCGCCAGGGACTGTCGCGTAACGCCGCCAACCATGTCCCGCTCTCACCCATCAGTCTGGTGGACTGGGCGGCCGACGTCTTTCCCGACCGGCTCGCGCTCATTCATGGCGGGCTTCGGCTCAGCTGGGCTCAGTTGCGCGAGCGCGCCCGAAGGCTCGCCTCGGCGCTTGCCGCGCGCGATATCGGCGAGGGCGACACGGTGGCGGTGATGCTGCCCAACACTCCGCCCATGGTCGAAGCGCACTATGGTGTGCCGCTCACCCGCGCCGTGCTGAACAGCATCAATACGCGCCTAGATGCCGCAACCGTGGCCTTCATCCTCCAGCACTCCGATTCCAAGGTGGTGCTGGTCGACCGGGAGTTTTCTGGGGTGATGGCCGAGGCGCTCGCGATCGTGGCCCGCGCGGGCGGGCGTCGGCCGACCGTGATCGATGTCGATGACGTGCTCTATGACGGCCCGGGCCAGACGGTGGGCGACATGGGTTACGAGGCGCTCCTCGCCGAGGGCGACCCGGCCTACGCGGGGGCGCTGCCTGAGGACGAGTGGGATGCGATCGGTCTCAACTACACCTCGGGCACCACCGGTAACCCCAAGGGCGTGGTGGTGCACCACCGCGGCGCCTACATGAACGCGGTGGCCAATGCGATGGCCTGGGCGCTGCCGCGGCACCCTATCTACCTGTGGACGCTACCCCTCTTCCACTGCAACGGCTGGTGCTTTCCCTGGACGTTGGCAGCCGTGGCAGGCACCCATGTGTGCCTGCGTAAGGTCGACGCGAAGCTCATTTTCGATCTGATCCGCGAGCACCGCGTCACGCACTACTGCGGCGCGCCGATCGTGCATTCCACCCTGATTGCAGCTCCTGAGGAACTGCGCCGCGGAATCGATCATGAAGTGCAGTGCATGGTGGCGGGCGCTGCGCCGCCGGCCGCCATGATCGCCGGTATGCAGACCCTCGGCTTCAAGCTTACCCATGTGTATGGACTCACCGAGGTCTACGGACCGGCCGCAGTGTGCATGCCGCACGAGGACTGGGCCACGCTCGCCGTGGGCGATCAGGTCGACCGGCACGGCCGGCAGGGGGTACGCTATCAGTTGCAGCAGGGCCTCACCGTGATGGACCCGCAGACCATGACCGAGGTGCCGCGCGACGGTGAGACCATGGGCGAGGTGATGTTCCGCGGCAACATCGTGATGAAGGGTTACCTGAAGAACGAGCAGGCCACCAGCGAGGCGTTTCGCGACGGCTGGTTTCATACCGGCGACCTCGGGGTGCTTCATCCCGACGGGTATGTGAAGCTCAAGGACCGAGCAAAGGACATCATCATTTCCGGCGGCGAGAACATTTCCTCGATTGAGGTCGAAGATGCGCTCTACCGTCATCCTGCGGTGATGGCCTGCGCGGTGGTCGCCAAACCCGATCCGAAGTGGGGTGAAACCCCGCTCGCATTCGTTGAACTGCGGCCGGGTGCGAGCGCGACCGAGGCTGAGCTCATCGAACACTGCAAGGGGTTGCTTGCCCGCTTCAAGTGTCCGCGCGAAGTGCGCTTTGCCGAGGTTCCCAAGACCTCCACCGGCAAGATCCAGAAACACCTGCTGCGCGCCCAGGTCAAGTCGGCCAGCGCGATCATGGGCTGAGACAGGCCGACGGGTACAATTCGCGCCCATGCTCTCCGAACAGAAACTCGCTCTTGCAGCGCTCTTTTCCGAGGCCGCCCGCACGCTCGCCGCGGGCGTGCTCGCTCCCGAATCGTTGCCCGTGGTCGAGCTTGACCGGCCGCGCCAGGCAGATCACGGTGATCTCGCCTGCAATCTCGCCATGCAACTCGCCCGTCCGCTCAAGCAGCCGCCGCGGAAAATTGCCGAAGCGCTCGCCCAGGCTGTGCAGGCGGCTGATGCAGCAAGCCCCCAGCCGCTTCTTGCTGCGGTCGATGTGGCGGGCCCCGGTTTCATCAACCTGCGGCTCGCGCCGGCCGCCCGCCGGGCGGTGGTGGCGCGCGTGCTCGAAAAAGCCGAGACCTTTGGTTGTGGCACGCAGGGCGCGGGCCGCAGCGTAGTGGTCGAATTTGTCTCGGCCAACCCCACCGGACCGCTTCACGTCGGCCATGGCCGACAGGCTGCGCTGGGTGATGCCCTCTGCGCGCTTCTGGGCGCGAGCGGCTGGCGGGTGAGTCGCGAGTTTTACTACAACGACGCGGGCGCGCAAATTGCCAATCTCGCAGCCTCGGTGCAGGCGCGGGTGCGCGGCCTCGAGACCGATGACCCGCGCTTTCCTGCCGACGGGTATCGAGGTGATTACATTCGCGAAATCGCAGCCGATTACCTGGCGGGCAAGACGGTGGCGGCCGAGCGGGTCGCTCCCGAAACCGCAGCAGCCAACCCCGATGACCTGGAGGCGATCCGGCGATTTGCCGTGGCCTATCTGCGCCGCGAGCAGGACAACGATCTGCGTGCGTTTGGCGTGCGTTTCGACACCTACTATCTCGAGTCCTCGCTCTATACCGATGGCCGGGTCGACCAGACCGTCAATGCGCTTGCCGCCGCTGGCGTCACCTTCGAGCATGAAGGCGCGCTCTGGCTCCGAAGCACGCAATTCGGTGACGACAAGGACCGCGTCATGCGTAAGAGCGAGGGGGGCTACACCTACTTCGTGCCTGACGTTGCTTACCACGTCACCAAGTGGCAGCGCGGCTTTGAACGCGCGGTCAATATTCAGGGCTCAGACCATCACGGCACGATCGCGCGTGTGCGCGCGGGCCTGCAGGCGCTCTCGGTGGGCATTCCGGCGGGCTATCCGCAATATGTGCTCCACAAGATGGTCACCGTGATGCGCGGTGGCGAAGAGGTAAAAATCTCCAAACGCGCGGGCGCCTACGTCACGTTGCGCGATCTCATTACCTGGAGCGGTGAACGCAGCACGACCGACGCGCCGGGCGCAGCCGATGCCGAGCTCGCCGAGCGTCGCGGGCGTGATGCGGTACGGTTTTTCCTCGTTTCGCGCAAGGCCGATTCCGAATTCGTGTTCGATATCGACCTCGCGCTTTCCCAGAGCGATGACAACCCGGTCTATTACGTGCAGTACGCGCACGCCCGCATCTGCTCGGTGTTTGAGCAGGCGAGCCGTCAGTCGGGCGAAGCGCAAGCGGCGCTTGAAGCGCGAATCGGCGCGCAGGCGCTGTCCTCGCCAGCCTTCACCGAGCGGCTGGATGTCCCGCGTGAGGCGCTGCTCATGGCCCGGCTTGCCGAGTTTCCCGAACTGGTTGCGCAGTCGGCCGAAGAGCTTGCGCCGCATGCGCTCGCGTTTTTCCTCAAGGAACTCGCTGCCGACCTGCACGCTTACTATAATTCCGAACGATTTCTGGTTGACGATATCGGCCTTCGCGAAGCGCGGCTTGCACTGCTTCTTGCTGTGCGGCAGGTGCTTCGTAACGGTCTCGCGCTCCTGGGTGTTTCAGCGCCGGAAAAAATGTAATGCGGGTGGGTGGCGGTCAGGCGGCAATGGGTGCCCTTCAGCGCGGCAGCGTGGGGCTTGGCATGATGTTGGGTATCGTCATCGGCCTTGCGGTGGCGGTGGCGGTTGCCGTGTTCGTGACCCGCGCGCCGCTGCCGTTCGTGAACAAGGTGGTGCGTAGCGGAGATCGTATCGTCGAGCCGCGTACGCCAGCCGATGCTCCCGACCCCAACCGTCCGTCGGCTGCTCGACAGCGGCCTGCCGATACACCGGCACCCGCCGCCCGGAGCGCCGGTGAAACGCCGGCTGCCGGCGCATCCGTCCCGGCGGCCATGCCCGATCGCGTGCCATCGGCAAGCGCGGGCGCCGCGCCCGCAGGCGACGGGGCCGAACCCGCCACCGAGCGCCTGCTCTATGTGCTGCAGGCTGGCGCCTTCAGGCTCGCCGATGATGCCGACAACATGAAGGCCAAGCTCGCCCTGATCGGACTCGAAGCGCGTGTGCAGCCTGCCGAGGTCAACGGGCAGCGTGTGTTTCGCGTTCGCATCGGACCGTACGTCAACCTTGACGATCTGAACCGGGCGCGGGCCCGGCTTGAAGAAAACGGCATTGAATCGTCGGTGGTGCGACAGCGCTGATTCGACAGGAGAACCCATGAATCCCTCCCGCAGACTCTGTATTCAAGCGCTTGCCGCAGGCGGCGCCGTTGTGTCGGCGAGTCCGTCCCTGGCGCAGGGCGAGCCAGTCGCCGGCCGCGATTTCCGCGCTGTGAATCCGGCGCAGGCGGTTGAAGCGCCCGCGGGCCGCGTCGAGGTGCTCGAGTTCTTTGCCTACTGGTGCCCGCACTGCGCCTCGCTCGAGGCCGAGCTCAATGACTGGCGTAAACGCCAGCCCCCGGAAATCGTGTTCCGCCGGGAGCATGTGAGCTTTCGCGAAACCCGGATCCAGCAACTGCACTATGCGCTGGTGGCGCTCGGTAAAGCCGATGAGCTTTCGCCGCGTATCTTTCACGCCATCCATGTCGACAAGGTGCGGCTGGAAACCCCGCAGAAAATGGCCGAGGTGCTGGGGCTCGATCCCAAATCCTTCGCCGAGGTTTATGACTCATTTTCGGTACGCACCCGCACCCGTCGCGGCACGCAGATTTCCGAGGCTTATGCCATCGATGGCGTGCCGTCGTTTGCGGTGGCGGGCAAGTACCTCACCGCGCCCTCGATGGCGGGTTCGAACACCGCGGCGTTGCGGGTGGTCGACTGGCTGGCCGCGCGCGAGCGCAAAGCCGCCGGCTCGCGCGGTTAGGCGCGCGCGAGCGCCCCAGGACCGGCGCCATGGCCGAATCGGACGCTGGCGGTCCATCACCTGCCCAGGCCGCAGGCCCGCGGGTGGTCATCACGGGCGCCTCAAGCGGACTGGGCGAGGCACTTGCGTTCGAATATGCGCAGCGCCATCCGCAGGCGGTGTTCGCACTGGTGGCGCGGCGACATGATCTTCTCGCCCAGGTCGCTGCCCGGCTTGCACCGGCCACCGTCCGGACGTTTGCCATCGACATCACCGATCGGGACGCGCTCAACGATGCGGCCGAGCGGTTTGTTGCCGAGTTTGGCGCCCCCGATATCGTGATTGCCAATGCTGGCATCAGCGCAGGCACCCTCACCGCCGAGCGCGCCGATGCGCCGGTGTTTCGCCGGATCATCGATGTGAATGTGGTGGCGCTCTTCGATACATTCGCCGCGTTTCTGCCCGCGATACGTGCCGAGCGCCGCGGCACGCTGGTCGGGATTGCGAGCGTGGCCGGCATCCGCGGTTTGCCCGGGGCGGGCGCCTACAGCGCGAGCAAGTCGGCTGCAATCACCTACCTCGAGTCGCTGCGACTGGAGGAGCGCGAACACGGCATTCGCGTGGTGACGATCGCGCCCGGCTACATCCGTACGCCGATGACAGCGCTCAACTCCTACCGCATGCCCTTTCTGATGCCCGCCGATGCGTTTGCGCGCCGGGCGGTCGACGCAATCGCTGCCGGTCGATCCTTTACCGTGATCCCGCGACCCATGCGTGCGGTCGCGCTCATGCTGCGCGCGCTGCCCAACTGGCTCTATGACGCACTCTTTGCGCGCGCGCCGCGCAAGGCCCGGATCGCAGGCGATTCTTCATGAGCGCGCCACGTATCGTTTCGCTGGTCCCGAGTCTCACCGAGCTGGTGTGCGCGCTGGGGCGCGGCAACTGGCTGGTGGGCCGTACCGGCTTCTGTGTGCATCCGAGCGATGCCTTGGCCCCGGTGCCGAAGGTGGGCGGGACCAAGACGGTCAACATCGAGAAGATCCGGAGGCTCGCGCCCACTCATCTGATCGTCAATGTCGATGAAAATGAAAAGCCCACTGTCGAGGCCTTGTCCGAATTCATCCCCAATGTGGTGGTTACGCATCCGGTTGCCATCGACGATAACTTCGAGCTCTATCGGCGGTTTGGCCGCCTGTTCGATGCCGAGGCCCGCGCCGGTGAATTATGCGCAGAGCTGGAAAGCGCACTCGCGTTGACGCAGTCGGCGCCGCGCGCCACGCTTCGGGTTCTTTATCTGATCTGGAATGATCCCTGGATGACGGTGTCCGCCGAGACTTTTATTGCGAAGATGCTGGCAAGTGTTGGGATCGAGGTGTGCGTACCGCCGGGTGATGCGCGCTACCCGTCGCTGTTGCTGGATGCAGTCGGCTCGCTGGGTGCCGATGCGGTCCTGCTGTCGTCCGAACCGTGCCGGTTTCGTCCGGCTGACCGCCGCGAGCTTCGCGCAGCGCTTGTCGCCGGCGCGGCTGCGCGGGCGCCCGTGCTGGGCATCGATGGCGAAATGACGTCCTGGTACGGGCCGCGCGCGATCGAGGGCTTGCGGTATCTGCACGCATATCGACGCCGGCTTGAGATGCGGCTTGAGATGCGGCACGAGGAGCGGCACGAGGGGCGGCTGGCGGGACGGCGCTCGGGGCGAACCCTGCTTCGGCAGACGCCGTTGGCAGGCGGGCCGGGCGAGCCACGTCTCGCACGCGCCGGCTGCATGCTCGCGGCTGCCGTCATGCTGGGGTTCCTCGCCGCATGCTCGAGTGCGCCGCCTGCCGCGCCTTCCATGCCTGGCGGGCCCGCGCCTGCACCGGAGGCGGGCACGCCGCCGCCCGCGGCCGGCGCTGCGTCGTCTGGGCGTGGCCGGTTCTATCTCGACGATGGCCCTGGCGATCGACCGCTTGCCGAGCTTCAGAAAGTGCCGGATGCAGTGCCACGCGCCGAGCCGCTGCATTCGCGAGCCAATCGACCCTATGTGATATTCGGCCGACAGTACGAGCCCATGACGCGAATGGCACCATTTCGCGAGCGCGGTATCGCCACCTGGTACGGGCGCCGTTATCACGGCCGACCCACCTCGATCGGCGAGATCTATGACATGTACGGCATGACGGCCGCCCACCCCACCTTGCCGCTGCCCAGCTACGCCCGGGTGACCAATGTTCGAACCGGGCGCAGCGTGGTCGTACGGGTGAATGACCGTGGACCATTCCTCCACGGCAGGGTGATCGACCTGTCGTACGCGGCGGCGGCCAAACTCGCGGCGGCGCTTCCAGGAAGCGCTGAGGTCGAGGTGGAGCTGATTACCCAGTTTGATGCGGCCCCGGCTGTCACGGCGTCTTCGCCCCCGCGGGCCGCTCCCAGCCCGGTCGGCGCGCCGGTTGCGCAGGCAGTTCAGGTTACGCCGGTGTCATCGGCCAGCCTGCCGCCGCTTCGTGCCGAGGAGGCGCCGCGGGCCCCCGCAGTCACGCTGACCGCGGCGACCGTGCCTGCGGGACCCGCCATGGCGGCTGCCCCCGACACGTCGGCTGCGGCCCCGTCATCGGCATCCGATGTGCTGCTCCCTGGCCGCTATGTGCAACTCGGCGCCTATCAGAGCCGTGAAGGGGCAGACGCTGCGCTTGCCCGACTGCGCGCGAGTGGATTGCCCGAGGTGGTTTCGGTCCGCCGGGATGGTGCGCTCCACAAGCTGGTTGCCGGGCCCTATCCTCAGGCCACGGATGCGCAGGCTGCGCAGCGGCGTCTACGCGCTGCCACCGGCATCGAGGCTTTCGTCCTGTTGCGCTAGTCGAAGCGCCCGCGCGTAGACCTCGCGATGTGGCCGGCCAGCCAGGCGTTCAACGATCCGGGTGGCGCGACTTGCGCCTATTTCACGCACCAGTGCGCCCAGCAGCTGATCCAGGCCCAGCGTGAGCGTCACCGCCTCGGTGGTGGGATCGGCAGGCTGGGGGGCTGCTGATTCACGACCGTCTTCGCGCCGCGTGCCGGGCAACCGGAATTCGGCTGGGGCGATGATCAGGCCATATTCGCCTTTCAACCGCATCGGGTTGGCCTGCAGCCAGGCGGGCGCTTCGCCACTCAGGCAGCGATGAATTTCCTCGAATTTCTTGGTGAGTTCGCGCCCCAGCACGACCCAGCGCTCGGCGCCAAGCTGCTCAACGATCGCGGCAATCGTTGCCTCGATCCGGTGCGGCGACTCGAACAGCACCACCGGGCAGTCGAGATCGCCGAGCGCTCGTAGCCGATCGGCGCGGGCACGCGGGCGGGCAGGCAGGAACCCCTCAAACCTGAACGCGCCCTCGATGAGGCCGCCTGCGCTCGCCAATGCGGTGAGCGCGGAGGGCCCGGGGACCGGAACCACCCGCCTGCCCGATGCGAGTACCGCCGAGACAATGCGGGCGCCCGGGTCGCTCACGCCGGGCGTGCCGGCGTCGGTCACCAGCGCCACCGACTTCGCCTCACCCAGCATCGCAACGATCCGCTCGGCGATGGCCGCCTCGTTGTGCTGATGCGCGGCGAGGAGCCGCGCGCGGCTGGCCACGCGAGCAAGGAGCGGCGCCGTGACGCGCGTGTCTTCTGCCGCCACGATGTCAACCTCGGCGAGCACCCGTGCGGCGCGCGCACTCAGGTCGCCCAGGTGGCCGATGGGTGTGGCAACTACATATAATGCGCCGGGCTCAACCGCTGGAATGGTGTCGTGTCCGCTCATTGGCCGATAGGTCGGGTTACGGGGAAAAAAGGCGGCGTCCGCGCCACGCGGAAGTGCTCGCAATGGCCCGATTTTGCGCTGTTTCGGCTGCGAATGTTTCAGCCTGTGCTGGGCCGGGCCGCGCGTCCGGTGCAATCACTGACCCATCGCTTCACGCCCGCCGCGGTTGGCAGCTGGGGGCCTTCGCCGTGACGCGCTCGCCCACGCAGCGTCTGGGCGACGCAGGCGAGGACCTTGCACTCGCCTACCTTGAGCGCGCCGGGCTGTCGCTGGTGGCGCGGCAGGTCGCAGGGCGCTTTGGCGAAATCGATCTGATCATGCGCGAGCGTGACGAGCTGGTGTTCGTCGAAGTGCGCCGCCGCAGCCGCAGCGATTACGGATCGGCTGCCGATAGCATCGGAGTGGCCAAGCAGGGTAAGCTGCGCCGCAGCGCCGAACTGTGGCTGCAGAGGCAGTACGGCGATCGGTGGCCGGCTTGCCGGTTCGATGTCTGTGCGATCGATGCCGAGCGCATCGATTGGATACGCAATGCCTTCTGACGATAGAATTTGTTCTGCTGCCAACGGGTGAAAACATGAAGCGACTGATGATTCTGATCGGGGCTGCGTCCATCGCGGGCTCGGCACTGATGCTCTCTGGCTGCCTGCCGCTTGCCGCCACCGGGCTCGTTGCAGGCGCGCTTGCTGCGAGCGACCGCCGCACGCTTGGCGCGCAAACCGAGGACACCAGCATCGAATTCAAGGCGGGCTCGCGCCTGCGCGATGCCATGCGGTTCCCCGGTGGCATTTCGGTCACCAGTTACAACCGAAAGGTGTTGCTCACCGGTCAGGTGGGTAGCGCCGAAGATCGCCGCATGGCCGAGCAGATCGTCTCCAAGATCGATAACGTCCGCTCGGTGGAAAACGCGCTTCAGATTGCCGGGCAGCCAGCGCTGACCGCCTCCGCCTCCGATGCCACAGTGAGCGCGGGCGTGAAGGCTGCACTTCTTGAGAATTCCGAAACCCATGCCACGGCAGTCAAGGTGGTGACCGAGTCGGGGGTGGTCTATCTGATGGGTATTGCGTCGCGCAAGGAAGCCGACCGTGTGGCGCAGGTGGCCAGCCGGGTGCGCGGGGTTCAGAAAGTGGTTGCCGTCTTCGAGATCGTGAGCGACGAAGAACTCGCCCGAATCCTGAAAGGCCAGAGCGAGTCGCGCTAGCATCATGGCGCTCCCACCCATTCTGAGCGAGCGCCTCCGCCTGCCGGTGGTGGCCTCGCCAATGTTCATCATCTCCACCCCTGAGCTGGTCATCGCGCAGTGCAAGGCGGGCGTGGTGGGCTCGTTTCCGGCGCTCAATGCGCGGCCGAAAGAGCAACTCGATGAGTGGCTCATCCAGATTCGCGAGGCACTTGATGCGCATGATCGTGCGCACCCCGATCGGCCGAGTGCACCGTTTGCCGTCAATCAGATCGTGCACCGCTCTAACGACCGACTCGAACACGATCTCGACATGTGTGTCCGGCATCGCGTGCCGATCGTCATCACCTCTCTGGGCGCGCGCCCCGAGGTCAACGATGCGGTCCACAGCTATGGCGGCATGGTGTTGCATGACATCATCAATAACCGCTTCGCACGCAAGGCGATCGAAAAGGGCGCCGATGGTCTGATCGCCGTGGCAGCGGGCGCGGGCGGCCATGCCGGGACGCTGTCAGCGTTTGCCCTGATCCAGGAAATTCGCGAGTGGTTTGATGGGCCGCTACTGCTCTCGGGCGCCATTGCCAACGGTGCGGCGGTGCTCGCTGCGCAGGCGATGGGGGCAGACCTCGCCTACGTCGGATCGGCCTTCATCGCCACCCGCGAGGCCCGGGCAACCGAGGCTTACAAGCAGGCGATCGTAGCGGGCAGTGCCGAGGACATTATTTACACCAATCTGTTTACCGGCGTGCACGGCAACTACCTGCGCGCATCCGTTGTGGCGGCGGGGCTCGATCCCGAGAACCTGCCGCAGAGCGATCCCAGTGCCATGAACTTCGGTTCCGACCGACCCGTCAAGGCGTGGAAAGACATCTGGGGCAGCGGTCAGGGCATCGGCGCGGTCAAAGCGGTGCTGAGCACAGGCGAGTTGGTGGACCGGCTGGCAAGCGAATATCAGGCGGCGTTCAGTCGACTGGATGGGCTCGCGCAACCGGTGGTGGCGAGCGGTTAGTCCTGCGGTCGGGCCCTGGTTGGTTCCGCGGTGAGGCCCTCGGTTGAGGCTGGCGCGGGTAGCCGCTCTGCTTAGACGCGACGACCGCGCCATCGCGCCACCGCAGGCGCAATTTCGGTGAGTTCACGAAACACCTGAACGCCTGGCGGCGCCCGACGCGCAAGCGCAGGACTCTGTCCGCCCGCCCAGAGCTCGGTTGCACGCGGAAGTTTTGCGCGCACCTCAGCTAATCCGTCAGCCACCGCATTGACGCCCAGCGACGCGGTAAACGACAGCGTGACGATATCGGCGTTATGCGCCGTGGCGGCGAGCACGATATCCCATACCGGTGTCTGGACCCCAAGCGACAGGCAGCCACAGCCTTCCAGCGACAGGATCGCCTCGACCATGAGCAGACCCAGTCCGTGACTCTCATTGGGAAAGGTGGTGAGCAGGACACGCGGCCGGTTGCCGGTGCGCGGGATGGTGCTGATCGCGTTACGAAGCACGATCTGCATGGATTCGGTGTAAAGGTGCTCTTCGAACACCTCGAAGTAGCCGCGCGCCCAGGCCTCACCCACCATGCGATTCAGGGGCGCGGCCACCTCCACCACAAAGCGGTCGACGCCCATGCGGACCGTTGCCTGCGACAGAGCGCTGCGCAGCCCGTCGACGTCATGGGCTTTGGTGAGCTCGATGAAGCGCTGCAGGTCGTCGCGGTCGACGCGCAGATCGCTCGCGCTGCGGGGAGCCTCCATCGACTGCGCTGCGAGCGCGTGCAACTCCTCAAGCGATAACGAAATGATCCGGCCGGGTCGGTGGCCACCGTCCATCAGACGGCGGATGACCCGAAGCTTGTCAACCTGTTCGATCGGGTAGCTGCGCTCGCCGAAGGCATCCCGCCCAGGGCTGGGAAATCCGTAGCGGCGCTCCCAGACGCGCAGGGTGTCCTTCGCGAGCCCTGTGTCGCGTTCGACCGCGGCAATGCTGAGTGCAATGCCAGATGTAACTGAACGGTCATTCATGGTCGCCGGCCTTGCGTGCCTGTCCGGTTCTTCGACCGGTTGTAGTGGGGAACAACGGAGCCGGACGGTGGCTTTGTCTTGGACAAAATACCTCGTCCTCGCAGTGTGGCTCGCATCTTACCCCTGTCGGCCGGCCCTGCATAGCCTATGGGAAATCCCATGGGGCCCGCTTGACAACTTCTGTACTGGACACCGTTTGGTCATATCATGACCGACGAGTCACTGAAAAACAAATTCCTCCTCAACCTTCTTCAGACCCGGCGCTTGCCCGTCGCGGTTGCGCCAAGGACACGTCACGATGCGCATAGCGGTCATCGGATCAGGTATCTCCGGGTTGTCGGCGGCGCTGCGTCTGCAGGCGCAGCACGAGGTGACGCTCTACGAGAGTGACGCACGCCCCGGGGGGCATGCGCACACTGTTGATGTGTCACTGGATGGCCTGTGCGCACCGGTCGATACCGGCTTTCTGGTCTACAACGAACGAACCTATCCGCTCCTGATTGCGCTCTTCAAGGAACTTGGCGTCCGCGAGGCGCCGACCGATATGTCGTTTGCCGCCTCCATCGGGCCCCACCGGTTGGAGTGGTGTGGATCCAACATCCGCTCGGTATTTGCACAGCCGACCAATCTGTTACGCCCCGGATTCTGGCGGATGCTGCGCGACATCGTTCGCTTTAACCGCGAGGCGACGGCGCTCGCGATTGATGAACAGGCGCAGGCGCGGCTCGATGAGCCGCTCGAGCGGTATCTGGAGCGTGAGGGCTACAGCGCGGAATTCCGCGATGCCTATCTGCTGCCCATGGCTGCGGCCATCTGGTCATGTTCGACTGCGACCATGACCCGTTTTCCGCTTGGGAGTTTCGTGCGTTTTTTCCATAACCACGGACTGCTGCAGATCGAGGGCCGCCCGCGCTGGATGACCGTCGAGGGAGGCTCGCGCGAGTACGTGGCTCGAATCATCGCGAAGCTTCGCGATGTGCGGCTGTCCGAGCCGGTGGGGGCAGTGACCCGCAGGGCCGGAGGCGGCGCTCCTCCAGTGACCGTTCGGTCGGCACATGCCACAGAGCATTTTGATCAGGTGGTGTTCGCATGCCACAGCGATCAGGCGCTTGCGCTGCTCGCCGATCCCAGCGAGGACGAGCGAGCGGTGCTTACCGCGATCCGCTATCAGCCCAATCGCGCGTTACTCCATACCGATGCCGCGCTCATGCCCGCGCGCCGCCGCGCCTGGGCGGCGTGGAACTATCTGAGCGATGGCCGACCGGGTGCGCCGTCTGTGTCGGTCACCTATTGGCTGAACCGACTGCAGCCGCTGCCGTTTCGCTCGCCTGTGTTTGTCAGCCTGAACCCGCTGAGCGAGCCCGCACCGTCAACGCTGATCCGAGAGATTCACTACGCCCACCCGATCTTCGATCTGGCCGCAGGGCGCGCACAGCGGCGGCTGCGCGCCATCCAGGGTCGGCAGCAGACCTGGTATGCCGGCGCCTGGACCGGCTATGGCTTTCATGAAGATGGCCTGCGCTCGGGGCTCGAGGTCGCGCAGGCGATTGCCCGGCTCAACGAACCCCTGTCGCGTGCAGCCTGAGCAGGGCGCCATGAGCGAGCCCTTCAAGCAGGTCCAGTTTGCGTTCGGCGAGGTTCGACATCGCCGTCTGCGGCCGCGTGATCATGCGTTTCGCTACGGCGCCTGGTTTGTCCGCGCACCGCTGGCGGCGCTCGAGGCGTGCGGCGGCAACTGGCTGTTCGGAATCAACCGGCGGTCGCTTCTGTCGCTTCATGCTGCCGATCATGGCGATGGCGGCTCGCCACGCGCCTGGATCACCCGCCTCCTCGACGCTTCGGGGCTGCGCGCTGATGGCGAGATCTGGCTTCACGCGTTTGCGCGCGTGTGCGGCTATGCGTTCAAGCCGGTGAGTTTCTGGTTCTGTCACCGGGCGGATGGAGCGCTGATCGCCGTCGTGGCCGAGGTGCACAACACGTTCGGTGAGCGCCATGTGTATCTGCTCGCCGACGAGCAGGCAAATCCGCTCAAATCCGGCGCTGAGCTCCATGCGGTGAAGGCTTTCCATGTATCGCCGTTCTGTGCGGTGCGGGGAAGCTATCGGTTCCGGTTCATCAACCGACCCGACCGAGCCGTGGCCCGAATCGACTATGACGACGGCGACGGTCCGTTACTGCTCACCAGTCTCAGCGGCGTACTTGAAGAGGCGGGCCGTACGCAGCGGCTTCGCGCGCTGCTCGGATTTCCGCTTTTTAGCGCTGGGGTGATCGCCCGCATTCACTGGCATGCGCTTCGGCTGTGGTTGGCGCGCGTGCCGTTTCACCGAAAACCCGCTGCGCCCGACACCATTCTCACCCGGGGTTCGCCATGACCACCACCGCTACCACGCATTCATCGGATCCATCCCAGGCAATCTCCCGAGCGACGAACGCAGCCGTCCCGCGCCAGGCGGCCATGATCCTGCGTCTTCTTGAGCGCCTTGAGACCGGGTCGCTCGTGCTCGATCTGCCCGATGGCAGCCGCCGCAATGTAGGTCGTGGCGAGCCCTCGGCGTCGATCAGCGTGCGCGACTGGACCGTGTTCGAGGACGCGCTGCGCCGTGGCGATGTGGGTTTTGCCGAAGGCTGGATCGATGGTCGCTGGTCAACCGACTCGCTGTCCCAGCTGTTGTCAATCCTGGTGATCAACCGCCGCGAGCTTGAGTCGGCGGTCTACGGTACCTGGTGGGGGCAACTCTTTGACCGCCTGCGGCATCTGCTGCGCGCCAACACGCGTGCCGGATCCCGCCGCAATATTCACGCGCACTATGACCTCGGGAACGCCTTCTATCAGCTGTGGCTCGACCCGAGCATGACTTACTCGAGCGCGCTCTTTGAGGGCGACTCCTCCCGCTCGCTCGAAGACGCTCAGCACGCCAAGAACCGGCGACTGCTGGATGAACTCGCGCTGCCCTCCGGCGCGTCGGTGCTCGAGATCGGCTGTGGCTGGGGTGGGTTTGCCGAGGCGGCCGCCGCGCACGGGCTTCATGTCACGGGGCTCACGCTCTCGACCGAGCAGCTTGCCTATGCGCGCGAACGACTCTCGCTCACCGCGCACGGACAGGCGCGCTTTGTGCTCCGTGACTACCGCGATGAGACTGGTATCTACGATGGCGTTGCCTCGGTGGAGATGTTCGAGGCAGTGGGAGAGCGCTATTGGCAGGCGTGGTTTCAGAGCGTTGCGCGTTGCCTGCGCCCTGGTGGTCGGGCTGCGATCCAGACCATCACGATTGATGAAGCCCTGTTCGAGCGGTATCGGCGCGGCACCGACTTTATTCAGCAGTACGTTTTTCCGGGCGGCATGCTTCCCACCCGAAGCGGATTTGTTGCGCTTGCTCGTGAGGCGGGACTCCAGGTGCTCGCGCAACACTCATTCGGACCCGACTACGCGCTCACGCTGAAACTTTGGCGCGAGCGCTTCATGTCGGTACTCGACCCGGTGCGGGCGTTGGGCTTTGATGACCGCTTCATTCGCACCTGGGAGTTTTATCTCGCTTACTGCGAGGCGGCATTCGAGCACGGCAACACCGATGTCGTTCAGTTCACGCTCGTGCGGCCGTGATGGGAATACGACTGGGCCGTGATGACAGAGGGGTGCTGCGTGCCGTAGCGGTCTTCGCCGCCGCGCTCGTGATCGGTGTCGGATCGAGCCTCACGGCGGTGCCTGCAAGCGCGACCGGCCTGGCTGCCGGCGAGGGCACGCCCGGGCCCCTTCGCGCCTCGCTTGCCGAGCCGCGCGAGGTCGGCCGCGGCACGCTCCGGTTTCTTGGTATGCGCGTCTACGAAGCGATCCTCTGGACTGCGGGCGTGCCCCGTGCCGAGGCGCCGGAAGCGGCCACGCCGCCCTTCGATCGGGATTTCGCGCTTGAGTTGGTGTATGCGATGAGCCTGCCCGGCGCGCGAATTGCCGAGCGCAGCGACCAGGAGATTGGCAGACAGCCCGACCGGGGCTCGGCCGTCGAACGCGCGAATTGGCTCGCGCGAATGCGCGCCATCTTTCCGGACGTACGCGCGGGTGACCGTATCACCGGCATCTATCGTGCCGGGGGGCCTACCCTGTTTCTGCTGAACGATAAGCCCCTGGGCGAGGTTGAAGACCCAGCGTTCGGGCGGGCCTTTTTTGGCATTTGGCTAGATCCGCGAACCAGTGAGCCGGCCTTGCGAGAAGCGCTTCTGCGCGGGCTTGAAACGGGCACTGGAGGCGGTTCGCGCGCCGCTGCTGCGCCCGTCAGCGCACCCGCGCGCTGAGCCGGCCGTGTCTGGAACCGCCGTGTTTTCGCAAGGCGCGCGCCCCTCCGGAAGCGGGCATGCGCCCGAGCTCCCGATGCGCGCGCTCCTTTCCTACGGGTTTCTGCGCGCGCCGCTTGCTTTGCTCGAACTGCCACTCTTCGTGCTGCTGCCGGCGTTTTACGGACGCGAGGCGGGGCTTTCGCTCGCGCTGGTCGGGCTCGTGTTGTTTGGCGCCCGTCTCATCGACGCGTTGGCCGATCCGCTGATCGGCCGGGCCATCGACCGCACGCGCGGGGCCACCGACTACCGTCGCTGGGTCGTTGCGGGGTGTGTGCCACTGGCTGCCGGCTTTGTCGCCATGCTTCATCCGCCGGCATGGTCGACAACGGGACTCGCAGTCTGGCTTGCCGCCGGTTCGGTGATCACCTATCTCGCGTGGTCGACCGTCACGATTGCGCATCAGGCGTGGGGCGCGGAGTTGGGAACGAATTCCGCAACGCGGGTTCGCATTACCGGCGTGCGCGAAGCGTGTGGGCTGGCCGGTGTACTCGCTTCGGCGGCTTTGCTTGAACCGCAGCACGTGAGCACCCTTTCGGCACTCCTGGTGGGAGCGCTGCTACTGGCCGCCTGGCTCCTCGGGCGTGCGCCGACGCCCATGCCCGCTTCGTCGCAGGACGCCCCTGGTTGCCCAACCGCCTCCGGTCCCACGCCGGCGGGCCGCAGCGCGCCCTGGCGCGAACTCTTCGCCGATCGCTCGTTCACCCGCTTGCTGGCAGTGTTCATGCTGAACGGCACGGCAAGCGCGCTGCCCGCCACCCTGGTGCTCTTCTTCGTAGCCGACGTGCTGGGCGATGCCTCGCGCGCGCCGCTCTTTCTCCTCATCTATTTTGCAGCCGCCGCGCTGGGCATGCCGCTCTGGATTCGGCTTGCCGTCCGGGTGGGCGCCAAGCCAGCGTGGCTCGTTGGTATGGTGGCTTCGGTGCTGGCCTTCGCGTGGGCATTTGCGCTCGGATCAGGCGACTGGCTGGCCTTCGGCGTGATTTGTGCGGTGACCGGTCTTGCACTCGGCGCCGATCTGGCGATGCCGCCTGCGCTCCTTGCCGCCGCGATTGCCGCGGCTGGCGGAAGCGGTGCGCGCGAGGGCGCCTACTTTGGCGTCTGGTCGCTTGCCACCAAGCTCAATCTCGCGCTGGCTGCCGGCCTGGGCCTGCCGCTCATCAGCCTGCTGGGCTATCAGCCGGGAGTCGCCGGTACCGTCACGCAGGCGCTGTCTCTTGCCTATGCGGCGCTGCCTTGCCTCATCAAGAGCGTTGCCGCATGGCTGTTGTGGCGCCTTCCCAATCCGGACCTCGCCACCGCCGGTCCGCCAAATCACAGGATGGATGCATGATGGGGTTCAGTCTTTCACTGGTTCGGCGCGCGGTGACATGGCCGGTCCGCGCCCTTGATTCGGGTCGCCCTGCGCGCGCGCTGCAGGCCATGCTCCTTACCGCCGTGGCCGTGTTCACTTTGGGTCTGGCCGGCTGCAGCGCACCGCTTCCCGCACACTACGCGGCTGAGCGTCCCGTGCTTGACCCGTCGCGCTATTTCAATGGCCGTCTCGATGCCTGGGGCATGTTTCAGGACCGCTTCGGCAAGGTGGTCAAGCGCTTCACGGTGGAGATGAACTGCCGCTGGGAGGGCGATACCGGCACGCTCGAGGAAGACTTCCTCTATGCCGATGGCACGCGCGAGCGCCGTGTCTGGACGCTGCGCCGCGTAGCACCCGATCGCTATATCGGGACTGCCGCCGATGTCGTGGGCGAGGCGGTTGGCGTTGTCGCGGGAAATGCTTTCAACTGGCGCTACACGCTGGCCCTGCCGATTGAGGGCAGAACCTGGCATGTCGATTTTGACGACTGGATGTTCCTGGTCGATGACCAGGTGATGCTGAACCGGGCCGTGATGAGCAAGTTTGGCATCCGGTTGGGCGAGGTCACGTTGTCCTTTACCAAACGCTGAGCACCTCGCCCCATGATGCAATTTGAATCCGCCCCGCCCGCCAATGGCGCCCTGGTAAGAGCCCGGGCGCCCGATCGCCGGGGTGCGCTCAACCCCAAAATCGTCGATTGGCACGGGCGCAGGGTATGGCTGATCGGTGCCTCGAGCGGCATTGGCGAGGCGCTGGCGGTCGATCTCGCTGCCCGGGGTGCGCTGCTCGCGCTGTCTGCGCGGCGTGCGCCGGCGCTCGAGGCGCTCGCGCAGCGCCTGGGCTCTCCACCGTGCATTCTTCCGGCCGATGTGGCCGACCGGCAGTCGCTAGAAGTCGCCTGCCGGTCACTCGTCGCGAGCTGGGGGGAGATCGATCTGGTGATCTGGCTCGCTGGTGACTACCGGGAGATGCGCGTTGACAGTTTCGATCTCGACGAGGCGAGACGCCTGGTCGAGATCAATCTGCTGGCGGTCTACAACGGGCTCGATGTGTTGCTCCCGGTGTTTGAGCGCCAACGCTCTGGCGGCCTGGCGCTGGTCTCAAGCGTTGCGGGCTATCGGGGGCTGCCCAAAGCGCTTGCCTACGGGCCGGGCAAGGCCGGGCTCATCAATCTGGCCGAGTCGCTGTACCTCGATCTGCAGCCGCGCGGGGTCGGTGTGTGGCTGATCGACCCGGGTTTTGTGGCCACGCCGCTCACCGCACAAAACGCCTTCCGGATGCCCGCCCTGATCAGCGCTGAAGCCGCCGCACGCGAGATCGTGTCGGGCTTTGCATCGGGCGGCTTCGAAATGCATTTCCCCAAGCGCTTTACTCGCTGGATGAAGCTCCTCCGTATCCTGCCCGAGCGCCTGTATTTCCGTGCGGTTCGAGCGATCACCGGAGGCTGACCGCATGCCCCCGCATGAACCGTACGCCGCGCCCATCGCCCGTGTGGTGAGTTTTTACGAGACTTTGAGTCGCGAGTCGCTCTCGCGCCTGGGCGAGGTTTATGCCGGGAATGCGCAATTCAAGGACCCTTTCAACGAAGTGGTGGGCACCGGTCCGATCACTGCGATTTTTGAAGCCATGTTCGAACAACTCCAGGTGCCGCGCTTTCGTGTGTTGGACGCGGTGGGTGATTCCCGTCGAGCCTGCCTGGTGTGGGTGTTCGAATTTCAGAACCCGCGCCTGGATGGCGGTCGACCGCAGCAGATCCGTGGCGCGAGCTGGCTGGAATTCGATCACGAAGGCCGGGTGACGCTGCACCGCGACTATTGGGATGCAGCCGAGGAGCTCTACCAGAAGCTGCCGGTGGTGGGTGCGCTGATGCGCTGGCTGCGGCGGCGGATCGCACACTGAACGTCACAGCTGCGACTGTCACGACAGATTGATACACTGCGTCCATTCAAACAGACGGCAAGCCACAATGCTGTATCCCGAATTGTTTGCCTCACTCGAGGCAGTGCGCTGGAACATGGAGCGCGATGTCCCGTGGGACCGGTTCGATCCGGCGCTGCTCACCGACGAGCAGGCCCTCACGATCAAGATGAACGCGATCACCGAGTGGGCAGCACTCCCGGCCACCGAAATGTTCCTGCGCGACAACCGGCATGACAGTGATTTTTCCGCCTTCATGTCGGTCTGGTTCTACGAGGAACAGAAGCATGCCCTGGTGCTGATCGAGTACCTCAGGCGCTTCCGGCCCGATCTGGCGCCTAGCGAGGAGGAACTGCATGCGGTCCGTTTCGAATTCGAACCCGCT
>Ga0315906_10001909_pt1 | contig 30119 bp, 25 predicted proteins | sample LakEriMetagenome_4_FD_203526 | JGI IMG/M metagenome (GOLD analysis project Ga0315906, IMG submission 203526) | Freshwater fungal communities from buoy surface, Lake Erie, Ohio, United States - Buoy 2 MA122 | ecosystem: Environmental > Aquatic > Freshwater > Lake > Lake biofilm | place: USA...
CAGATATCACATCCAAGGTTTTGTTTCTTCATGTTAGGACAACGCGTAAAAAACATTGTTTTTCCTCTGCCATCAAAACAAACGGTACCTTCATGTGCCTCTGTATTAATGCGTCCTGATGCATCAGCTAGGCGCGGCTCACCCCAGTTTCCTTTTTTATCCATGTCAGAAACCCAAATATCCATGTAGTTCTCACAAGAAATTGGATCGATAGTGTTTCCTGTACTTCCTGCTCTGCTCGATCCGAAATATAACTGAGACTCCTTGCCATCACCAAACATTGGAGCCATATCGAACTCTTTTCTGTTGATAGCTGACTGATTCACAATGATGTGTCTTGTTTTATTTGCGATAAAAGACTTGCTGTCTTTGCAAGATTGAATGCCAACTTCAGCTCTCACATCCGAGGGTACGAGCAACTTATAATCTTCGTAATTTTTTTGAGCTTTTTCAAAGTCGCCCATCATTCGTAGCATTTCACCATTGTAATATAAAACTTCGGGTTTCACCTGCTGATAATCTAAGAGGAATGTCCTTTCATACCACTCATTTGCTTCTTTAAATCGGTCGGTAAGTCGGTAACATTCAGCCGTTTTATAGGCCATTTCACCCTTTAATTTTTTAGCCTGATTTCCTTTGTTACTCAATTTTGTATAGGCTATACTGCATTTTTCAGCACCTTCACAATATTTTTCGCTGTTAAAATACAATTCAGCTTCAGCAACGTATTTGTTCTGTCCAAAGGTGAAAAATGCTGACCCTACGAGGATTGAAAGCAAAAGCAATTTGTGGTTCATCTTGACACTTAAAGAATTAAATTACTAATCAAGTGATGACATCTAAATTCATCAAGGCTCTAAAGTTAACGATTATCAGCAATTATTTTATAAAACAAGATTTTTTCTCAAGGAAAATTATTCTGAGACATAACGATCCCACTTTTCAAGAAGCAATTTGAATCCCTCAGGAAGCTCTGAATCGAAGCGTATCATTTTCCCGGACTCGGGATGTTTAAACCCAAGTGTTTTGGCATGTAATGCCTGACCATGGGTCAGTGAAAAGCAATTCTCAATGAATCGGATATAGGATGAACTTCTTGTTCCTTTAACAACTTTATCTCCACCGTATTCCAAATCATGAAACAAAGGATGCCCGATGTGTTTTAAATGCGCTCGAATCTGATGGGTTCGACCAGTTTCCAACTTGCACTCAATAAGTGTTACCAGACCATAACGTTTCAAAACTCTATAATGAGTCACGGCATGCTTGCCATGAATGCCATCCTCAAAAACGACCATTTGCTTCCTGTTCGTAAGGGATCTGCCAAGATTCCCGATTACAGTACCATCTGTGTTGAGATCTCCCCAAACGAGAGCATGATACAAGCGTTCCGTAGTTCTCTCATAAAATTGACCTGCAAGATCCGTCAAAGCCGTTTCCGTCTTGGCAATTACCAACAATCCTGTAGTATGTTTATCGATTCGATGAACCAATCCAGGTCGGCCGAAATAATCAGACATTCGCTCTGGAAGGTTCTGAAAATGATACACCAAGGCATTGACGAGTGTACCTGAATAGTTTCCATAGCCGGGATGTACAACCATGTCAGCCGGTTTATTGACTACGATGAGTGTATCGTCCTCGTACACAATATCCAATGGGATATTCTGTGGAATAAGCTCCAATTCACGCACCGGATAAGGCAAAACGATCGCAACAACATCTCCAGGTTTGACCTTATAATTTTGTTTGACCTTATGATCATTTACAACAACGTTTCCGTTCTTTGCCGCTACCTGAATCTTATTTCGTGAAGTATTTGGGAGCCTGTCTAATAGGAACTTATCTATGCGAATGACTTCCTGTCCCGGATCGGCTTTGAATCGGTAATGCTCGAAAAGCTCTTCCTCCTCGTGTTCGGAGTCATCATGGACCTCCTTTGTCATCTGATAATCAAGCGATGAATTATAGAAGAACCGTTCAATTTCAAAATATACATTCCTGATTCAATTCCAGTAACAGAAAATGTGCTTTGATCGATTTTCATCACAGAGGCTCCTGTTGTACTAAACAATTGGGCTCCAGAAAATTCACCTTCAAACCCGCGAATTGTCACAAGGTCATTTGAAGGATTGGGGTAAACCTCCACCTTAAAATTATGGCGATTATCTGGAATATCCAGCGTAGGATCGAGTGACGTTGAAAAAATAGGCCTGACCATCACCGAACCAGGAATCAACGATTGATTCCATGAAATTCCATTATCCACGCTGTAATAGGTCTTGTCAGAGTTATCCTGATTTCTATCCAGTCCTACGTTCAAACGTTCGGGATCAAACTGACGCCATCCGACAAAAAATTCTGTTCCAACGGCTACCTTCATCGTGTCTTTGAAATAATAATTTATGAACGCATTACGTTCGTCGGCATACACAGGATTCCTAGGAAAAAAAACATCGTCTTCATATAGAATGTTACCGGGTAGACCTCCATTACTTTCCCAAACAGTCAATAAGAAGAGGTTGCCACTTACATCGTTCACGGAAGGTACAAAATGGATCTTCAAGCCAAGAAGTGAATCTTCTTCATAGGCAACATATTTTATAGCAAGCCTCGCTTGTGGACCAGTGGGACCATAAGCAGCCTCAGCGGTGCCGTCATCATAGCTGTAATAATTGGAGAACACCTGCACATTCTCCGAAACATCGTTAATCGCCAGATTGGGAAATTGAGCAGAAGCGGAGGCTACAATCTCAAATTCCTGCTGAAGACCGGGTTTAGAAATATCGAATACATAGCCCCCGGATAAATCATGGTAGGAGGTATATGTGGTTCTTGGATCATAATTGATATTACCACCTGAGAGAGTTTGGGCAACCAACGTAAAATTACCTTCCGGTACCCCAGTGTAAGAAACCTGCACTGCACCATTTTGATTGTTCTCAGTTAGATTACTGCCATTGTGAACAGTAATTTCCAGCTGATCATTCATTTTACTTGCAGAATTGTTTTTGAAATGATCCCAGGGAACAGAAGTGTATGTTTTAAGCAAGCTACCCACAGGATAGGAAAACGCGAAATCCTTGAACAGGGTATCCTGATATCCTGATAGTGTTCTGAGATGAACATAATCTATATGAAAATGATCGAGACTACCTGAAAGGGCACCGTAATTCCTGAAACGGAACTGAAATCCTTTTTTAAAATATTTTGCCTCGTTCAATCGAATATGCCCAACCTTGAATTCACTTGATACTTGTCCTGAATCTCCCCAAACTCGGAACCATTGATCCAAATCCTTTGCATAGAATTCAAGAATCAAGGAATCAGAAGGCTCAGGAACATCTCCAAATCCTTCCGCCTGATAAAGGAAGCTGAAATAGACAGAGTCTCCGGCATTGTATGGAAACAAGTCCAATGGCTTGGACGTAAGTGCATCGGCCCAATTGGTAATGCTTGTTCCAATGGCATAAGGATAGCCATCGGAATCCAGACCATCAAAGGTTACCACACCCAAAGATCTTGGATTGACAGCATAACGATAATTGTGATATGCTCTGTCATCTAACCAAAATGCATTTGGATCAGACAAGGGCATAAAGAATTGTGTAGCAGAATCCTGATAAAATTCAGGATCAGTGATCCACACTGTATCTGAAACATCAGGTGCACCTATGGTGTCATAAATATAGTAGGGAGGATACAAATCCGTGGTGGAATAAACCACAGGATAAGAAGCTAGATCTCCAACCTGATAAGAAGTAGGTTCAAATGTTTGATCCACAAAAGTGGAGGAAACCAAATCGTACGAACGACGAAAAGTCGCCTGTCCGGTCAATCTTAGCTGGTTATTGATAGGTAACAAAGTGACATCCTCAAGAATGCGATATTTTTTAACGGAAGTTACACCTGTGGCTGAGTAATCAGTTGAATACACCTGAAAATGATTGTTGGTGAATTCATCGAATAGAGGCAGTTGAAGTGTATCTGATACATAAATGAAAGTACTATCAAACGTAAGGTTTCCCGATTTTAAGGATGCCTTTTTCGTGCCCAAGAGATCCGGATTTTGCATGAGTGGACCAAGCTCCTCGCCTTGCGCCAAAACAACAAAGCGCGATAAAAGGATCAAACTTAAAAGGGTGAGTATTCTCATTTCTTTGTGTGAATTACTCTTGAAGTCCACTGAATTCTTTCGTCGCGTAGACCGTGATGGTAGATTTCGAAGGAATGGTAATACCCTCCAAGAACTCCGGTGTTTGGGACTCGATGCGTGCCGCAAGAGAATCTTCAGAGGTAATGCAATCTGGACACACTGTAACGAATTGAAATTCTCCTACCTGCATTAGCAAGGCACTGGCTTCTGCAAGTGTTAGTCCATATAAATTAGGAATTTCGACAGGTACTCCGGCATCATTTTTACCCACTACCAGCAAAATTGTTGCACCAACCGGAACATTTTCCCCTTCCTTCACTACTCGACCTTTGTAACGCTGTTCAAGCACGGCATTATCTGCTTCATTTGTGGGTCGGTATTCGATACGGTACTTCAACCCACGATTTTCAAGGATACTCTTTGCAAATCGTTCAGACTTATCCACCAAGCTAGGCATTTCCACCAGATTCGTTTTCTTAGAAACCGTGAATCGAATAATTCTGCCCTCCTTTACACCCACCATTGAAGCAGCGGTGGGTTCTGGATTTTGTTCAAGTATCGTTCCTTCAGGTTTGTCTGGAGCATAGACTGAATCAAGAACTTCATATTGCAAACCCAATTCTTCGATCTGACTTTTAACAGCATTGACATTGTTCCCAACAAAGTTTGGAACCTCTATTCGTTCACCATGGTTCGTGAGGGCATCCAAATAAAAAACGGTTATTAAAATTATAAGCAAGTACGCAAGAACAACCAATCCGAAGTGCTTCAGAAAATGTTTGCTCCAAACGAACATCTTGACCTTATTGAACCATTCCATCCTTCAACTAATGTTTGGCAAATATAGAAAATAAGCTGCTTTGAATGACCCTGTGTTAAAAGTTTGGAGACAGCTCATGTGACTTGTAAAAATCATCGATGAATTGAAAAGCTTCTTTTGCTGTATCGACTGTTGTGAACAAATTCATATCTCCTGCTGAAATATTATGTTCACTGTTCAGCATGCTTTGGTTGATCCATTCGACCAATCCTTTCCAATAATCTCGTCCAACGAGAACCACAGGTCGGTGGCTGATTTTTTTCGTCTGAATGAGCGTCAACGCTTCAAATAGCTCATCCATGGTTCCAAAACCTCCGGGAAGGACAACAAATCCTTGAGCGTACTTTACAAACATTACTTTTCGAACGAAAAAGTAATCAAACTCTAAGTTATGTTCCGGATCTATAAAGGGATTGTGATTTTGTTCAAATGGCAAATCAATGTTCAACCCTACGGATTTTCCTCCACCTTGTTGTGCGCCTTTGTTGCCAGCCTCCATTATTCCAGGACCACCTCCCGTAATCACGCCATATCCGGCTTCCGCCAGTAATTCAGATACCTCAACTCCGATTTGATAATACTTATTGTCAGGTCTGGTCCGTGCAGAGCCAAAAACACTGATACAAGGACCAATCTTTGCCATGCGTTCATACCCTTCGACAAATTCAGACATGATCTTGAAGATCGCCCAGCTGTCATTTATTTTGATGTCATTCCAATCCTTTCTGATCTTGTTCATAGTGATAGTGAAAATTAATTGAAGTAGAAACCGAAAATACGATTTTATCCTTCAACGAAAACAACGGTATTTTATTTTTAATGTCGAATGAATGGACATTGTGATTAATTTCGAACGAATGCTGAGGATTAAGCTCTTTTTTATTGTATTCATGGTTTCTAGTGCGATCAGCTCTGCAAACGAACGCCTTCCAATAGATTCATTAAAATCGCGAAAAGTAGTCGCGGGATCTGGAATTGGTCTGGCATGGGCAGGAAGCATGGGAGCACTCTGGGGAGTGTGGTATTCGAAGGAAGAGCAATCACGTTTTCATTTTTTTAATGACGGCAACTTTTGGCTTCACATGGACAAAGCAGGACACGCTTACACGTCCTATCAGATTTCGCAACTCACTCAAGACATTTTTGAATGGAGCGGAATTAAGTCTACACGTGCTGTATGGATTGCATCAGGTGTTTCAATCGGATACCAAACCACCTTGGAGATTTTTGACGGACTCTCTAAAAACTGGGGGTTTTCCCTGCATGATTTCGGATACAATGTATTAGGAACAAGTCTCTTTACCTCTCAAGAGCTTTTGCTCGGTGAGCAGTGGTTTTTGCCAAAATTCTCATATGCTCCCAGTCCATATGCTAAACTCAGACCAGAAACTCTCGGATCATCTTTCGGAGAGCGACTGCTGAAGGATTACAACGGACAGACATACTGGGTCAGCTTTAATCCCTTTTTAAGGTTGCGAGAATCAACTTTCCCCAAATGGATCTGTTTTTCTTTTGGGTACAGTGCTGATGCCAAATTAAAAGGAGATACAGACAGTTTTACACACAGTGACGGAACAATTTACACCGCAAAGCGTGAGTGGCTCCTCTCCATGGATATTGATTTCAGCAGGATACCCGTTAGGAAGCCTTTCTGGAAAAAGGTATTGAAACAATTCAACTATCTTAAAATTCCTTTTCCAGCTTTCAAATTAAGCAATGGAAAACTCTCTGCTGTTCCTATTTATTTTTAAATTTCGACGCACAATTTCTCAACGATGAACTTCAACATTACTGATTTCGAAGGATATCTGGATACTTACAAAAAATCCATTCAAAACCCTGCCGCATTTTGGGACGAAATTGCTTCCAACTATGTTTGGAATTCACCTTGGAAGAACACACTTGACTTCGACATGGCTGAAGCCCGTTTCAAATGGTTTGACGGAGGAAGGCTAAATATAACCATTAATGCAATCGACCGACATCTTGCCGATAAAGGAGAGAAAACAGCCCTACTTTTTGAGCCGAACGACCCGAATGAGGCGGCTGTTCACATCACCTACAACGAGTTGTTTCGTCGTGTTAACAAAATGGCCAATGTCCTTAAATCACTTGGAATTGAAAAAGGTGACCGCGTGTGCATTTATCTTCCAATGATACCTGAACTAGCGATATCCGTGTTGGCTTGTGCCCGAATTGGAGCAATCCACTCAGTTGTTTTTGCCGGATTCTCCTCATCGGCAGTTGCTGCAAGAATTCAAGATGCGGAGTGCAATTTAGTCATTACTTCAGATGGTGGTTTTAGAGGTAATAAAACTGTTGAGCTGAAAAAGATTGTAGATGAAGCCCTAAAGACGTGTCCATCTGTTAAACAATCACTGATTTTTCGTCGAACCGGAGATCCAATAAAAATAAACGAGGGATTTGACATTGAAGCATCGGAAATGTTGCAACATGCGGGTGACACTTTTGAACCCGAACCAATGGATGCAGAAGATCCTTTATTCATCTTATACACATCTGGTTCAACAGGCAAACCAAAAGGGATGGTACACACGTGTGGAGGATACATGGTGTACACCGGATATACCTTTAAAAATGTTTTTCAATATAAAGAAAATGATATTTTTTGGTGTACTGCGGACATAGGCTGGATTACAGGACACTCCTACCTTTTGTATGGGGCATTGTTAAATGGTGCCACAACTGTTCTGTTTGAAGGAATTCCTTCGTATCCGGATTTCGGTCGGTTTTGGGAAATCATAGCAAAACACAAGATTACTCATTTATATACGGCACCAACGGCAATTCGTTCATTGGCAAAAGAATCTTTGGACTGGATTCAACCTCATGACCTATCCTCACTTAAGATCCTGGGATCTGTTGGAGAACCCATCAATGAGGAAGCATGGCATTGGTACCATACACATATCGGACAGAACCGCTGTCCAATCGTCGATACATGGTGGCAAACTGAAACCGGAGGAATACTTATTGCTCCTTTAGCAGGAATAACTTCAACCAAGCCGGCATTTGCGACGCTCCCTCTTCCCGGTGTTCGAACCGTACTTATGGACGATCATAAACAACCAATTGAAGGGAACGGAGTTTCAGGAAACCTTTGTCTATCATTTCCTTGGCCCTCTATCGCCCGAACCATTTGGGGAGATCATCAAAGATATAAAGAGACCTATTTCAGCACCTACCCAGGGTACTATTTTACAGGTGATGGGGCATTGAGAGATGAAACAGGAAATTACAGAATAACTGGACGTGTGGATGACATCGTGATAGTATCCGGGCATAATCTTGGAACTGCCCCTATTGAAGATGCGATCAACGAGCATCCGTCTGTTGCTGAATCAGCCCTGGTGGGGTATCCCCACGACATCAAAGGAAACGCACTTTTTGGATTTATCATCTTAAGAGAACTGGTAAATCCAGAAGATGAAAAACGACTTTTTGCGGAAATAAACAAGCATATATCCGATCATATCGGACCAATTGCCAAATTGGATAAAATGGTTTTTGTTAGCGGTTTACCCAAAACACGATCCGGGAAAATTATGCGACGCATTCTCAGAAAAATTGCAGAAGGAGATTTCACGAATTTTGGAGACACCTCTACTTTGTTGAACCCAGAAGTAGTCGACGAAATTACATACGCAGCAAGATCTATCTCAGAGTAAGCGATTCCGAAGAGGAAGCTCTTTTAACTTGTGCATGTATGGATTGGAAAGGTTATTTTCCAGAAGCATGAGATGATCCATTCGGTGACAATCCGTTCCAACAAAATCAATTAAGCCGGAGTCAATTAATCGTTCGGCTTGTTTTTTAACCTCTAGCCCATAATGGCCCGTCAATGAATTCAGGTTCATTTGTATACAGACACCTTTTTCTTTGTATTCAGCAGCTTTATCTACAGAACCCAAATAGTACATATAACGCTCAAAATGAGCTAAAACAGGTTTATACCCTGCCATCTGCATTTCGAAAAACAAACGTTCCTCAAACATAGGAGCATTGTGAAAGGCAAATTCCACCAACACGTAATTTTCTCCGAACGTCATGAAATTCTTTTCCTTTACTCTAAACTCAAGCGTTTCGTCAAAGTAATACTCAGCAGCTGCCTCAATTGAAATCTTAAGTCCTAATTTTTGAGCGTTTTCACGAACATCTTCCAGTCCCTCAAGAATACGTTCTGAATTGTTTGGATACACCTCACTCATAATATGTGGAGTAGTAATCACCTTCAGGTAGCCGAGACTTTCAAATTTGGCAAGCATAGCAATGCTTTCATCCATTGTTCTTGATCCGTCGTCAATTCCGGGAATTAAATGACTATGGATGTCGACCTTTAGATCCGACAACTCAAAAGGATCAAGTTTCTTTTTAAAAAGTCTTTCGAAAAGGCTCATCTATCTGTTAGAATACATTTTAGAATAATATGACTTGTAATCTCCACTGGTAACCATCTCCACCCACTCCTGATTCTCAAGATACCAATCCACTGTATTTTCTAAGCCTTCCTCGAAGGTGATCGACGGTCTCCAGCCTAATTCCGTTTCGAGTTTAGTCGCGTCTATCGCATAACGCAGATCGTGCCCTTTACGATCGGTAACATAAGTGATAAGTACTTCAGATTCTCCTTCTACTCTATTTAATTTCCGATCCATAAGTCGACATAAATACCGAACCAAGTCAATATTAGTCCACTCATTCAAGCCTCCTACATTATAGGACTCCCCTACTTTTCCGTTGTGAAATATTACATCAATTGCCCTGGCATGATCTTCAACCCAAAGCCAGTCACGTACATTCTCCCCTTTACCATAAACAGGTAATGGTTTTTTCTGAATGATGTTGTGGATCATCAAAGGAATCAATTTTTCAGGAAAATGATGGCTTCCGTAATTATTTGAACAATTGGACATTTTAACTGGCAATCCATATGTATGGTGGAATGCCGATACAAAATGGTCCGATGATGCTTTTGAGGCAGAATATGGGCTCCTTGGATCATACGGAGTCTGTTCTGTAAAGAATCCTTCTTCAGCTAAACTTCCGTATACCTCATCTGTCGAAACATGGTGAAATACATGATCTTTTTCTTCCTTCCAACTTGATCTTGCCTGTTGTAGAAGGTTTACCGTTCCAACCACATTTGTCATAACAAAATCCATGGGGCCTTCGATCGAACGATCTACATGAGACTCTGCAGCTAAATGGATTACATCCGATATGTCATACTGATCAAATACATCTTTAACATCCTCAGCTGATACGATATCTCCCTTGTAAAATACATAATTTTCAGCGATATCGACGTCCTTCAAGTTCTCCAGATTCCCTGCATAAGTCAACTTATCAAAATTAACAATCCGGTAAGAAGGGTATTTTTTAACAAAAAGGCGAACCACATGAGAACCTATGAAACCGGCACCACCTGTGATCAATATACTTTTTTCAAAATTCATTCTCGCAGAAGTTGTAACTAAAGGGACCAATATTCCAGTTCCTTAATCTTGTCTTTAAAAATACCTTTTACATCTACAAAAACTCCTTGGCCATTTTTTAGTAAGCTTTTAAAGTCCTCTTCATTCATGGATTTATATTCCCTATGATTGACTGCAACGATGATTGCATCATAATCTTTGGCTGGTTCAGTCACAAGACCAACCCCGTATTCATGTTTCATTTCTTCAGAGGAAGCATGCGGATCAACTAAATCAACATGTACTTGAAATGAAGTGAGTTCATTCACAACGTCGATCACTTTGGAATTTCGGATATCGCTTACATCTTCTTTAAACGTTGCTCCCATTACAAGAACTTTGGCATCCTGAATGTGCTTCCCTTGTGCAATGATTTTTTTAACAGTTTGTTTTCCAATATAAAAACCCATTGAGTCATTGACATATCGGCCACTCGTGATAACTTTTGAATGGTAACCAGCTTGCTGTGCTTTGTGGGTGAGATAATATGGATCGACGCCGATGCAATGTCCTCCTACCAATCCGGGACTAAACTTCAAGAAATTCCATTTGGTTCCTGCTGCCTCAAGAACATCAAAGGTGTTGATCTTTAACTTATTGAATATGATTGATAATTCATTAATCAAGGCGATATTCACATCTCGTTGAGTGTTTTCAATAATTTTAGCTGCCTCGGCAACCTTGATTGAAGAAGCTCTGTGGACACCTGCAGACACAACAAGTTCATACACTTTTGCTATTTCATCCAGTGATTGTTCACAGCAACCAGAAACAACTTTGACCACATTCTGGAGTGTATGTTCTTTGTCTCCCGGGTTGATGCGTTCAGGTGAATACCCAACCTTAAAATCATCTTTAAATTTTAGCCCTGATTCTGCTTCTAGCACTGGAATACAATCTTCCTCGGTACAACCGGGATATACTGTAGATTCAAACACCACAAAGTCACCTTTTTTCAGAACTTTCCCAACTGTTGACGTAGCGCCAAGCAACGGTTTAAGATTGGGCAAATTTGAATCGTCAATCGGTGTCGGGACTGCCACAATGAAAAACTGCACATCCTTTAAATCAGAAATTTCGGCAGTAAAAGAAATGTCACAGCCTTCAAATGCAACTGATTCCAATTCATTACTCGGATCGATGTGTTGCTTCATTAGGTCTATACGCTCTGAATTGATGTCAAACCCTACTACTTTAATCTTTCTGGCAAATTCTAGTGCAATCGGTAAACCGACATAGCCCAAACCTATTACGGCAAGTTTCGCCTCTTTATTTAATAGGCTGTTATAAATGGAGCTGCTCATTTCTTACTTTGTAAATTCTTTCAATAATCTCCACAACTTTCAATCCTTCGAGCGCATTGGTCGTGGCTGATGTTCTTCCTTTAAGTGTATCTATCACATTGCGGATGACATAGTTATGGTTCGCTGCAGAACCTTTATAAGCACCGTAATCATTTCCTGGATTGGTAGGAGCCAATTCTGGCATGATGTAATCAGTAATATTACATACCTCCACTTCATTCATGTACTGTCCACCTATTTTGACACTTCCTTTCGATCCGATTATTGTAATAGAACTTTCAAGGTTTTGATTCGCTACCGCGGTAGAATAGTTGATACAACCCATTCCTCCATTGATGAAGTCAAAGCTCACAAACCCTGAATCTTCAAAATCAGTCGAATCCTTGTGTGTAAAATCGGCAAACTTACCCTGTATATTGTCAATGTCCCCAAACAACCAATACATGATATCAATAAAATGGGAAAACTGAGTGAATAATGTCCCTCCGTCCAGATCGCTTGTTCCCTTCCATCCTCCTTTTTTATAGTAGCGGTCATCTCGGTTCCAGTAACAATTGAGCTGCACCATAAAAATATCACCCAAAAGCCCTTTATCTACCACTTCCTTGATCCATTGTGAAGGAGGAGAATAGCGGTTTTGCATAACACAAAAGACTTGTCTGGAAACTTGCAATGCTTTAAATATCATTTTCTCACAGCTGTCTTTCGTCAAACCCATGGGTTTTTCACAAACGACATGTTTCTTTGCTTCAAGTGCTACCAGGCTTTGAGAGGCGTGAAATCCATTTGGTGTGCAGATATTGGCCACATCGAATTCTATTCCTGATGCCAGTAATTCTTCAATTGTTTTGAAAAATGGTACGGAAAACTCAGTTGCATCACATTCCTCCATGGAGCGAACATCAACCATAGCGACTAACTCCGCCTCTTCATCTCTTCGGATCATTTCGGCATGTCGCTTCCCAATGTGACCGGAACCAATAACAGCAAATCTTACTTTTTCTTCGTTGATCATTCTAGCTTATTCTCTTTACTATTCCTTCACTTAAGTTGTATTCCTGACCGCTTTCTGGACAGGTAGCAAGTCCATTTTGGTCAAACTGCAAACGATGGCCGTATTCACTCATCCACCCAATTTGTCTCGCTGGATTCCCAACCACAAGAGCAAATGCAGGTACAGTTTTGGTTACAACCGCGCCCGCCCCTATAAATGCATATGCACCTATGTCATGCCCGCATACAATCGTGGCATTCGCACCTATACTTGCGCCCTTGCCAACCTTTGTCCGAGCATATTGATCTCTCCTGTTCACTGCACTTCGGGGATTGGTAACATTGGTAAACACCATCGATGGTCCCAAAAATACATCATCTTCACATTCTACACCGGTATAAATCGAAACATTGTTCTGCACCTTGACATTGTTCCCCAGTATTACATTTGGCGAAATGACTACGTTCTGACCTAAATTACATTTTGAACCAATTTGACAATCAGTCATAATGTGAGAGAAATGCCAAATCTTCGTGCCTTCTCCGATAGTGCAACCTTCATCAATCACTGCTGTTTCGTGCGCAAAATAATTCATCGGATAATATATTTATCGAAATTATAGTGATCTGTTTGCATAAGCTCATCAGAGGACAAGCTTTTAAAATATTCATAGGTGATCTTCAACCCTTTAGATCTATGAACCTTAGGGCTCCAATCCAAAAGTTCTTTCGCTCGGGAAATATCCGGTCGTCGTTGCTTTGGATCATCAACTGGCAAATCCTTGTAGATGACTTTCTGGGCAGTTCCGGTGAGTTTTATTATTTCTTCTGCGAAAGCTGAAATACTTATTTCATCTGGGTTGCCAATATTAACAGGATACACATAATCACTGTGCAGCAACCTCACGATTCCTTCAATCAAGTCATCTACATAGCAGAAAGAGCGCGTCTGACTTCCATCACCAAAAACAGTTAGATCCTCTCCACGCAATGCCTGTCCGATAAAGGCAGGGAGGACGCGACCATCATTCAAACGCATTCGAGGACCATAGGTATTAAAAATACGAACGATTCGAGTCTCTAATCCATGAAAGTTGTGATAAGCCATTGTGATGGCCTCTTGAAAACGTTTTGCTTCGTCATACACACCACGTGGACCAACGGGATTTACATTTCCCCAATAATCTTCATTTTGCGGATGAACATTTGGATCACCATACACTTCAGAGGTTGAAGCGATGAGTACGCGAGCACCTTTGGCTTTGGCTAGTCCTAGACAATTGTGCACACCCAGAGATCCGACTTTTAAAGTTTGTATTGGAATTTTCAGGTAATCAATCGGACTTGCCGGTGAAGCGAAATGAAGGATAAAATCTAATTTGCCCGGGACATGAATAAACTTTGATACATCGTGGTTATAAAACTCAAAATTTTCCAGATGGAACAGATGTTCAATATTTTTGAGTCTACCTGTAATCAGGTTGTCCATAGCGATTACATGAAAACCGTCTCGTATGAAACGATCGCATAGGTGGGAACCTAAAAATCCGGCAGCGCCTGTAATCAATATTCTTTTCTTTTCTGTCATTAATCGCTTATGATGTTTCTACCAATAGAGGCGTAATAAAAACCACGTTCATTCATTTCACTCAAATCAAAAAGATTCCTTCCGTCGAAAATCACTTTATCTTTTAACAATTGAGCTATCTTATCAAAGTCAGGATTTCTAAAGATACCCCATTCCGTACAAATCACAAGGGCATCAGCACCTCGAAGGGCATCATATTCATTTTCAGAAAAGGCGATCTTATTACCCAAAAGACCCTTCACATTCGGCATAGCCTCAGGATCAAATGCTGTAACTGTGCAACCCGCCTTTAATAATTCCTCAATCATGTACAATGCTGGTGCCTCACGAATATCATCCGTATCAGGCTTGAAAGCCAATCCCCAGATTGCGATGTGTTTACCCGACAAATTGCCACGGAAGAAATTAGCTATTTTAGGAATCAGAATTGTTTTTTGTGTTTCATTGACTGCCATGACAGCTTTCAGAATTTCAAATGAAAAACCAGCCTCATTTCCTGATTTCACCAGCGCTTGCACATCTTTGGGAAAGCACGAACCACCATAACCGATTCCTGGAAACAAAAATCGCTTTCCAATGCGGTCGTCGGAACCAATTCCAATTCTGACTTTGTCCACATCTGCTCCTACCAACTCACAGAAATTGGCAATTTCATTCATGAAGGTGATTTTTGTGGCAAGAAACGAATTTGCTGCATATTTCGTTAATTCTGCCGATTTCTCATCCATAAACAAGATCGGATTCCCTTGACGCACAAATGGTTTGTACAACTGCTCCATAATCTTATTTGCTCGCGTGGATGAAGAACCAATAACAACCCTGTCAGGTTTCATAAAATCATCGACTGCGAAACCTTCACGCAAAAACTCCGGATTGGATACTACATCAAAATCCACCTGCGCATTCTTCGCGATAGCTTCACGGACAAGTTCAGCAGTACCTACAGGAACTGTACTTTTATCGATAATTACTTTATATCCTTCAATTATTTTTCCCAATTGGTCAGCAACACCCAGTATGTAGGACAAATCCGCTGAACCATCTTCCCCGGGTGGTGTTGGCAATGCCAAGAAAATAATCTCTGCCTCTTCTATTCCACTTTTCAAATCTGTGGTAAAAGACAATCTGCCGGCTTTAATATTTCTTTCAAAGAGAATGTCAAGATGAGGCTCATAGATAGGAATCTCTCCGTTTCGCATGCGCTCCACTTTATTGGCATCAATGTCAATACACACCACTTGGTTTCCGGTCTCGGAAAAGCACGTCCCTGTGACCAGACCTACGTAACCCGTTCCGACTACAGCAATTTTTTTCATTCTAAGCTTTTGAGGTTAAAAACTCTGCAATTGAGGAGCAGATGTATTCAAGCTGTTCATCCTGTAATTCAGTATGTATGGGTAAGGACAGTACGCGCCCTGTGAGCCAATCCGTAACCGGCAAGCTTGTATTTTCACTACCAAAAGCACTGAACATCTTTTGACGGTGTGCAGGTACTGGATAATAGATCATAGAGGGAATTTCGCGCTCAGCCAGAAAGGTGCTTAGCGCATTTCGGTCAATCCCCTCTACTTGGAGGGTGTATTGATGAAACACATGTTTCGAGTACGTATTTCTTACAGGTGTTTTAAGCTGTGAATAAGCTGAAAAATAATTGTCGTAGTAAGATGCTGCCTTTCTGCGGGCATCAATGTAGCCATCAAGTTCTCTCAATTTTATCCTGAGTACAGCAGCTTGAATAGTATCAAGCCGTGAGTTACACCCTACCACATCATGGTAATAACGTTGACTTTGGCCATGGTTCGCGATCATGCGCATTCTAGAAGCGAGTTCATCATCATTGGTACAAATTGCACCCCCATCACCATAACAACCAAGATTTTTCGAAGGAAAGAAAGAGGTACATCCGATGGTTCCAATTGTTCCTGTTTTTGAAACTCTACCATCTTGATGATGGTAGTCACACCCAATTGCTTGTGCATTATCTTCCACAACAAAAAGTCCATGAGCTTCTGCAATCGCCATAATCGCATCCATATTGGCAGCCTGACCATACAAATGCACCGGAACAATTGCCTTGGTTTTAGATGTAATCGCCTTGCTAATACTCTCAGGATCGATGCAAAAAGTCTCCTTATCTACCTCGACAAACACAGGTTTTAAACCTAAAAGAGCCATTACTTCCGTAGTAGCAATATATGTAAAGGAAGGAGTAATCACCTCATCACCAGGAACTAAGCCCAGGGCCATCAATGCAATTTGAAGCGCATCCGTACCATTTGCACATGGAATCACATGTTTTACCTTGAGATACGATTCTAATTCATGCTGAAATGCAGAAACATCAGGCCCATTTATAAACTGGGCATTTGAAATTACATTTTGAATGGCCGAATCAACAGCCGGTTTGATCTTCTCATATTGAGTGATCAGATCAACCATTTGGATCTTTTTCATCAACTTAAAACTGTTTCAACAAAACTGAGGGTAAAGATACGGCAACTCTTTGAATTAGTTAGCACCTTAAAGGAGTTCATTCAGTGAAATGAGATGTCAAAAAATGGTCACAAATTCGTTGAGCTGCGCCACTGTTTGATTGAACATTTTCCAGTGCATGCTGATGAATTGCCGAAAAGTTTTGTTTCAAGCTAGCTACGCTTTGTTTTAAATCCATATACGAACCTACGGAACATCCTATGCCAAGATCTATAAAACTCTGAGCTTCTGGAAACTTTGTAAACTTTGGACCAAAAATAACCGGAACTCCAAATACAGATGGCTCAAGGATATTATGTAATTTACCAGAAAAGCCCCCACCTATATAGGCCAGCTCAGCGTATGAATAAGCATCTGAAAGATGTCCGATTGTATTAAGGATCAATACCTGTTTCTGTTCTTCATTATATTCCGAATATTTGACTGCCTTTCCATTCAGTTTTTTTAAAAGCAAATTGATCTTTTGTTCTCCAATAGTATGAGGTGCAAGAATTATTTTTTGATTTGGATTTTCCAAAATAAGTGGAATCAAAATCGACTCATCTTCCTCCCATGTACTCCCAAATACCCATGCTTTTTCTCCTTTTAAAAAGGATTCAATGGTAGAATTAGGAACAATATTTCTGCTTTTCTCCAAAACCTTATCGTAACGGGTGTCACCTACAACTAAAATTGAATTAATTCCAATAGTACCGAGCTGATGCTTTGATTCATCATCTTGTACATAGAAGTGGTTAATCTTTCGAAGTGTCTTCCTGAAAAATCCGCCATACCATCTAAAGAAACGTTGTTCCTTTCGGAAAACTGAACACACCGAAACTATGGGGATGTTTTGATGGTTAAGTTCAAAAATAAAATTCGACCAGAATTCATATTTCACAAGAAAAACGGCTGAAGGCTTCACACTAGAGATGAATTTCCGCGCATTTTCACGGGTATCTTCAGGAAGGTAAAACACCTCATCCACCTTATTCGGTCGCTTATGGTAATGATCCATGCCAGAAGGAGAAAAGAAGGTCACAAGTAATTTAGAATCAGGCATTTTGTTTTTAAGCAGATCCATAATTGGAAGGGCCATATCAAATTCACCCAGAGAGGCACAATGAAACCAAAAAACCGTTTCGTTGGTTTCAAAAGTGGGAATTTTACTTTTCCAGTTTCGGCGTCCAGCTACCCACTTGGCAGCTTTCTCATTAAATGGTGATACCAACCGGATAGCGATTCCATAGATATAAACAGCGAGTGAATATAGAATCCTCATCAGTCGAAGTAGAAATCCTTAGGTTGCCGTTTGTAGAACGGAATGTACCAACCTATTTTTAAACCATATTGAATATCCAATCGCATTTCTTTAGAAACTGGGACATTCGGTTGATCAAAAAAAATGGTACGCTGATTCCATGTTAGTCCCTCCTGAAGATAAAAACCCCCGTAGAAATTATAAAACCCACCATTGGCCAGGAATGAATACCCAAGAAACTGATGGAGGTTCGTACCGATGGTTAATCGGTCATACCCCTTGCGGTAATCGAGCTCAAGTTGAGGAATCACCTGATCTTGCGTTTCAACTCTCAACCGATGAAGCAAATAACCTATACCTGCATGAAAGAAAATACCCGAATTTTCGTTGGGACTCAACACAGGAATGATCTTGCCGAACGTGACGTTGGCATTTACACCTCGGGAATAGACTACAACAATTCCGGTATCGCCATTGACGTCTGTAATATGACCATAAGAGTCCACAAGATGATCAAACAGTCCGGATATCCTGATTTGATTTCCAAACATAAAATTGGCATCCATACCCACATACCAATTTTTATTGGTTTTATATCCTGCCAGTATTCCAATGTGGTTAATAAATCCATACCTATCTGCAAGATCCGCAGCTGTCCAATTAGCTCCGTATTGAACACCAACGAGAGGTGTGCCAATTGTGGAATCGCGGACATTACGCTGACCAAGTACGCTACTTATTGAATTAATAAAAAGGACAATTACGCAGAATCTATATAACATGAAAAACTAAATTCAACGACGGAACAATCGCTTTAAGAAACTTTTTTTCTCATTTTCAATACCATAGCCGTAGCCATAGCCATAACCCTTCCCATTCAGATCAACTGCATTGATTAAAACTGCCATATTTTTTAGCTTGTTTTCAGCGTGAAGTTTAGAAGGGATAGATAGCATCCGTTTGTCTAAAAAATTAGCGCGTACCACATAAATTATCACGTCAGATTTATCAGAAATCAGTAGAGTATCCGTTACCAATCCAACAGGAGCAGTATCTACAACAATATAATCAAACTGACTTCGCAAGGTTGAAAAGAGCTCATCTAGCCTTGTTCTCATCAATAATTCAGCCGGATTCGGAGGAATAGCACCGGAAGGAATAAACATTAGGGCATCGGAATCCTTGACAGGCATTAGAATGTCATCCAATGTAAGACTTGTCTCCGTAATATAATTAGAAACCCCACGAACCTCAGTTGATTTCAAACCTAAATAATCCAACAATTTCGGAGCCCTTAAATCTAACCCAACAAGCACCGTACGTTTACCAGACAGAGACAGAGTATTTGCAAGGTTGAGAGAATTGAACGATTTCCCCTCTGAAGCTAAGGTAGAAGTTACAAAAATGACCTGACCTTCCTTACGTGAGGAATCTAACATAAAACTGATATTAGTCCTCAACAGTCTGAATGCTTCAGCTATACCTGTTCTTTCTCCATGACCGGTTACGAGAGTTCTTTTTGTTTTATCCACCGGGATTTCTCCAATTACAGGTAGTCCGTAACCTTCAATATCTTTCCGACTATGCACCTTATTATCAATCAAATCAATAAGGTAAATAATGCCTGCTGGTAAAATCAGTCCTAACAGAAGTGCCCCTAGATAGATGATCTTCTTTTTAGGAGATATAGGTTTTCCATTGCTGTATGCATAGTCAATGACGCGTGTGTTAGCAACAGATGCTGCCAGCGTTATCTCATTTTCTTCTCTTTTTTGAAGGAGATAGAGATAAAGGGTTTCTTTAATCTGTTGTTGACGCAGAATATCACGGTATTCTCTTTCAAATTGTGGGATGGAAGAAATTCTCGACTCATAAAGTGCCTCTTGAGCCTTCAGTTTTCCTAATTCCAATTGCAAAGATGTGCGCAAATTCTTCAAGCTCTGAATCAAGCTTGATTTCAATCCTGCAAGCTGACCTTCGATTTTTTGAACATTCGGACTTTTTTCACCTGAATTGATCAGCAACTTGTTCCTATCAAGTACGAGCTGATTGTATTGGGTAGTCATCAAAATAATAGACTGATCCTTGAATCCTAGATTTGCAGGCAATAGTTCAGAATATCCTTGATGCTTCTGAATAAATTCGTTCATGAAATCAGACAAACTCAATTGAATACTTGATTCAGTTATGGCTTTTTCTGTTTCACTCTCTTTAGTCATGTACAATGCTGCGTCAGAGGTGACATCTACTATTTTATTGGTTGTTTTAAATTTTTCACCTTCCGCCTCAACCTCTGATAGTTCGGCAGCAATAAACTTCATCCGTTCATCTATAAAACCACTAGTGTTCTCTGCAACTTCATTCTTATCTTCTATGGCACTTTGTTCATGCTGAGCAATCAATTCGTTGATGATCTGATTGTTTTTTTCTATTTGGGCACCACGAATTGAAATTGTTAGGACATTTGAGTTTTTACTCGGACTTTCGACCTTTATAGCTTCCTGAAGCTCATTCACAACATCTTCTAAGGGGGTTATCTTAAAAAGTAAACTTTTTGAGACCCATTTGGCAGTCATGTGATTTGTTTTGTTGACAATGAACTTACCGAAACGAGAATTTACTACTGCGCCAAAATTAAACGTACCAATGTTAGCCCCGTCTTTATTTATGAGTTGGTATTGATTCTTTGAGGTTAGAACAAGCTCAAACTCGGTGTCAACCTCATCAAACAAACTATCTTCCTCAGCTGGAATAATTGATACTGGTGACTTGTCATACACCTCACCACGAAGCATGCGACTATTGTCACCGATAAGGTGGGTATTAAAATTCAATCTTAGTTTTTTGATAACCCCCGTGAGTAGTTTTCTAGACTTGTAAATTTCAATTTCATTGTCCAAATTGCTCGCCCCCCCCATGAGTCCCAAGTCCTTAAATACAGAAAATTGGGCCAAACCACCGCCTTTTTCGTCTTCACGGACAAGTACGCTCGCACGGGATTCATATTGAGGCACAGAATATCTAACATATAGAAAAGACGCACCAACCATTAGTATGAGGCCAGCTACAAACCACTTCCAACGATATCGATATTTATCGATTAATTCTCTAAGGTTGAATTCATCGGCATTCTGTTCGGTTGCCCCAGGGTGCTGAATCATTTTATCTGAAAAGTAAAGTTACAGTGGTTACCACCAATGAAGTAAGCGAGATGAAAATTGGACCCGTTGTTCGCCACAACGTGGATTCTGACATTGCGGTCGAATTCGGTTCAACATACACCACATCATTTTGTGTGAGATAATAGACCGGTGACGAAAATAAATCTTTTCGTGTGAGGTCTACCCTGTACTCAGTTTTTTTACCGTTCTCATCGCGAATAACAAGTATATTATTTCTTCGAGCCGTCATCTTCAGATCACCTGCAAGTCCAATAGCCTCCAAAAGAGTGATTCTTTCGTTTGGAATCTTAAACGTACCTGGACTTTTAACATCACCAAGAACTGTTATTTTATAATTCTGAATTTGGATATTCACAACCGGATTCTTGATATACTCCTTTAATTTTTCCTCGATCAAAGCAGTAGCCTCCATTCGATTTAATCCAACGACTTTTACAACACCTATAACTGGTAGCTTAATTTCACCAATTGCATTTACCAAATAACCAGAGAGAACAGGATTCCCCATAAGATAACCATTGTTCATATTCTGAGGAACCACAGCGGGATTGAATACTAATACAGACTCCGGGTCATCAGAAGACACCAAAACAGACAAGAAATCATCTGTTTTTATGATCGGTGTATATTGAGATTGAATGTGGGTTGAGTCAGAAGCCTGATTTTGAAATAAGGCAATTTTCTCCCTTGTTTTACACGAATTTAATAGTATAAAAAAACCAAAAATTAAAGTAAAATAAGCTAATGGGAATTTCTTCATGCAGGCATCTCGATGACAAATTTAAGCTTTTTTTAACGAGGAGAAGAAAGAATAGTTTCGGTTAAACCATAGAATAACCAAATTTGGTTTTAATAAATTACAAAGGTTAACGTTATCAGTTTAATAAGCCTTCTTATCACCCTTGATCATATTTGTACAAGTTTTAAATACAATCTTAATGTCAATTAGGAAACTCCAGTTTTCAATGTACCATATATCATATTCCACTCGTTTCTTCATATCCTCCAATTCTTTCGTCTCGCCACGATAACCATTTACTTGGGCCCAACCGGTAATTCCTGGTTTAGCCAAATGGCGAATGAGATAATTATGAATTAATTCCGAATATTGCTCAGTATGTTTGAGCATATGCGGCCTAGGTCCAACAACAGACATGCTTCCCAAGAGAACATTAAAAAACTGAGGCAGCTCATCTAAATTCGTTCTTCTCATAAATGCACCAATTTTAGTAATTCGCTGGTCTCCCTCTGTTGCTTGAAGTTCATCTGCCAGATAGTTTACACGCATGGTTCGAAACTTTAGACAAGTAAATGATCTGTTGTCTTCTCCTGATCGTTTCTGTTTAAAGAAGATAGGACCTGCAGAACTCAACTTAACAAGAATCATAAGGATTGGAAAAAGCCATGTAAAAACCAATACAATAACGAGAAATGAAAATGAGATATCGAAAATTTTCTTAATGAGTCGATTGAACGGCTGCTCTAGAGGTTCTTTTCGTAACATGAGTACCGGGGTATTCCCATAAAAATCAATATTCACTTTTCTTGCTTGTGTATAATTGTAAAAGTCAGGCACGAATTTGAGTCTAATAAGATACTTCTCTGATAGTCTGATCAAATCCTTTATTTGTCCGGACTGATCGAAGTGTAACGCAATGTACATCTCATGAATTTTCTCAGTTTGAACAAATGCCTCAATATCACTAATATCTCCTTTGAAATTGAACCAATTTCGGGATTGAAGATTGGAAAGGTTATCGAAATATCCAGCAACACGGAAACCATAAGAAAGATCAGACGTTATAATTTCACCAATTCGTCTCCCATTTTCGTTACATCCAATGATAATCACATTTCGAAAATTGTATCCTTTTACCCTGATATACTTGAGCGTTTTGAGATAGATTACCCGGAGGACCATTATGCTTGAATAAAATATCAAGAAGAAATAGAGCATCCGTAAACGGGATATCTTATCATAATCCAAAATAATCACACACACAGAGATAATCGCACTGTGGATCAAAAACAATTTAAATGTTCGACTCAGCAGATTTTCGATCCTTTCCACTCGGATCAACTTATACGCATTGTGGTATACCACTAATCCAATCCATAAGGCATTGGCAAAGAGCCAAATGGTTTTAACCTCTGAATCCTGCAGATTTACAAAGTTCCCAAAACGAACCCAGACCGAAAGGGGATAAGCTACATTCAGCAATAGAATGTCACACAACAAGAGTGTAAGCTTCATGTAGCGAGAAAATCGGTTTGATGCTAGGTAGCGAAGGAGAGGCACTTTATTTACGGAAATATTGTAAGGTGGTTTTAAATTTCTTCAAAAATACAGCTTTTGTCGCTGAAAGACCATGGTACTTATAAATTTTGAAATCCTCTTTCAGTACCTGAATAGCTCTTGATCGAGAAGTACTCAGTCCCCCCATTCTCATTTTCACAATATAGGCCTTTATATAAGTGATTTTGATTTTATATTTGTAGAGATAACGCAAGAGAAACTCAGTATCAGAAGCAATTTTGAAGTCCAAATTGTAGTTGCCGTATTTTTTTATCAATTCTCTTTTAATGTAAACTGTAGGATGTAATGGCAACCACCCATTCTCCAATTTTTTCAGAGAAAATTCACCACCAATTCTATTTCTGATCAGTTTTTCTTCAGTGTCATTGGATACATAGATTCCATCACCAAAAACACCTTCAATGGCTCTGGATTTTTCAAACGCAGCTACTATCTTCGAAACAGAGCCCGTGTCGTAGAATTCATCATCGGAATGCATTAAACCAACAATATCACCGGTAGCTAATGCCAATCCTTTGTTGATGGCATCGTACATACCATTGTCAGGTTCTGACGTAAAATGTGCTATTTTGTCTCTGTATTTTTCAATAATCTCTATTGTTCCATCGTATGAGTTTCCGTCTATTACAATGTATTCAATTTCATCGTAATCCTGATTGAGGACACTTTGAATGGCTTTTTCGATGGTCGCGACCCTATTGTAGCAGACGGTGATGATTGATATTTTCATGATTTACCCATGATTCATAATGAAAAGCGTAAACTATTTAAAACTTTCAATGTAACGCCCGAGTTTAATTAGTTTTTCATTGTTATATCCGATGAAATATATTTGGTTTTCTATAGCCGCTTCCCAATCATTTATGGAATCTCCTATTAGGACCGTTTTTTTTACATCATAACAGTGTTTTTCAAGTATATCCTTCACTAATTTTTTTTTCGGAGTTGGCGACCCATTTATTGAATTAAAATACCTATCAATTTTTAGCCTTTCACAAATTTTATTTAGCTCACGCCCATCTGAACCTGAAACAATGTGCATTTCAAAATTCATATGCTGCTTTCTAATAAAATTCATGGAATCCTCTATTAACAAATTTTCGTCAATCAAATTCTTCATCATTATCTCAGAAAATGAATGTGCATATTGATTTATAATGTCGTTGGTAATTTGCTCTTTTCGTATAGTTTCAAAGAAATAGCGAAACTTATGATACCTGGATAATCCACCATTCGCCAAATGGTATGCCATTAATTCTTCCACCTGTTCTGCTGGAAAGGATTTAAGAACTAATCTAAACCCATTGTTTCGGATAGGCATGGAATCCATGATAACACCATCAAAATCCCAAAGTATATTTTCAAACGTGTCTAGCATTATAATTTTTCGCAAACCTTAACTACATCCTCAGGATGATCAATTGAAATGGATTCACTAGACATAGGAATCATTGTAACTTCAAATCCGATTTCTAAGAATCTCAATATTTCGATGTCTTCCTCTTGTTCGAGTGGTGTTTTTTGCTTTAGAGAAGAAAATTTTAGCAGCGCTTTTTTCGGAAAAGCATATGCGCATACTTGCCTATATCCGAAGTTGAAATTTTTAAGCTTGTTTCCTGGAATTGGACTTCTTGACATGTATAATAACCTTCCATTTGGTCTAAAAACCACTTTGGGAATTGATAAACTTATAAAATCTTCCTCACTGGTTATTGGGCAGAAACCATTAATAATTTCACCATTGTTATCTTCAATTGATGCCAGTAATTGACTTAAATCTTTTGGATTAAATAAAGGTTCATCTCCTTGAACATTAATATAATATTCAGCATCAATTTTGTGAGCTACTTCTGCTATTCGATCCGTGCCTGTAAGACAATCATCACTAGTCAGGATTACGTTCATTTCAAGCTCTTTACAATGATTTACAATGCGTTGATCTTCTGTAGCAACAAAGATTCTATCTTTTGGGAATGCTTTTAAGCATTGCTCATAAGTTCTTTGAACCATTGATTTTCCCTTAAGGTCAATTAATGGTTTGCCAGGGAATCTACTTGATTTATATCTTGCAGGTATTACAACGATGTATGGTAGCATGATACAATTAATATAAATTACTGTAGACAGATTGAACTGTCAATTCTGAATACATAGATGGACTTAAAGAAATCAATTCTAACTGGGTAGCTTTGATGAACTTGCTGAATATGCTTGCGTTCTCTTCAGCTAAATTTCTTTCAATGGTAGATAAATTGGAATTGAGATATCCGTCGTAGCCAATCAAGAAAATGTTGTTTGGCTCCAAGTTTGAAGCTGTTTGAAGAGCTAGAGTAGTGTGGCTATCAGAAAGTTTATCGATAAATTGAATCTGTTCTAATTCGAAACACTTATTTCTAATTTGTTGCGGCACATAAGTTCCCATTTTGCGTGGAAATGGAGGAAGCACACATTTTCCTTGGAAATCAGTTAAATTTTCCAATATTTGTTCCATCCGGTGACCTTCATTACCGACCAAGCAAAAATATTGCGGAACATCAATGTCGACATATTCGGCTGCATTTTTAGAGCTAGCATGAATGATCGCAATATTTTTATTTTCAGCGATAAATTCTTTGACTCCTTGCACATGTGATTTGGCTGATGGGCCTCCACCAATAATAATGACATTTTCTACTTTCGGCGCCACAAGGACTTCGAATTTCTCATTGTCTTTCACACCTTGAGATTGATTGTCTAATGCTCTTATAATAGAATTCAAGGAATAGTATCTTGCGGTTACCCAATCCATAACTTCTTTTTGAGGAAGTGAGTTGGCACCAGAGAGCATATAGGGTAGGTTTGTTCCCCATTCGTGTTTTTTGTGCAAATTTTGAAAACCTTGTACTACATTTCCTAATGCATTGAAATCAAAAGGGATATCAAATTTTGAATTTAAGACGGTAAGTAGTAATTCTGTTTTTAGATTACCTGCACCACGTCCCATACCTAATATGGTTGAATCAATGATTTCGACTCCATGCTCAATAGCAGTCAATGTATTTACTAGAGCTAACTCGAGGTTGTTGTGCCCATGAAATCCTAGTTTCGCATTGGTTTCACTTTTTATCAACGCAATCGTTTCGATGACATCAGATGGGTATACCCCTCCATAAGAATCAACCATGTAGAAGTAATCGGCTAAATCACCAAGTTGAGAAAGATTGTCGAGAAATTCTGAATTTTCTTTCCATTTGGACATGTACATTACGTTGAACCCTACTTCAAAACCTAACTTTTTAAGGCCCTCTGCCAAAGCTAGTGCCCTGATCAGGTTTTCTGGTGCAAGAGCAATGCGGACCATGTCAACTAGACCGACACAAGGACTCAACAAGGTATAAACATCTGTAGGTTTGATATTTTTTTCATCGAGAATTAAAACCACTTTTTTCGAAGTACGTTTTCTAATTCGTTCCAATTCATAAATCGGAGAATAGAAGTATTTTCCTTGATACTCGTTTTGTTGATTATTTCGGTATCCAACCTCAATGTAATCAATTGGCAATTGATTAACGGATTCTAAATATACATCTACTACTGAATTGTCAAAATCCCAGTTGGTATAGTATCCTCCGTCACGTAGTGTGCAATCTAATATTTTAAAGTTAGTCATTATCAATTTTTAATATTTTTTTGATCCATTCATGAAGCTCATTTAATGAATAACTAACGTGAATCCGATCATCCATTAGAGACGGGAAAGTATTATAAATTGATCTATCCTTCGAATTTATTATCACAGCTGCAGAAACAGAGTTATTATAAATAGCTTCCAAAAGAACGGTAGATTTTCTTGCAATCACAATATTTCCAGTAATTGACTCGTCATAGTTAGCTAATATTTTCAGGTCAAAATGTTTGTATCTCTCCAATTTATCATTCGGGTGAAGTTTAAGAAACAAATCAACTCCAATGTTTTTAACAAATGGAATTAAGCTATTTATTATTTCAATATTGACTTCTGTTTCTCGGGGCTCTGTAAAATAAACTATTTTTTTTATCTCTTCGTCTTTGTTCTTATACTTTACTTTAAAAATATCGTTGATTAGTTTTTCATAAAAACGAAATTTATCTGTGCTATATAATTTATTTAAATGATTAGCCGCATTTACTGAATAGGTGTAAAAGATATCACTCGTAAAACCATATGGAAATTTAAATCCATATTCCAAGCCATGAGGAATATTAATAGTTTTCAAGTTAAACTTTCTGGCAAACTTCTCTTCAATAATTGCGTAACGGTCCAAATTACTGCCTGTGATAAAAGTCTTGTTAGTATTTTTCTGAAATACTTCGGTGATTAACTGTTCGTACACGTGTGAGTGCAATAATCGTATAGAATAAAATGAAAAAGAGTAGCAAGCTGTGTTTGGCCCTATATATTGAGTCAATAATGATTTTATTTCTCGCCAGCTTTTTATGGATCTAAAATAACTTTTCAAAGTCCATTTGAGACGCAATCGAAAACTAAAAAATCTATAAATAGAGTTTTCTTTGCTTAAGGTTTCTATTTCGAGTTTGAATCCTCCTTTGGTAATTTTTTGAGTCGCAGATTTTTGACGTGTAATTGCAAATATATCGTTCTTAAATACTTCTGATTCTATTTTCGATTTTGGTATTGAGAACAGTTTAAACATCATGTATGGCAGTGTAAGAAGAAGTTTTGTATGTCCAGAAATAAGTTGTTTTCTTCTTATTAACGTTGCAAGAAAAGGTATAGGGACTTTTCCCCTTTCAGCCATAAGGTCATAATAGAAAATTCTTAATTGTTCATTGGGTTTGTCAAGTTCAAAGCCTTCTATATTGTTGGTTTCAACAAATAATTTAAATGCTAAATACGGTTGTATGTAATAAAGAAACAATTCGTTAACGAAGAAGCTAGAATTGTTATAGTACGATGACATTTCTTCACTATAACGCATAAAATCATGAGTATATAGATCGTCAATTGTAAAAGAACTATCCCCCACAATTACTTTATTTTCTTTTAATTTCATTCGTTTCATTGACTACTTTTACCGTGTTGCTTCATAAAACGGTCTTCTTTTCTTTTTGTGTAAAAAAAATGGAAAGTAAATAGAAAAATATTGGATGCTAGCATCGCATACGCAGCAGCATGTACACCAAAATTATTTATAAAGCTAAAAAGGACAAAAAGATTTATCAAAGCCCCAATAAAATAAATGATTAGCATTTGGATTGTCTTGTAGAGATGGCTAAGGTAAATACCATAAAAATTACTCAGCGTAAAAAATAATTCTGACAACAATAAAATTTTAAACAAACCACTAAATTCTATATATTTTTTTGCTCCCATGAGAAGGTACAATTCATCGGTAAAAAAAAACGCAGTTAGGGTGGCAGAAAAAACAACGAGAATCATCAATCTTCTAATTTTCTTAATTAAAGTGAAGTTCCCTGTCTCTAATTCTCTGAAATAAACGGATGGATAAAACATGTTAATCATGTTTGAGAAAAGTCGAACAGACAATAACACCCTTATTGCTATAGAGAACTTAGACAATTCTACGAAGCCAAAATACTCCTTTACAGTAAGTTGAACGTTATATTCCAGAGAGAGTTTAATTAGCAAGGTTAAGAGTGCTGGAAAAGAGAATAACAGGAGTTTCCTAACATTCAATTCTTCATTATCATCTTTGATGGAATAGTTTTTTCGATACATAAATATCGCACAACAAAAACCAACACCATAAGAAATAAAAATATCATTTGACGTTAAGCTTCCAACATTCGCAAAGATCAAAACTGACACAAATGTAATTAGCGCAGCGCCAATACGAGTATAATTTAAAGATTTAGTATTTAAAATAGAACGAAAAAAGTATGTTCGTTCTTCGTAAACTATGAATAATGAGAATAGCGCAGAGAAGATGTTTCCTGTGACGAAAAATATAACAATTGAAAGTACAATTAAAGCAAAAATTGATAGCCGAGAAACAAATTTAACCGTATATAAACTCACACCATTTGAATTAAACCTTAGGTAACTTCGATAGACCAATAAGGTTAAGACATAAGACAAAAGTTCGAATGTCGACTTGTAAAAAGAGAATTCACCTAACTCCGCTTTAGTTAGATTTTTATTTACAATAATTGTAGTAAAAAGCGCAAGAAGTGCTGTTAAAAAAAAACCGATCGCAAAGGAAAAGAAATCTTTTTTATAACCATTCTTTCCAACGCGAAGAAAGGAAAGTTTCTGAATTTTATTCAAATAGAATTCTCTATTGCTCATTCATTGGAACGTTAAATTTATTTTTAGAGATTAACTTTATAAAAAGTCGTTTTGAATAAAAATAAATTGCCGCTAATTTGGGTGAACCCAAAATCTTTAAAAAGTTAGAGCTTCTCAAATTTAACCTGCCAATATTTAAATGGACTGGATTAAAATCTATGTATTCAAACTGACTATTACGATCTATAAATGTTGACGATTTATCATAGTAATATAAGCCATATTTATAAATATTGTCATTT
>Ga0315906_10001910_pt1 | contig 30105 bp, 29 predicted proteins | sample LakEriMetagenome_4_FD_203526 | JGI IMG/M metagenome (GOLD analysis project Ga0315906, IMG submission 203526) | Freshwater fungal communities from buoy surface, Lake Erie, Ohio, United States - Buoy 2 MA122 | ecosystem: Environmental > Aquatic > Freshwater > Lake > Lake biofilm | place: USA...
GCACAACCGCAAGGGTTGCGCCAGACGGGGACCCATTAATTTTATTCGGTGCGGATGATTCCGATATTGGGCTCCCGCCTTCGCGGGAGCGGGGAGACATTCACCATATTTAGTTGCCGAATCAATAGAAGTTCCCATTACCGAAAGTCCAATATTGGCGGTGGCTTTCAGGCAAAAATGTCTGGAAATGCCCGCCAATAGGCGAGTTTCAATACTGGCCACTTCTATTGATCCGGCAACTAAAAATGAATAATTAAGAAAACCCCGCTCCCGCGAAGGCGGGAGTCTAATATCGGAATCTGTCGCGTTAAATAAAATTGGGTTCCCGCCTTCGCGGGAACGGGGATGGCTGAAATGGTTTTCCATATTTAGTTGCCGCATCAATATAAACCTGCTGCGCGGGCGAAGTTCGCGACGGTTTCGAGAAGTTCCCTTCTCACCCGGCACGCTCCGTCATCACCCGCTTCACAATCCCATCGAGCGCCTGCGCGTTTTCATCGCCGAAAAAACTCATGTCGCCATTAAAGAATACGGTGGTGTAGCTCGCCAACGAGCGACTGAGTTGAGATTGCACTTGGCTTTCAATCCAATCGTATTCGTCACGACCGGACGCAGGCGCAGCCTCAATCACATCGCGCAAGATGATGAGCGCACGCTCTGCACTTTCCTTTGATTGCCCTTCCTGCACTAAGCGGCCTTCGATCAGGCGTGCGCGTTGCACAGTCACGGCCTTACCGTTACCGACCTTACGCGTCGCTTCACGAATGCGGGTGGCAACCAAGCCGAGCATCAGGCACGTAGTCTCGGCCAAATCAATGGTCAGGGTTTGGCGCTCGCCCGCCACGCTGGCATGTAAGCGATAGTCAAACGGGTGATCAAACGCCATCGCGTTCACAAACACCGGCTGCGGCGCATCGCCCGCGTTCTTCGCCTCACGCAGCACATAGCGAATGTCGTCGCCGTCGCGGTCACCTGTCGAGGACGCAAACACCTCACCGGCCTTGCCTTCGGCTTTTCCGCCATCCGTTCCGTCATCCGGCAATTCGATAGCGTTGAGGCTATCTTCGTAGCCTTCCAGCCTCAGCACTTTTACCATCGGCAGGGTACGCGCCGACCAATGATCGTCATCGTTGGCAACGTGCTGCACCGTGTCGCGCGGCGCACCGTCCTTCCAATCTGGAGATGTCATCACCTTGGCAATGCGCGGCAACAACACCGAATCAAAATACTCGCCCATTTCCACCAGCATAAAGCGGCGCGTGCCGCCGTCTTCGCGGTTGAGATTCATCACGGCGTGGCCGGTGGTGCCGGAGCCGGCGAAGAAGTCGAGGGTCACTTTGCTATCAGAGGCTAGGCCAACTCGAATGGCGTCCATTACCGCTTGCACAGCCTTTGGGAAATCAAAGTCTGTTTGATCTCCTAGCATTGAACGCAAGAGCTTCGTTCCATTATCTCGTGCTGAATAATCGGACGCATCCCACCAGGTTCTTGGAAGTACTCCTTCTGGATTCAAAAACTTGCGGCCGTAAATTTCCCCTCCACTTTCATCAGATGCGAGTGCGGCGCGAAGTTGATCTAGCTGCTTTCTAGCTCTGTCCACGCCCCAGCGCCACACACGCGCTTTTCCAGAGCTATCATTAGGCAATACAGCGACTTCATCTTTAACTAGAGGCTCTTCTACATCGTAAGAGTTATTGGCCTGATTCCACGTTAGATTTGGGATACGAATGGCAAGATCTGCTCGATTGACGTAGATTGGAAAGTACTGCTTTGGTCTATCTGAGCGATTCGAGCCCGCGCTACTTTTTCTTAGGTTCTCCCACTCAAATGCCGCCCCCTGCTCATCGCGCTCGTCGTACCTCGCCAATTGCTCCGAGTTATGCGCGATGCGTCCCAGCGACGCATCGCTAACAGACTTGGCATGGAAGAGCGCGTATTCGTGGTTAATCGCGAACCCCTTGACGGTGGATCGTCCCGACGGATTGTTTCGTATAACTACCGTCCCAAGCAGGTTAGTTTCTCCAAACTTATCGCTGAGAAGTTCTTTTATCCGAGATAACTCATAGTCATCGATTGTCAGGCAATGAATACCGTCAACAGCTAGCAACGCGATAGCGGCGTCTAATCGGCTTTCTAACAGCGAGAGCCAAGAAGCTTGCTCTAGTTCGTTCTTGTAGGTTATTTTGGTGGCATCAGTGTTGTACGGCGGATCAATGTAAATACACTTCACCTGCCCCCGGTAGGTCGGCTCCAGCGTTCGCAACGCACCGTAATTCTCGCTGTGCACCAGCAAGCCGCCGCAGGCCGCTTCCATATCGTCAAAGCCGCTTAGCAGTTCCAGCGTAAAGGCATCATCAAAATGCCGCGTGTGGATCGGCAAGTGCGGAAAGCGTTTGAGCAAATCTTTACCGAGCTTTGCGGTCTGCGATTTACCGGAAGACGGCTTTAGCGGATCGTAGCTTTTGTTTTCCCCCACCCACCATGCCCATTCGGCGACCTGTGCCGGGTTGGCGCAGGCGGCTTCGCGCAGCGCATCGGGGGCGCGGGAAGCCATGACCAAATAGTCCGTTTTGGTGACAAAGCGGCGCTTCTCAAACAGCGCGGCCTGCACGTCTTCGATCTCACCGAGAAAGGCGATCAGCGATTCGCCAATCGATTTGGCGATTTTGAATTTCTCGCGTTCGCGCACGAGGCCGTCGGCGTCTTTATCCCAGATGGCGAGGAATTCGTTTTTCAAAAACCAATCGAGCTCGCCTTCCAGAAACTGGCGTAGCTGTGGATGCACAAAAAAATCGGCATTGTGCTTGGCGGTAAATCGCCTGACGTGCTCGGCGAGTGTCACCGGGCCGCTGACGTCAGCGTTCGAACGCGACTCTGGAAAGCCGCCAAGAATGGCAGCGGGCAAATTGGCGTATTTGAAATCGCGCCCCGTCAACCACGCTTCAATAATCGCGTCTTGCGCGGTTTTGCCTTCGTATTTTTTTGCCTCCTTGGCGTCCAACGCGCGCCACTGAAAGGTGACGCGGTGGGTGTTGCCTTCCGCAGCATAGGCGCTGGGGACAAAGTAGCGCTTGTCTTTCGCTTTGTTGTTGTCTTTCGGCAGCTCCGCACGATCCACCGCCAGCGTCAACGTGTCGCCACCTTTATGCGCGAGCTTGACCGCATAGGTATCAAAGTACAGGCCAGATTTGACGTAATGGCTACCTTTGGTCGCCCAGTGAAAATGCACGTCCTCACCGTTATAAGGCACGGAGTAGGCGGCTTCGCGACCGCGCCGCGCCTTCATGACGAAATCGCCATCCTCGTAGTAACGCGAGAAAAAATCCGTTAAGGCGGCGTAGATGCGGGTTTCCTCGGAAGCCTCGGCACCGGGTAGCCGGGCAAGCTGCGCACTGACTAAAGCAGGCAGCGTTTCTTCCAAGTAGCGCGTGATGACAGCACGGCGGAAGTTAAGAATGCGATAGATGCCGAAATCGAGCGTGGCATCACCCAAGCGAAGAATGTCATCTCGGATCAGTCGAATGAATTTTTCACGTGGGGTCATGTGGATGCCTCGGAAAAATAGGCCAGCGCGGCACGGCCCAGCGCATGGTCAAAAGTCGCCAGTGGTGCGCCGTATTCTTCGGCTACGCAGACGTAGGATGCGTCGTAGGTGCTGAGTTTGAGTGTGGCTGCGATTATGAGCAGCCGATCTGGCGATACATCGACCATTTCGATGCTAAGAGCGCCAAATGCGCGCATCGCTTCGGCTGCGCTTTCTAAAGTGGTTTGCGCGCTACGAATCTTGTTCATGCCGATGGTAGCGACCTCATAGGTCATGATGCGTGGTGCGGTTAGCGCCCAGCCATCCATCCGCGCTTTGGCTTCGTCACTACGAGGCTCGCCGAACAAAAACGCGCCGACTACCGAGCTGTCAACAACCAATGGTCGCCGGACGGCATAGGGTGTCACTGGCTCGGCAACGAATATGCGATTCAAGATTTATGGCCGGTGACTTTTTTCGCCGTCGTCGGTTGCTTGTGCGCTTGCGGCGCTTTCATCTGAGCCGACGCAAATCTGGCATCACGCGCATCTAATTCATCACGCATGCGCCGCACGATTTCCACGGATGACTCGCCGGGTGGCAATTGCTTGACGATGGGAAATAGCTTGCGCAAGGCAGCGTCGATTTCTTCCAGTGATTGCGTACGTGGCTGAGCTTCAATCGCTGAGCGCGATGCCAACGTGCTAGGCGAATGAGCAGTTGGTCGTCGCCCAAAGGTGCCCACATTCGCGCCCACGTTCGCCGTCAGCATCGCCATCAACTCCCCCTGCAACGACCTGTGGTTCGCACTCGCCTTGGCCTTAATGGCCTCAGCCAACTCAACAGGCACATTCTTAATCGACAAGTTCACCCCCATAACGCCTCCAAAAAAATCAAAGTGGAGGCATTATGGAGCCAATTTGAACCCACCGCAAGCGCGATGTTAGTAGCGATAGGTATCCGGTTTATACGGCCCCTGCTTTGTCACATGAATGTAGTTGGCCTGCTCGTCGGTCAATTCCGTCAGTTGTGCATTCAGCGTTTTGAGTTGAAGGCGGGCAACTTTTTCATCCAGGTGCTTCGGCAGCGTGTAAACGCCGATCGGGTATTTCGCGGTGTTGGCGAACAACTCGATTTGCGCAATCGTTTGGTTGGCAAACGACGACGACATCACGTAGCTTGGGTGGCCGGTACCACAACCCAAGTTGACCAGACGACCCTTGGCCAGCAAGATGATGCGCTTGCCGTCGGGGAAAATGACGTGATCCACCTGCGGCTTGATCTCCTCCCACTTGCATGTCTTTTCAATCGAGGCAACATCGATTTCATTGTCGAAATGACCAATGTTACAGACGATGGCTTGGTCCTTCATCTTCTCCATGTGCTGCTTGGTGATGATGTGATAGTTGCCGGTAGCGGTGACAAAAATGTCCGCCTTGTCCACAGCGTAGTCCATCGTCACCACGCGATAACCTTCCATCGCCGCCTGCAACGCGCAGATCGGGTCAATCTCGGTGACCCAAACTTGGGCCGACAGCGCGCGCAGTGCCTGCGCTGAACCCTTGCCCACGTCACCATAACCTGCGACGACTGCTATCTTTCCTGCAATCATCACATCGGTGGCACGCTTAATGGCATCAACCAATGATTCGCGGCAGCCATAGAGGTTGTCGAACTTCGATTTTGTAACGGAGTCGTTGACGTTGATCGCCGGAAAAGCGAGCTTGCCGTCTTTGTGCATTTGATACAGACGATGTACGCCGGTGGTGGTTTCTTCGGTGACACCTTTGATTTCTTTCAAGCGCACCGAGTACCAGGTTGGGTCTTGCGCAAGTTTTGCTTTGATCGACGCATACAAGATGCGCTCTTCGTCTGAACCGGGATGATTCAGTACAGAAGCGTCCTTTTCCGCACGTGTGCCGAGATGCAGCAGCAGCGTTGCGTCACCACCATCGTCAAGAATCATGTTGGAATAACCGCCGTCCTTCCACTCAAAGATACGGTGGGTGTAGTCCCAATACTCTTCGAGCGTTTCACCTTTTTTCGCAAACACCGGCGTGCCGTTAGCCGCGATTGCCGCGGCAGCGTGGTCTTGGGTTGAGAAAATATTGCACGATGCCCAACGCACATCCGCTCCGAGCGCTTCCAAGGTTTGGATCAGAACGGCAGTTTGGATCGTCATATGCAGTGATCCGGTGATACGTGCGCCCTTCAGCGGCATGGTCAAGGCAAATTCCTTGCGAATGGCCATCAGACCGGGCATTTCAACTTCCGCGATCTTGATTTCTTTATTGCCCCAGTCGGCCAAGCTGAGATCGGTGACAACGTAGTCGTTGTCGATGATGTTTTGCGGCTTTAACATTGCGTTCATGTGGGTGTCCTAGCAAGTGTTTTTCAAAAAAACGCGGGCGAAAAAAAACGCCCGCATCCATTTCGGATGCGAGCGTCGTTGATTCTTGGGGCAGTTGTGGAAAACGGGAACACCCATCACCCTTCCACCCTTGCTGAGCCTGGAACCAGCCACCAGTAACACTGGTGCGGTAGTCGCAACGCTCCTCAGCAATGCCCAGATTATAAATGCGTCGGCAAAAACTTGCCAGCCCGCAAACTTCACCGGCCCCCTGCTTACGGCAGGGGCAGCGCGTTCTTGAATTATTTTCCGGCAGCCGCCTTCAATGCGGCGGCCTTGTCGGTCCGTTCCCACGAAAATTCCGGTTCTTCACGTCCAAAATGGCCGTACGCAGCGGTTTTTTGGTAAATCGGCTTCAGCAGGTCGAGCATTTTTACGATACCCCTTGGACGCAGGTCGAAATGTGATTCCACCAGTTTGGCGATTTCCGCGTCCGGGATCACGCCTGTGCCTTCGGTGTAGACGGTGATATTCATCGGCTTGGCAACCCCAATCGCGTAGGCGACCTGCACTTGGCACTGTTTTGCCAAGCCAGCGGCCACCACGTTCTTGGCAACGTATCGCGCCGCGTAGGCCGCAGAACGATCCACCTTTGAAGGGTCCTTACCGGAAAACGCGCCTCCGCCATGCGGGCACGCACCGCCATAAGTGTCCACGATGATTTTCCGCCCAGTCAATCCGCAGTCGCCCTGTGGCCCGCCAATCACAAACTGCCCCGTTGGATTCACCAAATACCGCGTGTTTTGCAGCCACGCTTTTGGCAATACCGGCTTGATGATGGTTTCGATCACCTCTTCGATGGCCGCAGGCTTCATGCGCTTGTTTTCCGACATCGACGGGTCGTGCTGCGTCGACAACACGACCGTATCGATTGAGTGTGGCTTGCCATCGACATAGCGCATTGTCACCTGCGACTTGGCGTCTGGGCGCAGCCAAGGCATACGGCCATCACGACGTAATTCGGATTGCCGTTGCACCAGACGATGCGCATAGTAGATCGGTGCCGGCATCAGCACCGGTGTTTCGTCGCATGCGTAACCGAACATCAGCCCCTGGTCACCGGCACCTTGATCCAAGCCGTCGTCCTGGGCATGGTCAACACCCTGTGCGATATCAGGGCTTTGTTTGTCGTAACAAACCATCACCGCGCACCCTTTGTAATCGATGCCGTAGTCGGTATTGTCGTAGCCGATGCGTTTGATGGTGTCGCGCGCCACACCGATGTAATCCACGTTCGCATTGGTGGTGATTTCACCCGCTAATACGACGAGTCCGGTATTGCAGAGTGTCTCTGCGGCGACTCGTGAAGTTGGGTCCTGCGCTAGAATCGCATCCAGAATCGCATCGGAAATCTGGTCCGCGACCTTGTCCGGGTGCCCCTCGGAGACGGACTCGGACGTAAATAGAAAGTCATTCATTGGGTATCCCCTCAGTCTTGGTAATGTCGGCGAAACAAACCCCGAAGTTTAGCAAATCGGGCTGTCGATTCATATTCCGCAAATTACGAATAGGCATGCTAAATGCCCGTTCAGGCACGATTTGATGGTGGCATTGCTGTTTCGACTGTTTGGTGGACTACCCCTGGCTCTCAACCACCGCATTGGCGCGTTTATTGGATGGTTGGCAGCTGTCGTGTCTTCGCGCCATCGCCGAACAACCCGGGAAAATCTCAATCGGTATGCGGCGATGACTGGTGAAGCAGCGGACGACGCAATGCTGGCGGCGGCATTTCGGGAGCAGGGCAAGGGCCTAACCGAGCTCGCCATCGCCTGGACGGCATCAATTGAAAAACTGAACAGACTTTTCGTACCATGCGATTCATGGCATCACGTTGAGGCGGCTAAACAGGCGGGGAAATCGATCATTTTTGTCTCGCCGCATCTGGGCTGCTTCGATATTGCCGGTCGTTATGTGGCCAGCCGCTTACCGCTCACCGCATTGTACCGCCCACCCAAACAGCGCTGGCTACAGCCGATCATGGAGAGCGGTCGGGCGCGAGGCGGTGCGGTGACCACGCCGGCCGACGCATCTGGTGTGCGCGCGTTGCTAAAGACACTAAAACAAAAAGGCAACATCATGATTTTGCCGGACCAAGTGCCAGCGGCTGAGCGTGGCGGTGAAGGCGTATGGGCACCTTTTTTAGGCGATCGCGCCTACACCATGACTTTGCTTCCGCGGCTCGCCAACACCAGCCGATCTGCCGTAATCTTCTTCTTCGCCGAAAGACTCCCTCATGCTCGTGGCTACCGCATACACTTTGTGCCGATGAATGCGCCATTCGCCGAAGATAAGTTCGCCGCCGCCACACAAACTAACGACATGGTGAAACATCTGATCGATATGGCCCCCACCCAATATCTTTGGGGCTACAACCGTTTCAAACAACCGGCCGGTGCGCCCCCTGCGTCAGCCACTAACAAAAAATAAGTCCGCCGATGCGTCTCGTGCTTGTCTTTTTGTGGCTACTGCGTTGGCTACCCGCATCGTGGGTCGCGGCACTCGGTCGTGGCTTGGGCAATCTTTTGTTTCACTGGGGGCGCAAACGTGTCACCCTCATCAATCTCGAAAAGTGTATGCCGGAAAAGTCTGCTGCCGAGCGTGAAACCATTGCACGAGGCGTGTTCCAGGCATTGGGAAGATCGACCCTCGATTTGGGACACCTGTGGTACGCGCCGGTTGATCAGGCGATGGCGCGGGTCATGGTGCGTGATCGTCACTACGTGGACGAATGGGCGGGGAAGGTGCCGGTGATCATGCTCGCCCCCCACTTCGTCGGTTTGGACGCCGGGGGTGCACGCGTGTCCTACGACTACCCAGCGGCGTTTTCCATGTACTCAACACAGAAAAACAAAGTGTTCGACCGCGCATTACGCCGCGCCCGACAACGCTGGAATGGTGCCGAACTCGTCACGCGTCAGCAGGGGCTGCGGCCGGTGTTACGTGCTCTACGGGAGAAGCGACTGTTCTACTACCTTCCCGACATGGACTTTGGTGCAAAAGATGCCGTATTCGCCGATTTCTTTGGTGTCAAGACTGCAACGGTTACCGCCCTATCGCGGCTTTGCCAAGTGACTGGGGCAAAGGTGATCCCGGCTATCACCCGACAAACTGACAGCGGTTATGAAGTGCGTTATTACCCTGCTTGGGAAAACTTTCCGACCGATGATCCCGTTGCTGACGCAACCCGGATGAACGCTTTTATCGAGGCGCGGATTCGCGAAATGCCGGATCAGTATTTTTGGGTGCATAAACGTTTCAAGACCCGGCCTGAAGGCGAAACCGGTTTTTATTAGTCAGTTGATGGCCTAAACATGGGATATAGCAATTTCTGGAATTTAATTTAGAATGATTTTATGGCTTTCTTCCATATCCTCGTCCAAGGTGAGAACTTCCTGATTGATCAAGGCGGCACCCAGTCGTGGATGGGTTTTTTTAAGAATATATACGTCGACGCCGGCACGGTCGACGAAGCCTCGTCGATCGCGGTGTCACGGATAGCGGCCGACGCCGCTTTCCGCGCCTCGGTAAAGAATCCTCCGGATCGACCACCTGAGTTAGCCATTGAAGAAGCCAACGAGATTGAACATGACCCAGCGCTGGTGGATTCCGGCTTTTCCTTCTTCCCCTCCCAGTACGCTTAACGCAATCGCTCCGGAGCGGTCTACCCACGCCACGTTATGCGGCTAGCTTTTACCAAGATGCAAGGCCAGGGCAATGACTTTGTGATGCTCAATGGCATTGCCAATGCGCAAGCCCGCAGGCTAACGCCTCAACAAATCCGCGCCCTCGCAGATCGGCATTTCGGCATTGGCTGCGATCAAGTGCTACTGGTCGAGCCGGCGTCGTCCGAGACAGCTGATTTTCGCTACCGCATCTTTAACAACACCGGAGAAGAGGTCGAGCACTGCGGAAATGGCGCGCGCTGTTTCCCCATATTTGTACGAGATGAAGGCCTCACCAACAAGACGTCCCTCACCGTTGAGACGATGAACGGCCTGATTCGCCCTGCCATTCAGCCGGATGGCAGCGTTACCGTCGATATGGGCGCGCCGATCTTCACGCTGGCGCAGGTGCCTTTTATTGCTAACCCGGCTGATATCGAGGGTACTGCCTGCTATCTGGTGGTAGGTGACACACGGCGCCGCATTGGGGTCGTGTCGATGGGCAATCCACACGCTGTTCAAGTCGTGGGTAATGTAGAGACGGCCCCCGTCACTACTGAAGGCCCGGCCATTGAGCACCACCCGCAGTTTCCGCGCCGCGTGAACGTGGGATACATGCAAATACAATCTCGCTCACATATCAAATTACGAGTTTGGGAGCGTGGCGCGGGCGAGACGCTTGCCTGCGGCACTGGCGCTTGTGCGGCGGTTGTCACGGGGATTCGCTGGGGATTCCTCGACGAGACGGTGAGAGTCAGCACGCACGGCGGTGAACTTTCGGTAACATGGCAGGGATTGCAAAGTCTTCAGGCACCAGTGCTGATGTCCGGTCACGCAAAGATAGTGTTTCGTGGCGAAATCGACATCTAACCTGCGCCTTTCTACTCCAGCCAGAAAGCCAAATGTCCCAAGCCGAACTATCCATCGAACAAGTCGCTGAATTTCTTCGCGAATATCCCGACTTTTTTGAGCAGCATCCAGACGTGTTGCTCAATATCGAAGTCCCCCATCCACACGGTGGCCGCACCGTATCCATCCCCGAGCGCCAGCTGATTGCAACACGAGAACGCGGGCGCCTGCTGGAGTCTAAACTTGCTGAGCTCATCAAGTTTGGTGAAGAAAATGATGCACTGTCAGACCGTGTCCATGCGCTGACACTTAAGCTGGTCGCCGCTAAAGATCGCGAACAAGTCATCAATACCTTGTACCTCGATTTGCTCGATACGTTTCAGATCCCACACGTTGTGGTACGCCTTTGGAATGTCAATGTCGACGCAGATGACAATGCGCCCGAGTTTCAGCCGGCGGCTGCGGAACTGCGCCAGTTTGCCGAGGCGATGACCGCCCCCTACGTCGGGGCGCACCCGGTGTATGGAACCAATCTGTGGTTTGGTGAGCACGCTCCGCATTTGAAATCTTACGCGATGGTACCGCTCAAGACATCAGGCGTTTTTGGCGTTCTGTTGCTCGCCAGCGAAAACAGCGAACGGTTTTACACTGGTATGGGCACGATGTTCCTATCGAGAATAGGCGACGTGCTCGCTGCAGCGTTGGCCCGTGAACTCCTGTTTTCCAGCGAACTCTAGCGTTTACGTTTGCGACCAAGCGTGGGGTCAGGCGCGTTGATGAGTACCGCAGGTGACACCTCAAGCCCGCAGATGCCACCATTGGCGCATGAGTACCTCGCCCACCTAAGGTTTGAGAGACGTCTCGCCGCTGGCACCATCGCAAACTACCAACGCGACCTCGCGGACTTGGCAGGTTTCGCTGCTTCTGCCGACGACCCGCGTCGCGCGCTTGCCATTGGCCAACTGACCAGCAACGACGTTCGCCGTTTCCTTGCCTCGCTTCACAGTAAGGGCATGACGCCCAAAGCAATCTCGCGTTTGCTTTCGGGCTGGCGGGGCTACTTTCACTTCGCCCTCAAACAGGGCGTCGGTCATGCAAATCCCTGTGATGGCGTACGTGCTCCCAAGGCGGAAAAGCGACTGCCACGAACATTGTCGCCCGATGAAGCTGTTCGCTTGCTCACCTTCTCCGACGACTCGCTCGCCGGCGTGCGCGATCGCGCCGCATTCGAACTTCTCTATTCATGCGGCCTGCGCGTCGCCGAACTGGTCGCACTCAATCTGGACAGCATCAACTACACAAGTCGGGAAATTCGTGTGCTGGGCAAAGGTAACAAGACGCGTATCGTCCCGGTCGGCGTTCCCGCGATTCAAGCCGTTAGGCTTTGGTTGGCGCGACGCCCCGCGCCAAAGAATCCTGGCGAGGCCGCACTGTTTCTGGGTGCGCAGGGCAAACGCATCTCCGCCGGCGTTTTGCAAACGCGCATCAAAATGTGGGCTATCAAACAAGGTATTGACGTTAATGTACATCCACACATGTTGCGGCACTCGTTTGCGTCACACGTCCTGCAGTCATCGCAGAATCTGCGCGCCGTACAAGAGATGATGGGACACGCCAGTATTGCCTCCACGCAGGTGTATACGCACTTGGATTTTCAACACCTCGCCAAGGTTTACGATTCATCGCACCCTCGTGCAAAGAAGAAATGACGGACATTGTCTTTGGCCGCGCTGCGCGCTTAACTTGTTGGCAAGTTAGCCTACGACGCAATGCCGCGTCACTGCGCTGGCAACACCTCGCCAAGGTCTACGATTCGGCACACCCACGAGAAAACAAAAAGGACAACAAATGAGCTTTCAGAGTCATGACACCAAGGCGATTCGTTGGCTCAAAGTATCGCTGGCAGGTGTTGGTGTCATTGCCCTCATGATCGCCGTGACAGCAATTGCGCTGTATTTTGTGCTTCATGCGAGTGTGCCGGTACTCGACGGTGAAAAACCGCTGGCGAATTTGCAGAAGCCGGTCAGCATTGCGCGCGATACCAACGGCATGGTCTCGATCACCGCCGATACCAACCGCGACGCCATCCGAGCGCTCGGCTACGTCCATGGTCAGGAGCGTTTTTTTGAAATGGATCTCGCTCGTCGCTCGGCAGCCGGCGAACTCTCTGCACTGTTGGGCAGCGCCACCGTCCCGATGGATAAACAGAAGCGTCCTCACCGTTTGCGTGCCAGGGCTGCGGCGGAGTTTGCCTCCGCCCAACCGCAGGAACGGGCTTGGTACACGGCTTATACCGAGGGCGTGAACGCCGGTGTTGCCGCGCTTGGCGCGAGACCATGGCAATACTTGGTGCTGCGTGCTGAGCCAGAACCCTGGCGCGAAGAGGACTCTTTGCTGGTGGTTGCCGAGATGTACACCATGCTACAAGCCGGCGGTTTTGAAAGTCGTTTTAGCGATATCCGCTTGCGTAAGCTGCTCGGTGACAGGTTGTTTGAATGGATGCGCCCGCAAGGTGGCCCATGGGACGCCACGCTCGACGGCATCACGCCGACGATGGCAGTAATGCCGACTGCGGACGACATTGACCTGCGCAAGACTGTCGTCGCGAAGCCACAGGTATCCGCAAGTACTCAGTATTACCCCGCTTTGCCAGCAGACGGCGCTGAACCCACAGAATCCTATCTTGGCAGCAACAACTGGGCAGTGAGCGGGTTACGCACCGCAGATGGTCGCGCGATTCTCGCCGACGATATGCATTTGGGATTCAGTGCGCCGGGCATCTGGTTTCGCGCGCAAATGACGTTTAACCAAAACGGCAAGCCGCTTCGCGCAGTCGGCATGACCCTGCCCGGCGTCCCACAGATTACCGCTGGCAGCAACGGCCATATTGCCTGGGGATTTACCAACAACTACGGCCAGTTTTTCGACTGGGTGGTGCTGCCTAAACACAGGGCAAGCCCCCTCGCCCCTGCCACCATCATTCGCACCACCAACGAGACGATTCTCGTGAAGGGTGCTGAGCCAGTCACATTAGAGGTCAAACACACTGACATTGGCCCGGTACTCAAAAGTGACGCGCAGAACGACTACGTACTCTCGTGGGTATTGTATCGGCCTGGGGCGATGGTGAACCGCGTACCGGGGTTTATGTTTGCAACTGATTTGGAAACAGCGATCGGGTTCGCTCACAACACGCCGATGCCGCACCAAAACATCCTCATCGCAGACAACATCGGCAATATCGCCTGGACCGTGGCCGGGCGTATCCCGGCGCGCCCAAAATGGCTGGTCAGCCGCGGTACCCCGACGCCGGTGGATCAGCTACCGAACGGCTGGCTCGATCCCGGCAGGTACCCCTTGATCAAGAATCCCGCCGACGGATTGCTTTGGACGGCAAACAGCAGACAACTCGGCGGTGCTGGCAGCGAGATCATCGGCGACGGTGGTTTTGACTTGGGCGCACGCGCCATGCAAATTCGGGATCGGCTACGAGAAACCCCCAAACATACGGAACGAACGCTGTACGCCATTCAGCTTGATCGCGAGTCGCGTTTCTTGAAACGTTGGGCCGCGCTTGCGGTTGCTCGCGGCGCGGCACCTTCAACACCGCCACCAATTGTCGCACTTGTGACAAAACTGAAAGCGTGGAATGGTGCGGCGGATATTGATGAAGTCGGCCATCGTGTCGCCAGGGCGTTTCGCGAACGCGTACAGAGCGAGTTATGGCGCGCATGGCTGGCCAGCAAAAATGCGAACACCACAACAATTGACTCGCCGGAAAAAAGTGACGCTGCGCTGAGCCACGATGCGCGTTTCGAGTATGCCGCCTGGCAAGCAATTGAAGCCGAAGCGCCGCATTTGTTGCCACAGGGCTACCTATCCTGGCCGCATTTCTTGGATGCCCAATTGGTTTGGGTGCACGACGATCTGATCAAACAGCATGCAACGCTGGAGACCGCAACCTGGGGTAAGCGCAACATGTCGCGCATCAAGCATCCGTTCTCTCGTGCAATGCCATTTTTATCAGCCTATCTCGACATGCCGTCGCGACCATTAGCTGGCGACAACCACATGCCGCGAGTCGCCGCACCCGGCTTTGGCGCGTCCCAACGCCTGGTGGTATCCCCCGGCAAAGAGGAAGACGGCATTCTGACTGTCGCCGGCGGACAAAGCGGACATCCCTTGTCGCCGTTCTACGGTGCCGGACACCAGCAATGGCTGGACGGCGCGCCGCAGCCGCTGCTTGCAGGCCAGACAAAACACAAACTTACGCTTACGCCACCAAACTAGGCGACGCCAAATGCGAAAAGTGGAAAACTCCCCGATTGACGGGCGTTTCCAGACCGTTTTGCCTCAAATCAGCCGTGTTTTGCTGGCTTTCTATTTTTTGCATGAGGTACATCTAACAACTCAGTTGCATCTAGCGCATCCTCCGAGGAGAATGTGTCTCTCTACCAGCCGCTCGGAAGCCGATCCTCGCGCCACGACACCGTAAACCAGCAATGACATCTAACACCAAAACCAAGGCCCCGCCGGACACACCTGCATACCTTTCGCGCATCCCCGAGGCGGAGGCCGCCATCCGCCGAACCGCCGACCGGCTGACACAGCCACGTGTGGCGGTGCTGGCCTGTTTGATGTCACTCGACCATGCCGCGTCACACTTTGACGTCGCGCAGGCACTCGTAAAGCATCATCCCATCGACCGCGTCACGGTGTATCGCGTACTCGAATGGCTGGTTGAAGTCGGCATCGCCCATCGCATCGCAGGTGACGACCGCGTGTGGCGTTTTATGATTAACGACCCGACTGCATCAATTGCCCCACACCAGCAGCACGCCCACTTCACCTGCAACAGCTGCGGGCAGACCTTCTGCCTGGATGATGTGCCGAACAAACTCAATTTCCGTCTGCCATCTGGATTCAAACCGAGCACGGTGGACTTGAAGTTTCGCGGGCGCTGCCTGCACTGCGCTTAACCTCGGCAACGAAGACGATGAGCATACCGGCCAATGCTGGCATCACGCCCGTAACCTTGCTGACGGGATTTCTTGGTAGTGGGAAAACCACCCTGCTTAACCACATCCTGAATTCGCCGGGTGTGCCGGAAACGGCCGTTCTTATCAACGAATTCGGTGCAGCATCCATCGACCACCTGCTCGTGCGCAAATCCAGCGACAGTATCAGCGTGATGAACAACGGCTGTGTGTGTTGTTCCGTTGCCGGTGATATGGTGAGCGCGCTGCGCGAACTCTATTTCAAACGCAGTAAGGGCGAGATCCCCAACTTCACACGCGTGATCATCGAAACTACCGGGTTGGCAGACCCGGCACCCATCATGCACACCTTGCTCGAGATGCCGGTGATCGCGGCGCGATATGTGTTGTCGGGTGTGGTGACCACGGTCGACGCTACTCATGGCGACGAGCAGCTAAATTTGCATCCCGAATCTGTCAAACAAGTTGCGGTGGCCGACCGCATCATCCTGACCAAGACCGATCTTGTGAACGGCAAGATACAAACGCCGCTGAACGCGCTACGGGCGCGAATTGCACGACTCAATCCGGGTGCGAGCATGATTGACGCCGTAAATGGACGAGTGTCGTTTCAACACTTGTTTGACAACGGGCTCTACCGGGCAGACGGAAAAGTTCCCGATGTCGCCAAGTGGCTCAATGCCGAGGCCTACCGATCAGTGCGCGGCACCGGTTTAGGAATGTCTGGCACGTTAATGGCTGCAACTAGGGGCAAATCCACTTCTCGCCACGACGCATCGATCTCGTCAATCTCGTTGCAGTATGACGCACCCGTCGATTGGTATCAGCTGGTGAATGCCATCGAAATGCTGCAATCGACACGCGGCGACCAGTTGCTACGCGTCAAGGGGATCGTGAACGTTGACGGGGAACCCCGCCCACGCGTCATTCATGCTGTACAACACACCCTCTACCCACCGGCCTTGCTCGCGGCCTGGCCGGATGATGACCACTCAACAAGGCTGGTGTTCATCGTCAAGAACTTAGACACTCAGTTCATTGGTGACTCACTCGATCAATTTCTGTTGCATCACGCCACGCCCCAGCCGCCAGCATAACCCGGGCGACCTTGATTCGTAGCCCGCCACCCTCATGTAAATTTCTTTAGAAAATCCACTTTCCGCATCTCCTGCACCTGCATCTGAGCACATCTATCGCAACACAACTACACGGCATCCGACATGGCAAATCCTAATCTCATCCCTGCAACCATACTGACCGGATTCCTCGGCGCTGGCAAAACTACACTGTTGAACCGTATCCTCACCGAACGCCACGGCGAAAAAATTGCGGTGATCGAAAACGAGTTTGGTGCCGAGGGCATCGACAATGAAATTCTCGTACAGGACAGGGACGAGCAAATTGTTGAGATGAACAATGGCTGCATCTGCTGCACCGTGCGGGGTGATTTAGTACGCATTCTTGGTGACCTCGCGGCAAAGCGCAAAAAAGGTACTCTCCAGTTTGACCGCGTCATCATCGAAACTACCGGCATGGCGGAACCTGGCCCGGTGGCACAATCATTTTTTATGGACGAGGACATTCACGATCAATACGTACTTGACGCCGTGTTGACAGTGGTGGATGCCAAACACGGGGCCGATACATTGACTGCCAACGGCGAAGCGCGCGCACAAGTTGGCTTTGCCGACCGTATCTTGTTGTCCAAAACCGATTTAGTCGCTGACGAACAAACGCAACAATTGATGGCTCGGCTACGCCGGATGAACCCGCGGGCGACGTATCAGAAAGTCAATTTTGGAGCGACTGATCTCAAGGAAATTCTCGACATTCGTGGCTTTAACTTGAACGGCATGCTCGAAATTGATCCGACCTTTCTCTCGGAACATCACCACACCCACTCGGATGACGTGCAATCGTTTGTCTGGAAGGATGCGCGGCCACTCGATATGGAAAAGATCGAGGCGTTTCTGTCACTGCTGATTCAAACCTACGGTGCGGACATGCTGCGATACAAGGGCGTGCTGAGCATCGAAGGCCAGCCGAATCGTATGATCTTCCAAGGTGTACACATGCTGATGGGCGGCACGCCCGGCAAGCCGTGGGCCCCTGATGAAGTCCGCGAATCGAAAATGGTGTTCATTGGGCGAAACCTACCGCAGCGAATTTTTGTTGAGGGACTCGCGTACTGCATCGCCGATACTGCCAAAACTGCGATTGAAATCAAATAGTGGCCATGGACACGCTTGTTTTCATGGAGGATGTGACCTGCCGCTACGGAGGCAATGCAAGCGCGCGGCCGAGGATCGCCCTGCCCAATATCAACGTCACACGGGGCAACCACACTCTTTTGCTGGGACCGTCGGGAAGCGGCAAGACCACCCTCATCAACTGCATTGCCGGACTACAAGTTGTGCAATCTGGCCGTATCGAAGTTGCTGGCGCGGATATGGTTTCCATGTCCATCCGAAATCGGGATCAACTGCGCGGCACGATGATTGGCATGGTGATGCAACGTCTCCACTTGATTTCCGCCATGACCATTCGCGCCAACTTGCAGCTTGCGCAACGGCTCGCTAGCCGCAGGGTCGACAATCCGCTCATAGAACGCCTTACAGAGGCGCTTGGTATCGTCGACAAACTCGATCGTTTTCCCCATCAGTTGTCTCAGGGGGAGTCACAACGGGCGGCGATTGCGCGTGCGTTGGTAAACAAGCCGGCATTGCTGCTCGCCGATGAGCCGACTTCCGCACTCGACGACAAAAACTGTTCGGCGGCCATCAGCCTGTTGCTGGATCAGGCGGAGTCACACGGTGCAACGCTGATTGTTGCGACACATGATGATCGTATCAAGTCACGTTTTGCCAACATCGTTTTGCTGGGGGCCGCATGAATCAGTTGGCCACTGCATTTTCCATCGCTGCGGCCTATCTGCGCGAGAAGAAACTCGCCACCGCGCTCAACGTCTTGTTGCTCGGCCTGGGCGTCGGCACCATCATCGCCTTGGTACTGTTGCTAGCGCAGGCGGAAGATCGCATGGAGCGCGACAGCGCAGGGATTGACTTGGTGATCGGTGCCAAGGGCAGCCCGATGCAACTCATCTTATCGTCAATTTTTCAGGTCGATATTCCCACCGGCAATATCCTTGCTGCCGATGCTGCTCCCATCATTTCATCCCCCATGGTGAAACGTGCTGTACCACTCGCGCTTGGGGATAGCTACAAGGGTTTCCGAATTGTTGGTACCTCAAAGGACTATCTGCACCTCTACCAAGGAAAAGTTGCGGGCGGCAGGCTGTGGGAGAAACCACTTGAAGCGGTACTTGGTGCTGACGCGGCGCGCGGGACGGGGTTGGGCGTTGGCGCGGAGTTTGTCGGCACCCACGGCTTGGCAGAGGGTGGCGGCAGCGAACACGGTGATCATCCGTATATCGTGGTGGGTGTACTGGCGAGTTCGGGTACTGTCATGGATCGCCTCATACTCACTGATCTTACTAGTGTATGGGAGCTGCATGAGCACACCTCCCCTCCGGCGATGGCATCTGCCCCATCGACGCCAGCAAAACAAAACACCGCCAAGGATGTAAAACATCAACATGGCGACAAACCCGGCAACAAGCATGACCATGCGCACGACGCAAAGCCAACACCCGCCGGAAAGGTTGATGACCATGAACACGGCGAAGATAAAAAACGTGAAGTCACTGCGTATTTGATTCAATACGCCACACCACTGGCTGCCGTGAGTTTTCCGCGTGCTGTCAACGCAAGCTCCGCCATGCAAGCCGCCTCACCGGCACTTGAAAGTGCGCGGTTATTCCAACTGGTGGGCGTAGGCGTTACTGCGCTCAAAGGGTTTGCCGTTGTCATGATGGTATGCGCCGGGCTCGGCATCTTTATCGGACTCATGAATGCACTGGATGAACGCCGCGCAGACCTAGCGTTGCTACGGGTGCTGGGCGCTTCGCCGACAGTTGTTGTGCTTTCGACCCTGCTCCAAGGGGCAATCCTCGGAATACTCGGCGTTATACTTGGCTTGATAATCGGACACGTGACCGCAGATTGGATCGGACAGACTTATGCGGCGTCCCAACGATTGGCAATCGGCGGGCGCATATGGATCACGCAAGAGTGGTCGATTATCGGCGGCGCGCTGTTGTTGGCGCTGGTGGCGTCATTGATGCCGGCTTGGCGCGCCTATCGCGACGCCACGCCGGAATTGCTCGCGGCGAAATAAACCACAAATTGGTTTCTCGGTACTAGAAGATGTTGGCGCAACATGTTGCGCAGGAGATAAGTTGAAATGAACCTGTTAAGACCCCGTTTTTCCCACACTAGTGCGGTCGACTGCAAACGAATGTCAACGCATTTTTTTTCGTTGCTTGCCGTAATCACGCTGGGTCTTGTGATGCCCACCGGGCAAGCGCAACCCAGCCCGCCGGTTGGCAACCTGCCGGGCAAAATTCCAGACGAGCAACTGTTCGGCTTCATTGGCAAAGATCCGCTGCCTGCTGGAACAGTTCCATGGCAGCTGCTGCGCCAGGTAAAACTCGTCGAGGTCAAAGGCAAAAGTGCTAAGGCTGGTGCGCCACAAGTGCTGCCGGAGTTCGGTCCGCGCATCCAGGAGCTCGACAAAAAAGAGGTCAAGCTTTACGGCTTTGTTATGCCCCTCTCAACTTCCGCGCGTCAGAAACATTTTCTGCTCTCGCCACTGCCATCCCACTGCCCGTACTGCGTCTACCAGGGGCCGGATTCACTCGTCGAAGTCGTCGCAAAAGTTCCGGTTGAATACAACCAGTGGGAGCCGATCATTGTGACTGGACGATTCGAGTTGGTGAACGACACGCAACTGTTCTACCGGCTGACAAACGCCGAGGCCGTGAAGCAATAGCAGTCATGCGCAAGACATCGGCTTAGTTGTGAGCTCAATCCAACATAAACCCCACTTAGCACTCGGCCACATACCAACGAAAATGTCCCCACAGCCCGAGCAGTACCACGGCACCACCATTGTTTCTGTCCGACGTGGTAAACAGGTCGCAATGGGCAGCGACGGACAAGTCACACTTGGCAATATTGTGGTGAAGGCAAGCGCACGTAAGGTGCGCCGGATTTACAAAGACCAGATCCTTGCCGGCTTTGCTGGCGCGACCGCAGACGCATTCACATTGTTTGAACGCTTCGAAGCAAAACTCGAAAAGCATCAGGGCAACTTGATGCGCTCAGCGATTGAGCTGACAAAAGAGTGGCGTACTGATCGTGTGCTGCGTCGACTAGAAGCGATGTTGACGGTCGCAGACTCAGAGTTGTCTCTGATCATCACGGGCAACGGCGACGTTCTCGAGCCGGAACATGGCTTATTGGCAATCGGCTCTGGTGGCCCTTACGCCCAGGCGGCGGCACTAGCCTTGTTACAAAACACCGAACTAGCGCCGGCTGACATCGTCAAGAAGGCGCTGACCATTGCCGGAGACTTGTGCATTTATACCAATCAATCCCACACGATCGAGACACTGGGATGATGACACCAAAGGAAATTGTCACCGAACTCGACAAATACATCGTCGGCCAAGCGGCTGCCAAACGTGCGGTGGCAATTGCACTGCGCAACCGCTGGCGCCGCAGTCAGGTCGATGAACCGCTACGCACCGAAATCACGCCAAAGAATATTCTGATGATCGGGCCGACCGGTGTGGGCAAAACCGAGATCGCTCGCCGACTGGCGAAACTCGCGAATGCGCCCTTCATCAAGGTCGAAGCGACAAAATTCACCGAGGTCGGCTATGTCGGCCGCGACGTCGATACCATCATTCGTGACTTAGTCGAGACTGCCATCAAACAGGCGCGCGAAGCGGCTTCACAAAAGATGCGCCATTTGGCCGGCGACAGCGCCGAAGAACAGGTTCTTGATGTGTTGCTGCCGCAAGCGAGGAACTTTGATTTCTACGGCAAGCCCGCTAATGAAGACACCGCAGCAAGCGATAACCAAACCCGCCAGAAATTCCGCAAGATGTTGCGCGAGGGCAAGCTCGATGATCGTGAGATAGAAATCGAACTCTCTGTCACGCCCGCTACGATGGAAATCTTTGGCCCGCCCGGCATGGAGGATTTGACCCAGCAGCTCCAAGGCATGTTTAAGGACATGGGCTCCGGCCGCAAGAAACCGCGCAAGGTGACGGTGAAAGAAGCACTGCGCCTCCTCACCGACGAGGAAGCTATTAAACTGGTTAATGATGACGAGACCAAAATTGAAGCGCTGAAGAACGTCGAGCAGAACGGTATCGTATTCCTCGACGAGATCGACAAGATTGCGACACGCTCCGAGATGCACGGTGCGGATGTTTCACGCCAGGGCGTGCAACGCGATTTACTGCCACTAGTGGAAGGTACCACTATTTCCACCAAGTACGGTATGGTGAAGACCGACCACATTCTGTTCATCGCCTCCGGGGCGTTTCACCTCGCTAAGCCGTCGGATTTGATCCCTGAGCTACAAGGGCGCCTGCCAATTCGGGTTGAATTACAATCACTTTCGGTTGAAGACTTTGAGGCGATTTTGACCAACACCGACGCGTGCCTGACCAAGCAATATCAAGCACTGCTTGGCACGGAAAATGTCGCATTATGCTTCCCACCGGATACCGTGCGCCGCCTTGCCGAAATCGCATTTGCGGTAAACGAAAAGACGGAGAACATCGGTGCCCGGCGACTCTACACTGTGATGGAAAAACTGCTTGAGGATGTCAGCTATGACGCAGATGCCAAACAGCCCGCTTTCACCATCACCCCGGCGTACGTTGACGAGAAACTGGGCGCACTCGCGAAAAGCGAGGACCTCGCACGCTACATTCTGTAACATGCCAAAGTCCTTATTCCACATGGGTTTTGAAGCAGTTTCCTTTGGATGTGCCCGCCGAATGGGAAGTTTCATTGATTTGCCGCTTGACACGATTTTTATCCGTCGTGTCGCACCAACTTGCTGGAGCGCAAGTTGACGACTCTTGTTTACAAAGAGCGGGCAATCCTGTTCGCCGACGTTGCCGACAGCACCTCGATCTACGAGTTGTTTGGTGACAAAGCCGCTGCCAGCGTGATCGATGGTTGCCTCGACCTGCTCGCGCGTGAGGTTACCAAGTGGCAGGGAAAGGTCGTCAAGAAAATTGGTGACGAAGTCATGGCGGTATTCCCGACAGCTGGCGAGGCGTGCGAGGCTGCTCGCGGCATGCAGCTCGCGGTCGACGCGTTGCCAAGCAAGGATGGTTTTAGGCTCGCCCTCAAGATAGGATTTCACTTCGGCCCTGCATTGGAACGTGCTCAGGATTTTTGGGGTGACGCCGTCAATACCGCCGCCCGTATCGCCAAGCTGGCGAGGCCCGGGCAAATCCTGACAACGGCAACAACCGTAGACTGGCTGTTGCCAAGCCAAGGCTCTGCTGCGCAACGCCTGGACGCCATCAACGTCAAAGGCAAACAGGGCGCGGTGGATGTGTTTGAGATCGTATGGCGCGACGACGTTGAAAAAACCCAAGCGGCACCAGCGGTACCTCGCCACACAGCTGATGCAAAACTGATCCTGACGCTGGCCGACAGCAAAACAACCTTCCCCAACGACAAGACCAGTCTCTGGCTGGGTCGGGAGAGCAGCTGTGAACTGGTCATTGTAGAAAAAACGGCGTCACGACGCCATGCGCGAATTGATCGCCGCGACGGACAGTTTTTTCTGGTTGATGACTCCATGAACGGCACCTACATATGTAGCACCGGCGGTGGCGATGTCTTGCTGCGTCGCGAACAGTTGCTCCTGCGCGCTTCTGGAACAATCAGCTTGGGCATACCGACGTCCGTTGCCGAATTCGCGCTCCACTTCTCTTGTGAGTAGCGAAGGCGCTATGGCTGTACCGGCGAACCGTGCACCAACTGCTAATGCTGCGGCAGCCGCGCGTAAGCATCGGCGATATTGCTTCATCTCAGCCTGCGTCGGCAATTGATCATGAAAGTTGCCACTGAATGTGACTTGATCGCGGGGCTTCGCACTTGGCTGGCCGCTGTCTAGTGGCGCTGGTGCCAACGCCGCCATTTGATTCTCCCCATGAAAAGCAACCAGCATCATCCATTCGGTTTCGGCAAGCTTGAGGGTCTTCGGGTCGCCTGAATATTTGGTAACCGACCACTCTGTGCAGCGGTACCCATTTCTGTTCAGCGTCTTCAATGCCGAAGGTACCGATTCAACATACCCAATTGCAGCTGACGAGAATGCGTCATCCCCCAACTACAAATGCTACCCATTCGCCTCAAAAGCTGGCTGCGCATCCTGCAGATTCATTCAGGCCAACCGCAACATACCGGCGCAGTCTCACTCGATCTGTAGGAAAAGTTACGCTACGGTTGGCTTCGTGTTCTGCATGGGAGCGAAAACTTCCGGCCGGCCAGTATGGGGGCAATCGCGCCGGATGCAAGACCTAATGTACATAAGAAATGAGGCAAATTTTTTTCTAATTTAAATGCAGAGGACGCTTGTAGTTTTGGTGGTTGCAACTACTTACGGTTTGTCAAAGCACTTGCCTGCAGTCCAATCCAGCTGGTGCGACAAACTGCATTTTTATCATGAGGAGACAATAATGAATGCCTTGGTTCGGTTACATAATTTGAACACCCGTCTTCGCCCTTCGACCGATGATCTTTTCGCGGGTATCTTCGGCCACGCAACGGTGGGGGAGCCGCGCATCAAAATCGATGTTGCAGAAGACGACAAAGCCTACCGCGTGACCGCCGTGCTGGCCGGTGTTCAAAAAGAGGATATCCACGTCAATGTGGAAAAAAATGAGGTTTCTATTGAAGCCGAAGTCAAGCGGGAGCCATTGACTGGTGAGGGCGAGCGTGTGGTGCATTCTGAGCGGGTGTTTGGCAAGTCGTCACGCAGTTTTGTCGTTGCCCAAGAAATCGACAACTCCAATGTGGAGGCGAAGTACGCCAACGGGCTGTTGACATTGGTCCTGCCTAAGAAACAGGTAACCGCGTCGAAGCGCATTGCCATTAACTAGTCGCTGCTGATGCGGGTTCGTTGCTGGGGCGATCAAAATACCCGGGTGGCCTACCGCATCACGCTGCCTTGATAGCCCAACTGACGCCACGCTTCGTAGACGGTGACAGCAACCGCGTTTGAAAGATTCAGACTGCGGTTGCCCGGCATCATGGGTAAAGTCACTCGGTGGCTCTGCGGGAAGCTAGAAAGAAGCTGCTTCGAGAGCCCTGCCGTCTCTTGTCCAAACACCAGCGCGTCACCTTGCCGAAAGGCAAACTGGTCGAGTTGTGTAGATCCTCCGGTTTCGATGGCGATCAGGCGGCGACCCGCGAGGGCTGCCATACACTCGGACCAGTCAAGGTGATGGGTGACGTTCGCCAGTTCGTGATAGTCAAGCCCCGCTCGTCGTACACGTTTATCGTCCCAGACAAAGCCTAACGGATGCACCAGATGCAGCTTGGCACCGGTATTTGCACACAGGCGAATGACGTTGCCGGTATTGGGCGGAATCTCAGGCGAGACGAGCACGACGTCAACCATCAGCTTCGCTCCAAAAGAGCCCGCGCCAGCACCCAGGCCTCGACCCGTTCCGCACCAGCATTTCTGAGCGTGCGGGCTGCCTCGGATAGAGTTGCTCCCGTGGTCATCACGTCGTCTATGATCGCCACACTTTTGCCCACAAGGCTGGCATCACACGCAAATGCGCCACGAATATTCTTGATGCGGGCTTCACGGTTGAGCCCGGATTGCGGCGGGGTTTCGCGAATGCGTAACATTGCGCCATGCGCGACCGGCAGCTTCAGTTGTTTCGCCACCCCTGCGGCTAACAACGCCGCCTGGTTGAAGCCGCGCTCCTTGAGGCGTTGATTGGCCAATGGCAGGGCAATAACAATCTCTGGGGAAACACGGTTTCCCCCTGCTGAAGAGAGCACCGCCTCGGCAATAGCGTTACTGAAGAACCGCACTAACTTCAAATCTGCACCGAACTTTAACGACTGCACCAGTTTGTCGAGCGGATACCGATAGTGGAAGGCGGCCACTGTGGAGTCGAAGTGTGGGGGGTCGGACAAACACTTTCCGCAGACCTCGTGAGACGCGCCGGGCAGAGCACATTTCACACATACAAATACACGCCCCGAGCGCCCCAAGCTGTCGGCGCACGCGCGACACACCGCACTTTGGTCGGTGGCTTCACACAACGCACACGCTTGGTCGATCTCCGATAGCTTGGGGCGGTTGAACAAACGTGATGAATCAATTGACATAAGCTAGTACGTCACGTCCAAGGTGAATCTACTGATGTGAGAAACCGCAGTGCAAAAAATGGGCAATTGTCGCAAACGTCCCAGTCGTGAGTTGACATATTGTGCAGCGTTCTTCATAGTTAAAGTTTAGCCTCGCGGGCACTCTTATTGCCAACATCTCGCTGCGCCGGCAGCGCGCTCGCACTTTGATTGACTGCGGCCCGAAACCGCACAAAAAACACCATGAGCCCTATCGCGCCCCAAGCTGCATCGACCCCACCGAACCTAGCAACGACGAAGGCGGAAACGCCGCAAATGCAGGCGGTTCACTTAAGCCGCCGCTGGCAAACACAAAACTGGTCGGTGGCCGAAGTCGAAGCACTATTTGCGCTGCCGTTCATCGACCTCATGTTCCGCGCGCAGTCGGTGCATCGTGAATATCACGCCGCCAACAAGATACAACTGTCCACACTGCTTTCAATCAAGACCGGCGGATGCTCTGAGGATTGCGGTTATTGTCCGCAAGCGGCACGCTATCAGACGGGGGTCGAAAACGAGGCGATCCTCGACGTTGCGACCGTTGTCAGCACCGCAAAACTTTCCAAGCAAAATGGCGCATCAAGATTTTGCATGGGTGCCGCTTGGCGCGGACCCAAACAGCGCGACCTCGATCCAGTCCTCGAAATGGTTCGGGAAGTGAAGGCACTCGGACTCGAAACGTGCTGTACGCTGGGCATGTTGAAAGACGGACAGGCAGAACAACTCAAGGCGGCAGGCCTAGATTACTACAACCACAACCTCGACACAGCGCCGGAAAAATATGGCGATATCGTGACCACGCGTGAGTACCAAGATCGGCTGGACACCCTCGACCGCGTGCGCGGAGCGGGCATCAACGTCTGTTGCGGTGGCATTGTTGGCATGGGGGAATCGCGCACCGAACGCGCCGGGTTGATTGCACAACTGGCCAGCCTCGATCCACCGCCAGAGTCGGTGCCCATCAATTACCTCGTACAAGTCGAAGGCACACCAATGCACGATCAGTTGGCAGGTGAACGCGCCATCGACTGGACGGAGTTCGTCCGCACCATCGCGGCGGCACGCATCACCATGCCGAACAGTTTTGTGAGATTGTCTGCTGGTCGGCAAGAAATGAACGAAGCCACCCAAGCGCTGTGTTTTCTGGCCGGTGCGAACTCCATTTTTTATGGTGAGAAGTTGCTGACCACGGGTAATCCCGACGTCGAACGTGATCGTGCACTATTTTCTAAGCTGGGCATCACACCACTTTGATCGAGGCCGCGTGTACGCAGCGCGATCAGCACTAGATCACGCCGACAGCTCCCGCTAAATGTCAGCCTACGATTTCTCCGCCCACCTCTCCGAGCTCGCGCAGGCCGACCAGCTGCGTGCGCGTCGGCTGGTGTCAAGCGCACAAGATGCATCAATGGTCATCGACGGCCAGCGGGTGTTGTCCTTTGCCAGCAACGACTACTTGGGGTTAGCCAACCATCCGCGGGTGGTAGAAGCCACCATGCGCGCACTGAAAAAATACGGCCTTGGCGCGGGTGCCTCACATATGGTGACGGGGCATATGGCTCCTCATGAGGAACTTGAGGAGCGCCTCGCAAAGCAGTCGGGCATGCCCAAGGCGCTACTGTTTGGCTCGGGATATGCTGCCAATCTCGGCATCCTGTCGTCGCTCGCAGGTCGTGGTGATGTCATCTTCGCTGACAAACTCAACCACGCCTGCCTGAATGATGGCGCACAACTCTCGCGCGCAACGGTAAAGCGATATCCGCACAACGATGTGGCCAAACTCCGCGCGATGTTGGCCGGTTGGAGCGTTGGTGGCTCAAAAGGCGCCCGGATCGTCATCGCCACCGATGCAGTGTTTAGTATGGACGGCGACGTTGCGCCGGTGCCCGAGCTCCTCGAACTGGCTGAAGAATACGATGCACTCTTGGTACTGGATGACGCACATGGCTTCGGCGTACTCGGTTATCGCGGTCGCGGTGTGCTTGAGCACTTCAACTTGATCGGTACTGAGAGAAAACCGGCTAACGATCGGATTGTCTACATGGCAACACTCGGTAAAGCAATGGGTGGATACGGCGCCTTTGTCGCGGGCAACGAAGACGTCATCGACTGGATCATGCAATCTGCGCGGACATATCTATTCAGCACCGCCACCCCGCCCGCCATTGCCGCCGGCTGTATCGCCGCGCTCGACATCATGGCAGAGGATCACGAACGCAGACGCCACTTGCGTACGCTGATCGACTTCTTCAGCGACTCGCTGAAATTACAATTCGCCAAGATGCCGTTTTCACAAACCGCCATTCAGCCAATCATCATCGGCGACAACGCAACCACGCTACAGTTTGCCGAGTTGCTCCGCGAGCGGCATTTTCTCGTCCCGGCGATACGTCCACCGACCGTGCCACAGGGCACTTCACGATTACGTGTTTCGTTATCGTCAAACCACGTCGGCGACGATGTATTTGACTTGATTACCGCCGTCACTGACATCGAGGTTACGCTGATGGGGCAATCCAACAAGCCATGAGCGTTTTTGTTGAAGTCGTTGCAGGCCCGACACCGTCGGCACCGAACCTGACGTTGCTCCACGGCTGGGGACTCAATGGTGCTGTCTGGAACGGTGTGCGTGACGCCCTTTCCGCCCACTTCACGCTGCATATCATCGATCTACCCGGCCACGGGCGTTCTCACGGCGCGCCAGTCACGACCATGGATGCATTTGCAGATGCAGTTGCCCGCGCAATGCCCGATCAGGGGCATTTGATGGGTTGGTCGTTAGGCGGCCACACGGCACTCACACTGGCCGCAAAGTATCCTGCCCGCGTAAACCGTCTGGCGACAATTTGCTGCACGCCGCGCTTTATCCAGTCGGCGGATTGGCCTCAAGGCAAGAAAGCCGAGGTGTTGGCGGCGTTTGCGACGCGTCTCGGCACCAATTACGCAGCGACCATCCGCAACTTTCTTGCTTTGCAGGCTCTCAGTGGGCCGACTGCGCAACCCGAGATGCGCGAGGTCATTCGCACCCTGTATGAAGCCGTTGAAGCACACGGAGCACCCGATATCGCAAGCCTTGCGGCGGCGCTCGAAATCCTCAAGGTGAGCGACATTCGCGGGCTGGTACCAACAATTCGACAGCCATCGTTGGTGATACAGGGTGATCACGACGCACTGACCTCCACCGCATCCGCGCAGTGGCTCGCCGACACTCTGCCAAACAGCACCTACTGCCTTATTCAACACGCCGCACATGCGCCGTTTCTCTCTCACCGAGAGACGTTCCTCGATCACCTGTTTTCCTTTTTAGCCGACTGATAACACCTTGATGGAAAACTCACGTCGACCGCTCCTGCCGCAATCTCGTGATGTGCGTCGCTCATTCGACAATGCGGTGCCGTCTTATGACGAACACGCTTATCTACAACGCGAAATTGCTGATCGGCTGTTCGAACGACTCGACTACATCAAGCTTGCGCCTCAGCGCATTCTTGAACTTGGCTGTGGTACTGGTTACGCCACACAGAAACTCCTTGCACATTTTCCCGAAGCATCGGTGATAGCGCTCGATCTTGCCGACGGGATGTGCCGTTATGCGCAACGCCAAATGCCACAGCTAACATTTCTGGCACGTGTGTTTGGAAAACGCCCAACGACAAGTTTTGTTTGTGCCAATGCCGAACAACTCCCACTCGCCGATGAGAGTATCGATTTTGTGATCTCTAACCTCACGCTTCAATGGTGCGACTTAGAGAAAGTGGCGGGCGAGGCAATGCGGGCGCTAAAGCCAAACGGGCTCTTCATGTTTACCAGCTTTGGACCCGACACCTTGGGTGAGTTACGCGCGGCGTTTCGCCGCGTTGATGACAAGCCGCACGTAAACACGTTCGCGGACATGCACGATGTCGGCGACATGCTGCTTGCAGCGCAGTTTTCAGACCCGGTGATGGATCAGGAAACAATTACCATCACCTATAGCGAACTCAAGACTCTGCTACGTGAGCTAAAGGGCATTGGCGCACATAACGTCTTGCCACAGCGCGAGAGCGGGCTGATGGGGAAAGGGCGCTGGCAGGCACTTGTGGCGGCCTACGATCAATTTCGTCGAGATGGCAAACTTCCCGCCACCTATGAGGTGGTTTATGGTCACGCTTGGAAGCCGACAATCTCAAAACGCAAAACCATCGATGGACAACAATCAATTCCGCTCGGTGAGTTCAAACGTATGGTAAGACCAACGTGAAGAGCTTCTTTATCACCGGCACCGATACGGAAATCGGCAAGACGTTTGTCACCTGCGGATTGCTTGTTGCGTTACGTGACCACGGCATCAATGCCGCGCCGATGAAGCCCGTCGCAGCGG
>Ga0315906_10001911_pt1 | contig 30103 bp, 22 predicted proteins | sample LakEriMetagenome_4_FD_203526 | JGI IMG/M metagenome (GOLD analysis project Ga0315906, IMG submission 203526) | Freshwater fungal communities from buoy surface, Lake Erie, Ohio, United States - Buoy 2 MA122 | ecosystem: Environmental > Aquatic > Freshwater > Lake > Lake biofilm | place: USA...
ATGAGCGCTTCCTCGGAAATCCCCGCCACCACCGCACTCTCCTCCAGCCCACGCATCTCCCGCGCAGAAACCAGCACCCCATGACCTCTGTCCCATTGCTTCATCCCACTCACTCTCCCTCAGCCTTCCCCGAAAGCCAATCCGGAATCGCTTCCTGACAACGGATGCCCCTGCTCCGCCGCACCGGCATCCGGTTGCTCAGAGCCGCATCCAGCACCCGCGCCTTCACCGTGTCATGCCACTGCAGCTCGAAATACTGCATCAGTTCCGACGCCAGCCCGGCATCGCGCACCGGAAACACAATCTCAAAGCGACTGTCGAAATTCCTCGGCAGAAAATCCGCAGACGACAGATACACCGCAGGACTGCCCCCGTTCCCGAACACCAGAATCCGGCTGTGCTCCAGACAGCCATCCACAATCGACTTGGCCTCGATCCCCGCACTCACCTTCGGATGCCCCGCCGCCACCGAAAACATGCTGCGCACCACCAGCCGGATCTTCACACCGGCCGCCGCCGCCTCATACAGCAGCCCCGTCAGCTCGGGATCCGCCAGATTGTTCAGCTTCAGCCAGCACCACGCCTCCCGGCCAGCCGCCGCATGCTCCATCTCCCGCCGGATCCACCCCGTCACCGCCGCCCGCAGCCGGAACGGTGCCGCCACCAGCTCGCGCAATTCCGGTGGCTGCCAGTTGGTCTCGAAAAACCGGAAACTCTCGACCACATCCTCTCCGATTTCCTGCCGCGCCGTCATGAGCAGATGATCGGTATAGAAGCGCGAAGTCTCTTCATTGAAGTTCCCAGTCCCCAGCGCGCTGTAGTGCCGCGGCTCACCATGCTCGTTGCGCGTCACCACCGCCATCTTGGCATGCACCTTCAACCCCGGCACACCCAGAATGACCTTCACCCCCGCCTCCTGATACCGCTGCGCCCAACTGATGTTCTGCTGCTCGTCAAACCTCGCCTGCGGCTCCACCAGCACCGTCACTTCCTTGCCGTTCTGCGCCGCCGTGATCAGCGCACTCGCCACACAGGAATGCCGCGCCAGCCGATACTGCGTCAGCCGGATGCTGTCCACATACGGATCCAGACTCGCCTCCCGCAGAAAATCCAGAAACAGACTGAAGGAATGCCACGGCAGATGCAGCAGCACGTCCCGTTCCTGCAGAATCCGGAAAATGCTCTCCACATGCCCCGTCAGCACCCGGTGCGGCAGCCGCCGCGGTGCCGCCGCCCGCATCTCCGCCGGCACCGGAAAGGTCATCAGATCCCGCCGGTTATGATACCGCGATCCCGGCAGCAGCGTCCCCTCGTCCGATAACTTCAGCTTCCCGGTCATCAGATCCAGAAACGACTTCGGCATCCCCCCATCATAATTCATACGCACCGGCTCGCCAGTCTGCCGCGCCCTCAGCCCCTCCGCAATCCGGTCATACAGACTCGCCGTAATGTCGTCGTCAAACTCCAGTTCCGCATCCCGCGTGAACTTGATCGCCCAAGCATCAAACCGATTGTAGCTCAGGCCAGTGAAAATGCTCGGCATCCCGAAGCGGATGATATCGTCCAGATACATCACCAGCCTCTCCCCGCGGTACTCGGGAAGCGTCACAAAACGCGGCAGCTCGGGCGACGGAATCCGGATGAGCGCATGGCCCTCCCGACCCTTCCGGCCCTGACGCCCCAGCTCGACCGCCAGATACATGGACGTGTCAGCGAGCGACTCGAACCGGCTGTACGAGCGCACCATCACAGGCATGATGCGCGGCCGCACAGTCTCGAAGAAATATTCGTACAGCCAGTCCCACAGGGGCTTCGGAACTTCACTTTCACTGATCAGCCGGACTCCCTGCCTGGCCATGCCCCGCAGAATGTCCCGGTACACCGCGTCAAAGCGGACCCCATCCCGGCGGATCAGCCGACGCGCTTCCCGCAGCGTCTCCCGGGGATCCGGCAGCCGCAGCTTGCGGTAATCCTTCCCCAGCAGAATGAGCCGCCGCAGTGTCGCCACCCGCACCCGGAAGAATTCATCGAGATTCGAAGAATAAATTCCCAGAAACCGGATCCGTTCACCCAGCGGCCGCGCCGCATCCGCCGCCTCCTGAAGCACCCGCGAATTGAACGCAAGCCAGCTCATCTCCTTGCTGCGGAAAGGAATGCCGTCGACCAGGGGAAACTTCATCACGGTTACAGAAGACGAGGATTGCCCCCGCCTCTACCGGGAACCTCCGGACCCCACAAGTTCCGGACTGTGACATTTTGCGCACTCCCGCAGGCCTTTGACGCCAGCACGCCCCGCTCCACCATCCCCCAACCCATCCCCGCCATGCACGACGCCCCTCTCCGCCTCGTCCTTTCCTCATTCCCCGATGATGCCAGCGCCCAGCTCGCCGCCCACACCGTCGTCGCTGAAAAACTAGCCGCCTGCGTCCAGATCGTCCCAGGCATCACCTCGGTCTACCATTGGGAAAATGGCATCCATTCGTCCCAGGAAGTCCTCGCAATCTGCAAATGCCCAGCCAGTACCGCCGCCGCCCTCGCTGACCGCATCCTCCAGCTCCACCCATACAAAGTTCCGGAAATCGTAACCGCCCCAATCCATGCCACCGGTCCCTACCTCGCATGGGCCCTCGCTTCCTGCCTGCCCTGAGAGCCCCGGGACTCGGATTTCGCCATGCCAACGTAAACCGACCTCCCGCGATGCCGTAAGGACTGGCACCCGCCGCGCGTTCCTCCATTCCCTGCCATGCACCTGCCGCTCGCCGCTCTCCTCTGCCTCACCGTCTCCGCCGCCACTGCTGCCGAGCCATCCCCGGACTTCGCCCGCGACGTCCGCCCCATCCTTTCGAACTACTGCTTCAAATGCCACGGCCCGGACGAAGCCGGCCGCAAGGGCGGCCTCCGCCTCGACCAGCGCTCTGCAGCCCTCGCTCCCGCCAAAAGCGGGGCCCGCGCCGTCGTCCCCAGCCACCCCGACGATAGTGAACTGATCTCACGCATCCTCTCGGACGACCCGGACGAGATCATGCCTCCGCCCTCGGCCAAACAGTCACTCACCCCGCAGCAGAAGGAAACCCTCCGCCAGTGGATCAGCTCCGGGGCCCCCTACAAGGACCACTGGGCCTTCCTGCCTCCCGCTCTTCCGCCGGTCCCCGCAGACGCCCCGCACCCGATCGATGCCTTCGTCCATGCCCGCCTCCGCAGGGAAGGCCTAACGCCGTCCCCGCAGGCCGACCCCGCCACTCTCCTGCGCAGGGTTTCCCTCGACCTCACCGGACTGCCTCCGTCACCCGAAGAAGTCGCTGCCTTCGCCGCCGGTGCCGGCGCTTCCTACGAGGCCACCGTCGACCGCCTCCTCGCGTCGCCTCAGTACGGCGAACGCTGGGCCCGCAAATGGCTCGACCTCGCACGCTACGCCGATACCAACGGCTACGAAAAGGACCGCCCCCGCGAAATCTGGCCGTACCGCGACTGGGTCGTGCGCTCGCTCAACGCAGACATGCCCTTCGACCAGTTCACCGTAGCCCAGCTGGCCGGCGATCTGCTCCCCGGCAACCACCCGGATAACATTATCGCCACCGGCTTTCACCGCAATACCATGCTCAACGAGGAAGGCGGCATCGACCCCCTCGAATTCCGCTTCCGCGCCGTCACCGACCGCGTCGCCACCACCGGAGCCGCATGGCTCGGCCTCACCCTCCAATGCGCCCAGTGCCACACGCATAAATACGACCCCATCCAGCACCGGGAATACTACCAGATCATGGCGTTCCTCAACAACTCGGAGGAACCGGACTACGCCATCCCCCCAGCCGACGCCAACCAGCAGCTCGCCCAGCGCAAGGCCCGCCGTGCCGAACTCATCCGCGCCCTCCCGGACCAATGGCCCGCCGGAGAAATCCGCTGGCAGCCAGCCAGCATCGCTTCGTTCTCCGCCGGACCAGCCGATCCCGGGACCCTCCAGCCAGACGGCTCGGTCCTCTTCAAAGCTCCCGGTCCCGACCGCATGACCGCGGAATTCCAACTCCCTGCCACCAGCGAACCCATCAGCCACCTGAAACTGGAAGCCCTTGCCGACCCCTCGCTGCCTGCCTCCGGTCCCGGCCGCACCCCGCACGGCAATTTCGTCCTCTCGGAAATCACCATCACCAGCGCCGGCCAGCGGGTGGAAATCACAGGAGCCGAAGCCTCCGCTCAACAGGACAATTTCCCGGTCAGCGCCGCCTTCGATGGCAACCCCGCCACCGGCTGGGCCGTCCACGAGAATGGCAAACCCCTCAATCAGGATCAATCCGCCACCTTCCAGCTCGCCTCCCCCGCAAAAGGCCCCTTCGTGATCCGCCTCGCCGCCACCCACGGCGGATCCCACACCCCGGGCCGCATCCGCTTCAAAACCGGATCCATCGCTCCCGGTCAAGCCCCCCGCGAGGCCGCCGAAGCCGCCTTCACCACATGGCTCGCCGCAGAACGGCCACACACCACCCCATGGACCACCGCGAAACCCCTCTCCGCGACGTCCAATTCCCCCACCCTCACCATCCAGCCGGACGGATCCATCCTCGGCAGCGGCGACATCTCCAAGGCCGATACCTACCAAATCACCATCGCCACCAGTACCGACCCAGTCACCGCCATCCGCCTGGAAGCCCTGCCCGATCCCTCCCTGCCCCGCCACGGCCCGGGCATGGCCTATTACGAAGGCCCCAAAGGCGATTTCTTCATGGGCGAATTCCGCGTCTCCAGCGCCGAGCAGCCGGTCCCCCTCCGTTCCGCCACCCATAGCTACGCCCGCAACAATTTCGGCGGCTCGGCCGGAGCGGAATTCGCCATCGACGGCGACCCCCAGACCGGCTGGAGCACGGCCGGCGGCGAAGGCAAATCCCACGAGGCTGTCTTCATCCTCACCAACCCCATCACCCCAGCCAATGGCCAGCTGTCGCTCGATCTCATCTTCGGACGCCACTACGCCTGCTCCCTCGGCCGCTTCCGCATCTCCATCACCAGCACCCCCGACCCCACCGCATCCACCCTCGACAGCGAAACCCAGCGGCTCCTCCTCGTCCCGGATCACCAGCTCTCCGCAGACGACCGCGCCACCCTGCGCACCGCCTTCCTCCTTTCCTCTCCGCAACTCGCCTTCTTCCGCGCCCAGATCGACGCCCTCGCCCAGCCCCCGGCATGGCAGTCCACCCTCGTCATGAAGGAACGCCCCGCCGACCAGCCCCGCACCACCTTCCTCCACCACCGCGGCGAATACACCCAGCCGGAAGAAAAAGTCTCCCCGGCCGTACCAGCCTTCCTCCCCAGCCTCCCCCCCGGCGCGCCGCAGAATCGCCTCGGCTTCGCCCAGTGGCTCGTCAGCCGTTCCCACCCACTCACCGCACGCGTCACCGTCAACCGCCAGTGGGCCTCCTTCTTCGGCCGCGGCCTCGTCCGCACCGAAGAGGACTTCGGCTACCAGGGCGACCTCCCCTCGCACCCGGAACTGCTCGACTGGCTCGCCATCAACTTCATGGAAAATGGCTGGTCGCTCAAGAAGCTCCACCGCCTCATCGTCACCAGCAGCACCTACCGCCAGTCATCCCGCTTCAATCCAGACGCCGCCAGCCGCGACGCCACCAATATCCTCCTCTGGCGCGGCCCCCGCGTCCGACTCGAAGCCGAACTGATCCGCGACAGCGCCCTCATGGCCACCGGTCTCCTCTCCCTCAAAGCAGGTGGCCCCGGCGTCTACCCTCCCCAGCCCGCAGGCGTCACCACGGAAGGCACCTACGGAGCCATGGCATGGAACCCCAGCAGCGGCGAGGACCGCTACCGCCGCAGCCTCTACACCTTCGTCAAACGCACCGCCCCGTTCGCCATGACCGCAACCTTCGACGCCCCCAGCGGCGAAGCCTGCGTCGCCCGCCGCGATGTCTCCAATACCCCCCTCCAGTCCCTCACCCTCCTCAACGATGTCATGTTCATGGAAGCCGCTCAGGCCATGGCCACCCGCATCAGCCAGCAGCCCGGCGAAACCTCCGCAAAAATCCACGACACCTTCGTCCGCATCTTCTCCCGCCTGCCCTCCCCGGAAGAAGCAACCTCCCTCGCCAGCTTCCTGCAGACCCAGGAAGCCCGCTGCCGCTCCGGCGATCTGAAGGCAGACACCCTCACCGGAGCCAGCGCCGACCCAGCCACCGCCGCATGGACCCTCCTCATCCGCGCCCTCCTCAATACCGACGAATTCGTCACCCGGAACTGAGCCCATCACCCCGCCGCACTCAGCGCGGCAGCATGATGTCGTCCGTGTCCAGCCCCGTGAGCTGCTTCAGCCCACGGAACAACCGGAACATCGCCCACACCGTCAGCACCGCACTCGGCAGCCCAATCACCAGCCAGCCCCAAGCCGACAGCTTCCCGATCCCCTCCGTGAACTCGGGCGATCCCGGTGCCAGCCCCTTCAGAAAATACAGGGCCAGAAAATAATTGAGCACCGCACTCAGCATCATCGACCCCATCAGCATCCACGTGCTCGTCCGGATGAGCCGGTCAAAGGCAGGTCGCGCATCATGCACGCTGATCGCCTCCTCCACCCGCCCCACATCCATCATCTCAGGGTTCATCAGCAGCTGCCGCACCAGCGGCTTCGGCCCACGCCCCGTCCACCACAGCAGCCCCGCCAGAATCAGCGGAACCGATGCCTCCTTCACCGCAAAGGCCTGCGCACTCAGATCCAGCAGCCCCAGCCCCCCGCTGAACAGCACGCTGATCAGACCAATGATCGAAAACGTGTTCACCTTCCCCCGCTCCCGGTAGTCCCACAGAAAATACCCCACCGGCAGCAGCACCGCCACCACCAGCGCCCACTTCGGCCCAATCGCATAAAGCGGCGCATCAGGACCAGGATGCTTGCTGCACGCACTGAGCACCGTCACCGGCAGCAGCACATTAAGCAGCAGATTCGCGAGCGGATTCTCAGGCTTCACCGCAGCCTTCGGAGGAGTTTCGGAATTCATGACGGGGGAGTCGCTGGCACCAGCGCCGGACCACTGCCGGCCGCCGCTCGCTTCTGGCCAATCTGACGGTCCAGCTGCTCCGCCGCCGCCTTCACCGGCCTCGCCGGATCCGATTTGGCCTGCTGCAGCGCCCGCCACACTTCCTCCGGAGATCCCTCCGCCGATGCACTCACGATGAATTGTTCCTGATTCGACCGCCCCGCTGCCACCACCGCCCGCAGGGCCTGCAGAACCTTTCCACGATTGGCCGGCGACGCCGGCCCCGCATGCAGATGCACCGCATGCGGCAGGCTGTAGACCTGATAATCCCCCGCATTCCGCACCAGCAGCGGACCATCAAACCGCAGACCGGAATCCGGCGGCGAACTCCGCCAGCGCGCCAGATCATGAAGACACTCCGGACAGAATTCCTGCTGCGCCGTGAACTGGCCACTCACCCACTTGCGCTCCGGATGATACTCGAACGCCTCGTTCATGATGCAGTTCCGCCGACGGCAGTGCGCCCCGTCACCATGACTGAAACTCCTCGCCGTACCCACCAGATGCGCAATCTCATGCAGCAGTACCTCCCCACCCACATTGTCCCCGAATCCCTTCTGATTATAGGCCCGGTCAATGAAGACCGCACAGGGATACGGGAACGCCACCGCATGCGGATTGGACGTCTTCAGCGACTTGTTCAGCCCGCTGTCGTAGTACAGCACATACATGAAGGCATCCCCCGACGGCGGCCCGTCGATGTAAGTCAGGGCCATCGCACTCGAACTCAGCTGCGCCGCCCGGTCACGCGGAATCCGGTCGTCCAGCCGCACCGTCACCCCTCCCGGCTTGCTGCATTCCTTCGCCAGAAACTTCCGGATGCCGTCAAGCCACTCCGCCCGCGGCTCGGTCCCGTCCACATAGTCCACCTCGACATGAATCCTCCGGTACGGTGACCCATGCGTGTACAGCAGCCACGGCTGCCAGAAGGTCACCTCGCGCGGCATGTTGCTCCCCGTCACCGCATTGACCGGACCAGACGACTGCGCCAGCCCCATCGGCACATCCCCAGTCTGACACGAAACCAGCCCCAGTCCCAGCAGCAGCAGAACCGCACGCCAAAGCCCCGGACGGATCCGGCCATGTTTCCAGCCGGGCAGCTTCAGGTCGATTCGGGGAGGCATGAAACCACCTAATGTCCAGTTGCCTGCCGTTTTCCAGGTGAATTCACCGCCTCCCCCGGAACGGATCCGCGGAAGACTGCCCGCTTCCCGGCAGGGCCATTCCGCGTCATCCTCGCCGCCATGACGCCACCGGAACCACCCACGGGCCACCCCCTCCGGGGCGAAGTGGTCTTCCTCTCGGCCTGCGACTTCGCCTACGATACCCAGCGCCTCCCGCTCGCCTCTCTGCTCGGTCAGCCCCTCGCCGCACCGCACATCACCTCAAGCAAACGGGGCCCCAGCGGCCGCACCCTCTTCCGACCCCTCACCGCAGAACTCCCCGCGGAAACATGGGAAACCCCGGACGGCCCCGTCACCGCACACATTTCCCTCCGCGTCCTGCCCGTCGGCGCCCTCAGCATCCGCATCCGCATTCCCTTCGCCACCAATGCCCTCGGCCACCTCGTCCACTTCCACAGCCTCACCCTCGCCGACGGCTCAACCCCCTTCTCCCGCGCCAGCTCCATCCTCGAAAAAGCCCGCGCCGAACTCGCCCCCCACGCCATCCGCCCACACCCAACCCTCCCGGAAGGCGAAACCTACACCGTCTTCTGCCTTCACACCGACTCCCCCGGCATCACCACCGATACCGCCAGCTGGCTCGCCACTCACCAGCGCGAGGTCGCCGCCCTCCTCAACGCAGAACCCCATGCCCACCTCCTCTCCAATCAGGAAGTCAGCGAATCCACCAGCCGCAGCCTCAGCTACTACCGCCACGACCTCGTCGTCACCGACTGGGACAGCACCCTCCTCATCGACAAACCCGACGACTTCCCCGAATCCCTCCACATCATCGAACTCGCCAATGTCCAACTCGAGGAACTCGAAGCCTACGATGCCCTCCTCGACACCGCCCTCGACAAGGCCTGCCGCGACCTCTCCTCCCACCAGCGCCGCCCTCCCGCCATCCTCACCGAGCTGCGCGAACTCCGCATCGACCTCGCCCGCTTCAGCGACGAACTCTCCAACACCACCAAGTTCTTCGGCGAATGGCACCTCGCCCGCGTCTACGAGAATACTGCCCGCGTCTTCCACCTGAGCGACTGGCACCGCGCCATCGACGAAAAACTCCGCACGCTCGACAGCCTCTACGAATTCCTCAAGCAGGACCGCAACCACCGGCTCATGCTCTGGCTCGAATCCGCCATCGTCCTCCTCTTCATCATCGATCTCATCCTCCTCTTCACGCACAAACCAGGCTGATCCCGGCCCTGCCCTCAGTACGCTCCCATTTCCTCAAGACGGTCGTCATCAATCCCAAAATGATGCGCAATCTCATGATGCACCGTCCGGAAGACTTCTTCCCGCAGCTCTTCCATCGTTTCGCAGACTTCCTCGTGCGGCCACTGAAACACCCGGATCCGGTTCGGCAGCGCCGCCTCCATCCCCAGACCGGATTCCGTCAGGGCCGCCCCCTCGAACAACCCAAACAGATCCTCGTCGTCCGGCACCCCATTGATCCGGTAATCCTCTCCCGTCGGTTCATCCTCGATGCTGATCTGCACCACATCCAGCTGCACCCGCAGATCCTCCGGCAGGGCCGCCACCGCCGCCTCCACCAGCCCCGCAAATTCCTCGCGGCTCACCTCGATCACCGCTCCCCCGCGGCCCGCGCCGCCCCCCATGACGAAAAAAGCGCAGCCATCACGCGGACGGCTGCGCTCATCTGATTCTGCGATGCCTGCTCAGGCCTGGCTGTGTTCCTCGACATAAGTCACCACGTCGCCCACCGTCTGCAGCTTCTCTGCTTCCTCATCGGGGACTTCAATGCTGAACTCTTCCTCGAAGGCCATGACCAGCTCAACCGTGTCGAGCGAGTCCGCCCCGAGATCCTCAATGAATCGGGCTTCCTTGACAACCTGATCTGCGTTCACGCCAAGCTGGTCGACGATGATATCGCGCACTTTATCTTCGATGGATTTTTCAGACATGATATGGATGGGGGCCGGATTGAATTCGCGAATTGCGTAGGCGTGCAGTGGGGGAATGCAACGGAAATTAAACGCGCGGAAATTCCGCTCTCACGCACCCAGCTGAAGCCGGGTATCCGCAGCAATCACATCGGTGATCGCCTGCCATCCCCCAGGCTGCTGCAGCTGGAAAAGATGAAGGTAGACGCCACATTCCTCCGCCGGAAACTTCGCAAGGATCGCCTCGGCTCCCGCCTTCACCTTGGCCGCATCAAGCGCCGGGGGCAGATCGCCATCAACCCCGCCATTGCCATCGTGCGGCACCCCAAGGGCATTGAGAAATTCCGCCAGCATGCCGCTCCGGCCCTTCATCAGCCAGATCTGCAGAAGATTCTCGCCCACCGCCTCATTGCCCCGCAGCTTCAGCTGCTCCACCAGCCACGTGCACTGCTCGACGGCCGCCTTCTTGGTCACAAATACCGGTCGCAGCTTCTTCTGCGCCGCCAGCGAACCAATCGCACTGCGGTACACGTTCCGTTCAGTGTCCCGCAGCCAGCCAGTGATGGTCAGCCCAAGGGCGGGCGACATGCGGGAAAACATTTCGTGGGCTTGCATGAGTTCTCAGGGGAAAGGAGTTCGGTTCGGAAAGCCCGCTCTGTGACACGACGCCCACCGCTTGTCGAGTGCTTTTGCCTGGCAGGATCGTTCGTGAGGACTCCCCGCGGGGCGAACCGTCTTCGCACACAGCCGCAAGGGCTGGTTGCTCAAGTCGCCGCAAACCGCCGCTGCATCCGCAGCGCCAGCAGCGACAGCCCCGCAAACAACGGCAGCCATGCCAGCCAGCGCCCACCACCAGCCGCCACCAGCATCGCCGCATCGAGCACCGGCAGAAACGCCAGCAGCCGGTTCACCCAGTCACCCACACCCGGCCGCCGCCCGCCTGCACCATCCCGCGGCCGCAGCAGGACCGCCCCCAGCAGCGCACAGCCAGCCCCCGCAAGGCCAGCCAGCCAGTTTCCCCTCAGCCCGCCCACCACCATCAGCATGACCGGCACCAGCCAGAGCAGCTGACGGGTCGCCGGCACCCGGTCGCCGCTCAACGCTTCCCCCCGCGCCACCAGACTCAGCACCATCACATATACCCATACCACGCCGCCCCAGACATGCGCCGCGGCCGGATAAGCCGCGCCACCCAGCGCCGCCGCCCCCGCACTCAGATACAGCAGCCACCGGCACGACCCCATCACCACCACACTCAGGGGCGATTGCTTATGCCACGCATCATACACCACCACTGCCACTCCCAGCCCCACGGCCAGCCAGCACCAGCCGCCTCCCGCCATCACCAGCAGCACCACCCCGCTCAGCAATTCCAGCCCGCCCGCCAGCCAGACCTGCCCTGCCCTGAGCCGACCCGATGGAATCACCCGGTCGGCCCGGTGCCGGCGGTCCCACACCGCATCGAAGGCGTCATTCAACGTACACCCCCCCGCATACACCAGACCCGCTCCCGCCAGCACCACCACCAGCAGCACCGATGGCGGCCCGCCACTGAGCAGCCACGCCGCCAGCACGTTGCCCCACACCGTCGGCAGATTGGAAATCCGCGCCAGCTCCAGCAGTGCTCCCCATCCGCGCATGGCCGCTCGTTTCCGTTCTTCCTTCATCCCCGCACCGTGAATCCTCCCCCGCCATCCTCAACCAGCATCTCCCGCGACTTGTCTTGACAGATTCCCGCCTCCCTGCCCAGTTTCCCCTGATCCGACTACCTAACTCCCCCATCCCATGAAATCCATCCTCCTCTCACTCTTCGCAGCCCTCGCCCTCGGCTCTTCTCTCTCCGCTTCCCCTCTCGCCGACCTCATCGAACAGAACGACCTCGGCTGGATGATCGGTAAATGGGAAACGGCCGGCGGTGAGGCCTCCCTCAGCTACGACTGGCGCGTCAGCAAACACGCCATCGGCGTCACCTTCTCCGCCGGGGAACGCCAGTCGGAAGGCATGATCGCCCTCAAACCCGGCTCGCAGGAAGCCAACTACATGGCCGTCGACAGCAAAGGCGGCGTCACCTCAGGCAAATGGGCCGAACACAACGGCAACCCCACCCTCAAGGCCACCATGCGCAACGCCGAAGGCGAAGAACGCGGCACCGCCGTCGAACACATCCGCGTCGACGCCGATACCATGAAGGTCGTCGTCTACAAACTCGATTCCTCCGGCCAGATCGGCGAGCAAGTCATGGAAGCAGAATTCATCCGGAAGAAATAAACCGCCTGCTCCCCACCAAACCAACCCTCCCAATCACAGTCCGGGCCGGAAGCCATCTCGCTTCCGGCCCGGCCTGTTTTCAGCTTTCATACCCGGCAAACCGGGCCCGCACTCACTCCTCGTCCCGGATCGGTTCCACCGGAAGCGCGGCCGCCCCCGCCCCGCCAGACTTGATGCCCAGCTTTTCCTTCACCGCCGCTTCCAGCTCCGCAAACAAGGCCGTATCCGATTTCAGCAGCTCCTTCACGGCATCACGGCCCTGCGCCAGCTGACTCCCCTTGTAGCTGATCCACGACCCGCGCTTCTGCAGAATCTCCTGCTCCAGCGCCAGATCCAGCAGGCTCCCGGTCGAGGAAATCCCCTCGTCGTACATGATGTCGAACTCCGCTTCGCCAAACGGCGGAGCCACCTTGTTCTTCACAATCTTCACCTTCGTCCGACTTCCCGTCACATTCCCCTCGCTCCCTTTGATCTGACCAATGCGCCGCACGTCCACCCGTACACTCGAAAAGAACTTCAGCGCCCGCCCGCCCGGCGTCGTTTCCGGATTCCCAAACATCACCCCGATCTTCTCACGGATCTGATTCGTGAAAATACAAAGCGTCCGCGCCCGCGAAATCAGACTCGTCAGCTTCCGCATGGCCGCACTCATGAGCCTCGCCTGCGCCCCCACCGTACTGTCCCCGATCTCTCCCTCCAACTCAGCCTTCGTCACCAGCGCCGCCACCGAATCCACCACAATCACATCCAGCGCATTCGAACGGATCAGCGTCTCGCAGATCCGCAGCGCTTCTTCCCCGCTGTTCGGCTGCGAGACCAGCAGATCATCCAGCTTCACCCCCAGCTTGCGCGCATACTCCGGATCCAGCGCATGCTCCACATCAATGAAGGCCGCCAGCCCGCCACGCTTCTGCGCCTGCGCAATCACCGTCAGCGTCAGCGTCGTCTTCCCCGAAGATTCAGGCCCGAATACTTCCACAATACGACCACGCGGAAATCCTCCACACCCCAGCGCCCGGTCAATCAGCAGATTCCCCGTCGGAATCACCTCGATGTCCATCTTCCGGTTGTCCCCCAGCCGCATGATCGATCCCTCGCCGAAATCCTTCTGAATCTGCTGGAGCGCACTCTCCAGATTCTTGGCCCGGGCCGTCGCAAGACGGTCTTCTCCAGTAGTCGCAGGGGCAGCAGATTTCGCAGGCATGGCTTTGGTCGGTTGGTTGGTAACAGGTTGTATTTTGGAACGCTCCCACCCTGTACGCACCACCCTCCCCCCGCAAACGCATTCGTGGTTTTTTTACCGCATGATCGGTATCGCCGCAGGGCGCTTCCCTCATTTGCAGGAATCCTACTGTAAATCAGTGACAAAGTACGGCTTTTCCGATTACAGGTGGAGTTGCCATGAAAATCCAAGGCTGCTCCCGCCCGGGTTCCGGGTTCCGCTGCACGCACGCTGCAGTCCTGCGCCTCGCCGCGCTCTTCGCCACCGCCACGGCGGTGTCTTCCCTGAACGCTCAGAAACCGGAACTGTCGGCACCCAGCCTGATTCTTCCCGCTCCCGGCGATCCTGCCATCGTCACTCTGCAGGCCACCGCCCCGGTGCTCTCGCGGCTCACCCTCATGGAAAGCGATAACCTCGTGGGCCGCTGGACGCCGGCCGCCCCAGGGGTCGTCGCGCTCCGCACTACCACCCCCTTCGCCATTCCCTACCCGGATGGCCTGTCCCCCCGCCGGTTCTACCGCGTCGAAGTCGCCCCGCCACGCATCACCGCCACGGAAAAGGACGGCGATATCACGGTCGAAGTCCGCGAGGACGGAGCCACATTCCCTGAACTCGAGGCGGCCCTCGCGCTCGCCACCGGCTCGCCTGCCCTCCTTGTCACGCCCTACGACCCCGCCACCCCGGATACGCTCCCGGAGTTTCCTTCTCCCACCATCCCAAAGGGCACCTTCCGCGGCACGGATCTGGCCTCGCTCGGCACCGCCATGGGCCTGCCGCTCTGGAACGCCGGCCCGAAGGAAGACGACCCCCGCACCGCCGCCAATTTCAAGCCGGACACGTCCACCGGAACGCCGCAGGACGTCCCCGGCGACGGAGGCTCAGGCGTCATCGACAGTGGCTGGCAAGGCGACGGCATCAAGGAATTGCCATCCCGCGCCGACAGCCTGCCTCCCCCGGGCTCGTTCGACATGATCTATAAACCGGACGATTCCTCGGACAGCAAGGACCCCCAGACGGACGAAGCCCCCGGCACTGCCGGCTCCCATCTCCGCCTCAGTGTGCTGTTCACCAAGGATACCATCAAGTTCACCCGCGCCACGGAACGCCCCACCGGACTTGGCACGCTCACGAACCCGTTCACCCTTCCCCCGGAAGGATCCTTCGTCCTCGTGGTCCGCAGCGCCAAAGGCGATATCCTTCACCTGCTGCCCTTTGCAGATCCCCGCCACGAACGGGCCTACGCCCCGCCCCAGGGCGGATCCCATGGCTTCAGCATCCTTCCGGAAGCTTCCTTCACCGTCACCATCCCAGTACCCGGCAAGGAATTCGCTGCGGACCTCTCCGACCTCTCGGTTTCCATTCACTCCGTGACCGGCATCCCGCAGAAGCAGGGCTCGCTCCTCACACCCCTCACCATCCTCAGAAATCCCAACCTCTTCCCGGAATCCGCCAGCATCGCAGGTCCCGCACTGCTCGACCTCCTCCGCTCGTCCGGCGGCCGCGCCGCCCCCAAAGCCGCCACCAGAGCCCCCACGGTCACCACCCTCCACCGCAGCGGCACCGACGCCGAGAAATTCAATGTCGCCATCATCGGCGATGGCTTCCGCGACACCACCACGGACCAGAATACCTTCAATAACTACGCAGCCTCCACCGTCATGGACACCCTGCGCACCCGCGACATCCATCCCGCCGTCCTCAACGGAATGAATGTCTTCCGCGTCAATACCTACTCGGAACAAAGCGGCATGACCACCGTCAATGCGTCCGGCACGGTCGTCACCGCCCGCAGCACAGCCCTCGAATACCGCTTCAGCGGAAACTGGAACCGCTGCTGGATGGAACCAGGCCCCAACAGCCAGGCTCTCATCGACGCCGCCATCAATGCCGTCTGCCCCCAGGCCGACTTCATCGTCCTCGTCCTCAATACCACCGGCTTCGGCGGCTGCGCCGGTGGCAACCGCTTCACCGTCACCCTCGGAGCCGACTGGACGGTCGTCGCCCACGAATTCGGCCACCGCCCCGGCACCCTCGGAGACGAATACACCTGCGGCGGCACCTGCGGATGCTACGGCGGAGGCGAGCCCGGCAGCCCCAACCTCACCGCCGTCACCACCCGCGCCTCCATCAAATGGAATGAATGGATCCCCTCATGGCGACCCATCCCCACCAGCGCCGCCCACGTCGCTGACCAATCCCAGGACGTCGGCCTCTTCCCCGGAGCCACCATCGGCTCTGGCCAGTGGACCTCCTGCATCTTCCGCCCCAGCTTCCGCGGCCGCATGAACAACAATGCGCCACCCCACAACCCAGTCGGCTTCACCAATGTCCGCGAACAGTTCCGCCCCTACCAGAATGCCGACATGCGCCGCCGCTGCACAGGCGACTTCAATGGCGACGGCCACACCGACGTCGTCCTCCACGACGGCCGCCAGCTCGCCCTCTACACCGCCGGCGACCGCGATCCCGGCCCCGCCGACCCCGTCAGCGGAGCAACGCCCCGCCCCGTCAATGGCACCCTCCAGCCCACATGGTTCCACACGGACATGCTCGAGAATGCCGCCGCCACCCGCTCATGGCAGATCCGGCCGACCGACCGCCTCGTGGCCGGCGACTTCGATGGCGACGGCCGCGATGACCTCTTCATCATCAATCTCACTGGCTGGAGCTACCCCTACGTCGGCCTCCTCCGGTCCCTCGGCTCCCGCTTCGAACCAGTCGCCCGCTACGCCGTCACTCTCCCCGGATGGGAAATGCGACCCGGCGACCAGTTCTTCAGCACGGACTTCTCCGGCGATGGCAAGGACGACCTCTGCGTCTACAACGGCACCAACTGGTCCATTCCCTACTTCGGCATGCTCCGCTGCACCGGTTCCTCCCTCCAGATGTCCCGCCGCTACGACAAGTTCCTCCCCGGCTGGGAAATGGGAAGACAGGAACGCTTCATCCAGGGCGACTTCAACAAGGACGGCCGCCGCGACCTCGCCACCCTCGAAACCCAGTCATGGGCCCAGGTCCATTTCATGACGTTCCTCTCCACCGGTACCCAGCTCAGCCTGAGCGACCGCTACTACGGCACCATCCCAGGCTTCTGGCAGATGCGCCGCAATGACCAGCTCTTCGCCCTCGATTCCAATGGCGATGGCGAAACCGACCTCGCCATCTTCAACGGACTCGACTGGAACCCAGTCTACCTCGGCTACCTCAACGCCAGCGGTGGCAAGATCTCAGGCCGCCGGCGCTACGACAACGACAAGAACCCTCTGCCCGGCTGGCCGCTCCAGCGCCGCGACCAGTTCTTCCCCGGCAATACCGACGGCGATGCCGACGACGACCTCGTCGTCTACAACAAGGATAACTGGTCCACCCAGCGCCTCGGCATCCTCCGTTCCTCCCCCTCCAGCACCAGCGGCTTCAGCGCCATCGGCTCGTTCCAGTCGGACTGGATCAATGGATGGAACCTCGGCCCCGCAGACCAGTTCACTGTCTCGGAATTCCGCGGGGGCGGCGGCTGGGCCGACCTCTTCGTCTGCAACGATGGCTGGTTCGGCCTCCTCCGCGGCTACCAGACCCACTTCCGGCTCGAAAGCATCTACCGGAAATGGATCCATAACCACCGCTACCACGGCAGCGGTCTCTGGTAATCCCAGCCTCCCGCAGCCAGATCACTTCCCCGCCGCCTTCGGCCGCGGAAAGGTCTTCCGATGGAGATCATGCAGCCGCCGCAGCTCGGCGATCGGCGCCGCATGGTCCTCCACCCGCAGATCCATGTACCGGTCGTTCTGACCCCCGTACCCCCAGCCCTCCCGCACCACCAGCAAGGCTGCCGACTGCATGCCCCGCCGGTCGCCTCCCGCCTTCTGCCCCGCCTCCAGCGCCGCCAGCATCCGCTCAGCCAGCGTCCCGGACCCCTCCTCGAACGCCTTCGCCATCCCCTCGACCACCGCCTCCCCAGCAAGGATATTGCCCTGCACCGCATAGTGCTCACCCACCTTCGCCCCAGCCCACGCAAGGCATCCACTGCCAGTGAAAACCGCCGGCTTTCCCCCCACACCCAGCACAGCCAGCTGCCGCACCGCCTTCTCGGAATCCGCACCCGTCAGACCCGCCACCACTTCCTCCGCCGACTTCCCCTCCCCCAGCTTCCGCAATCCCTCCGGCCCATAAGCCGTATTGGCATACGACTGCGTCGCCACCGCACCCACCCCGGCCCGCGCCCACGGCACAATCGATCCCACCCCCAGCACCCGACTCTGCACAGCCACTCCCAGTTCCCCAGTCGCCGGATCCCGGGCCACCATGGAAAAGGTCGCCACCACCGGCATCCCAGGTTTCCCCCCGTCACCCGCACCGGCTCCCGGCAGCAGACTCCCCAGCAACAACAGCAGCAGATTCCGTTTTCTCATGCCCCCACCCTACCATACCCGTCCAGCCCCCTCCGCTCACCCCGCTCCCGGCACCCCAATGGCCCGCTCCAGCGCCTCGCGCAGCCGGTTCACCTCAGCCAGCGATGTCAGCTTCCGCCCCCCGCTGTCCGTCACCCGGAACGAATCAATGGCCGCTCCCTTCTCCGTGTTGATCCTCGCATGCGTGATCTCCAGCCCAAGCGACCCAATCGTGCTGAATACCGTGTACAGCAGCCCGATCCGGTCGACCGCCTGAATGTCCACCGTGGTCACATCCCGCTGCACGGAATTGCTCACCCACACCCGCGACGGAAATTCCTCGCGCCACCCCGGCAGCGGCTCGGGTTCCTCACGGTTCCGGCTCCGGATAAGTACATCAAAATCCACCGCCTCCCCCATGCACGCCGCCGCCAGCATCTCGCTGACCCGCCCAATCACCCGCTCGTCCGTCACCGGCGCAAATCCCGTCGTGCAAACCCGGAACAGATCAATCACCACCCCATCCCCACGCACAAACAGATCGGCACTCAGAATGTTCAGACCAGCCGCCGCAAAGGCCCCCGCCGCCTTCGCCAGCAGGAGATGCCGGTCCCACGTCACAAGGGTGATCTCACTGCAGCCCCGCTCCGGCCGAGCCTCCCACCGCAGCACCGGCCGCAGCGCACTCGCCGCATCATCCTTCCGCAGCTGACGGAAGAACTGCCGGCACGTCCGGATGTGCTGCACCATGTCCGCCGGCTCCCGGAAGTTGAAATACCGCTCGGGCATCCCACCGAAATGCGCCTCCAGCTCGGCCTCGTCACAATCACCCAGCGCCGCCGCCACCGCCCCCCGCAGCTCCTCCATGGGCAGATGCATCGCCGATTGAAATGCCTCCCGGTCCTCCAGCCACGCCGCCGTCGCCGCATACAGATGCCGCACCAGGCTCTCCTTCCAGTCAGTCCAGCCCGACTCATTGGTCGCCCGGCTGTCCGCATAGGTATGCAGAAAAAGCGCATCCAGCCACTCGCGCCGCCGCACCACTTTCGCAAACCCGGCGATCACCTCGGGATCATCCAGATTCCTCGTGGTCGCCGTGTGCCAGAAAAGCAGATGATTATCCACCAGAAACAGCAGCAGCTGCCGGCGCTCCGCCGAAAGCTGCAGCCGCCGCGAAACCTGATCGCTCAGCTCGGTGCTCGCATACGCATGCTTCTTCACTCCCTCGGCCCGCCCCGTATCATGCAGCAGGAGCGCCAGATACAGCACATACGGATCCTCGAAATCATGAAACAGCTTCTGATGGAATCCCAGCTTCGGATCCTGCGTGTCACTCAGCTCGTCCAGCTTCTCCAGACACTTCAGCGTATGCTCGTCCGCCGTGTACCGGTGAAAGAATTCATGCTGCACCAGATCCGTCAGCGGCATGAACTCCGGAAGATACCGCCCCAGAAAGGCCACCCGGTGCATCTGCCGCAGGGCCGACCCCACCTCTCCCTTCCGGCTCAGCATCGCCTCCCACGTCTCCCGGTTCATCTTCCGGTAACGAAACGTCCGGTTGATGAGTCCATAGTTCTCCTTCACCAGCAGCCGCACCTGCGGACTCAGCTTGAGCCGGCGCTGCTGCGCATGCTGAAACAACCGCATGAGCCGCCCGCTGTCCTCAAGGAAAATGTCGTCCGAAACCGGAAAGATGAACCCATCCCGGCTCCGGAACCCATCAAAGGTCTCCCGCCGCCCGCTGTCCCGCACCGCCAGAAAACTGAAGATCCCCGGCTTCCGCTCCTCCCGCTCCAGCTCAAACCGCTCCATCAGCGAAAGGTTATGCTGATAGAGATTGCGGGCATGATGATAGTAATCCCGCATGAAGGCCTCGCAGCGCTGCACAATGCGCCGACCCCCATACCCCAGATTCGTCGCCACCGTCCCCTGCAGCCGCAGCGTCAGCACATCCGTCGCCCGCCTCTCGCTGTAATGCATGTCATTGCGCACCCGCAGCAGAAAATCATGCGCCCTCCGGATCTCCTGACCCGCACTCTCAGACAGAATGCGCCTCCGGCAGAGATCCTCCAGATTCCGGATCCCCAGCTTCACGCTGCTCACCCAGATCATGTTGTGATAATCCCGCAACCCCCCGCAGCCTGTCTTCACATTCGGTTCCTGCAGATGCACCGTCCGCGAACTGCGCGCATGCCGCTCAGCCAGATCCCGCACCCGCGCCTCCAGAAAATCCTTCTCCCGCCCGAGAATGCACTGCCTCCGGAAGTTGTCCTCGAATTCATCGAAAATCACCCGCTCTCCGGTAATGTAGCGGCTCTCCAGCAGCGCACACATCGTCTGATGATCCTTGAGCGCCTGCTGAAAGGTCTCCTTCAGCGACCGCACCGCATGCCCCACCTTGAACCCCACATCCCACAGCATGTAGAGCACATTCTCAACAGCCTCCCGCGTCCCCGCCGACATCTCCCGCCCAGCCCGCTCCATGTGCAGAAAATGCAGATCCACATCACTCCCCGGATTGAGCAGCCCACGCCCATACCCCCCCGTGGCAATGAGCGCCACCCGCCCGCCCGCCCGGCCCGTCTCCCCCAGCGGCCGCGCAAACAGATTCTGCAGCACCACATCGAGGAGCGCTGCCCGCTGACTGCATACCTCCGTCCCGCTCAGCCCAGCCCGGTGCTGCAGCCGGATCCGGTGCTCCTCCTTCTTCAGAAAACTCTTGTACAGCCGGAGCACCTCGGCAGGCGATGCCCCGGGATCAAGCGCCGGTGCCAGCACCCGGTTCGCATGCGCCTGAACTTTATCAAGATGTCGCGGCATCAGATCTCTTCCTGCGGAATCAGTGCCCCCACCAGCCCAGCCACAGCGAGGCCCTTCATTTACGGCGCAGCCGCCCCCTCGGTCTCCAGCCTCGCCACCGGATTCTCCGTCATGAACAGATACAGACTGTCCCCCGGCCCACCCGTCATCGCCGGATTCCGGATCGGCATGTCCGCCTGCAGCGAAGACATGATCGCCTCCACCTGCTCCCGGCTCTTCCCAATCAGCGTCGACGGACGCAGCATGAGATACTCACGCCACTCGAACAACCCCGTCCCCCGGTACGTCGCATCCGTCAGCGGAGCCCCCAGACTGTACTGACTCAGCAGCAGCGCCGAAACCGGCTGGTTCCGCTCCCGGCCAATCTCCCGCAGCGTCTCCAGCTGCGCCTTGTCCTTCGGCAGCAGCACCGCCGCACGGTTCATGTACCACGCCACCGCCCACGGTATGTCCGTCACCACCGCCTCGTTCGCCGGCACCATCTTCGCCATCGTGGCAAGCGCCTGCGGTACATAATAAGGATAGTGCACCCGCGCCAGATCCACCCCGGACATCGCCCGCAGTATCCTCAGCGGCAGCTGCAGCAGAAACGGCAGCGCACTGATCGCCACCGCCAGAATGAAATGCCCGTTCCGTACGGCCGGCACATGCTGCGGAATGTCCAGCCGATTCCACAGCACCGCCAGAAACGCCAGCCCATACCCCGTCATGAGCGGCAGAAAGATAATGTGCAGATTGTTCGGATCCGTCCGGTCTTCCGTCGGTCCATCCCCGAACGGCTTCAATCCATACAAAGTCATCCCCACCACCGCAAACAACCACATCAGCAGCACACACCACCGGAAATCCGCAATCTCCTGACGCCGGAACGGATGCAGCAGCGCCAGAAAGAACAGCGGAGCCGCAATGATCCCACCCATGTAATTATACAGATCACTCAGCTGCGCCACTGAATTGCCCACCATCTTCGCGATGAACCCGTCAAAATTCAATCCCCCAGCCGTCTGCTCCAGATCCCGCATCAGCGTCAGCTCATCAGCCGTCCCTCCCATCCCCGCATAGAACAGATACAGCCCAGCCCCCAGTGGATTGCCCGTGTACCGCATGTTGTTGAAAAGCGGCCACCACATCGTGATCAGCAGAAACACCCCGATCAGCACCAGCAGCGCTACCCCGCGCGGCTGAAAGTAAAAGGCCACAAAGAACACCAGCCCGATGAACGGCCACACCGCCAGCCAGTGCGACATCGCCAGCAATCCGAAAAACGCCCCCGTCAGCGCCATCCACAGCAGCACCGGACGCCCCGCCCGCGCATTCTCCACCGCCTTGTACAGAAAATACGTCGCAAACGAAAACAGAAAGAGCATCAGCATCTGCGGCAACCCACTCTGCGAAAACCTCCACAGACCCTCGCACAGCAAAAGCAGCAGCGCCGTCACCCCCCCGATGCGCGCATCGAAAATCCTCGAAACCAACAGATAATTCACCCCGATCGACGACAGCAGCAGCAGCATCGAAACCCCGGCCACAATGATGTCCGGAGTATACAGCACCTGCTTCGCGTCCATCTTCCAGGTCCCACGGAACATCCCAAGGGGAATCGAATTCAGAATGGGATTGAGCGGCGCATGATACGTGTCCGGTATCCCATCCATGAACGATGGAGCCGCCCCCGGTCCCTCCGTCAGCTTCATCTGCCGATCGACCTGCGCATACGCCAGCGGCCGGATCACCAGCGTCGAATAATGCTTATCCGACGCAATCTGCCGCGCAATCTGCGCCTGGTCCATCCCCTTCGCATGCGATAGCCCACGGAAATCCACCCCCAGAAAATAGTACGTCACCCCCACCAGCAGCAGCAGAAAGAGCGCCCGGCGGATCATCATGCCGGAATCCAGTTCACTCGGGGCAGAATCTGCGTCGGTAGTGGCCATAAAATAAGATCGCTTCAGGATAAGCTCACCCGCACCCCCACAAAACGGAGCACAGTTCGGGAAAAGGCCGCGATTATGCACTCTCCCGCCAGGGACGCAACGGTTTCCCCACCCCTGCCCCCTTGCCGCCGGAAACCACCCGTCACTGAGACGAATTTCATGAATCCGGGATTTTCTGGGGAACGTTTTTTCGCGCAGCTTATGACTTCGACCCCCCAAAGTCCCGCCGTTCCCATCCTCCGCGACACTTTCGCCGGCTTCATAGTCTTCCTCGTGGCCATCCCGCTCTGCCTCGGCATTGCCCTCGCTTCCGGGGTTCCCGCCACCGCCGGCATCATCGGAGGAGCCATCGGCGGCATCGTCGTCGGCCTGCTCTCCGGTTCGCAGCTCAGCGTGGCCGGCCCGGCCGCCGGACTCGCCGCCTTCATCCTCGCAGAACTGGCCCGCGTCGGTTCCTTCGAAGCCTTTCTCGCCGCCCTCGCCCTCTCCGGCATCTTCCAGATCGCCTTCGGCATGCTCAAGGCCGGTCTGCTCGCCGACTACATTCCCACCAACGTCACCAAAGGCCTCCTCGTCGCCGTCGGCCTCATTCTCATCCTCAAGCAGATCCCCCACCTGCTCGGACACGACGCGGATTTCGAAGGGGACATGGCCTTCCTCCAGCGCGACGGCCTCAACACCCTCTCGGAAATCTGGGCTTCCCTCAGCGATATTCACACCGGCGCGGCTCTCGTCGGCCTCATCTGCCTCGCCATCATGATCGCATGGGAATTCACCCCGCTGCGGAAAGCCATCATTCCCGGTCACCTCCTCGTCGTCGCCATCGCCATCGCCCTCAACGCCATCTTCCAACGCACAGCCCCGAACCTCGCCATCTCCGGTGGCCACCTCGTCTCGGTTCCCTCCATCCAGGACGGCGAATCCATCTTCCACTGGCCCGACCTCTCCGCCCTCGCCCGCCCGGCCGTCTGGCAGACGGCCATCACCCTCGCCATCCTCTCATCCCTCAAAAGCCTCATCAACCTCGAGGCGACCGACAAAATCGACCCCCTCAAACGCATCGGCCCCCCCAACCGGGAACTGTTTGCCCAGGGAGCCGGTAACCTCGTCTGCGGTCTCATCGGCGGCATGCCCATCACTTCGGTGCTCGTCCGCAGCTCGGTCAACGTGAATGCCGGAGCCGTCTCAAACCGCTCGGCCATCATCCATGGACTCCTCCTCGCCGCGAGCATGGTCTTCCTGGCCGGATTCCTCAACACGATCCCGCTCTCCGCCCTCGCTGCCATCCTCGTGGTCACCGGTGCCAAACTCGCGAAGGCATCCCTCTTCACCGACATGCTCCGTGCTGGCCGCAGCCAGTACATCCCGTTCCTCGTCACCATCGTCGCCATCTTCTTCACGGACCTCCTCACAGGTATCATCATCGGCCTCATCGTAAGCGCCTGCTTCATCCTCTACAGCAACCTCCAGCGCGGCTTCCACATGGTCAGGGAAGCCCACGTCGGCGGGCCCGTGACCCGGCTCGAACTCGCCAATCAGGTCACCTTCCTCAACCGCGCCGCCCTCGCCAGAGCCTTCGCCGGCTTCGAAAAGGGCAGCCACGTCGTCCTCGACGCCCGCACCACCGACTACATCGACCCCGATATCCTCGAAATCATCCGCCTCTTCCGCAATGAACAGGCTCCAGCCCGCGGTATCCAGGTCAGCACCGTCGGCTTCCAGGAACGCTACGCCGTCGCAGACGAAATCCAATACGTCGACGTCACCACCCGCGACGTCCAGAACCAGGCCACCCCCCAGGCAGTTCTCCAGCTCCTCAAGGATGGCAACGACCGCTTCGTCGCCGGAAAACGGCTCAATCGCGACCTCGTCCGCCAGGTCGGCGTCACCGCAGCCGGACAACACCCGCTCGCCGTCGTGCTCGGCTGCATCGACTCCCGCGCCTCCACCGAACTCATCTTCGACCTCGGCCTGGGCGATATCTTCTGCATCCGCATCGCAGGCAATGTGGCCGCGGAAAAGGTCCTCGGCAGCATGGAATACGCCTGCCAGGTCGCCGGTGCCAAGGTCATCGTCGTCAAAGGCCACACCAAGTGCGGAGCCGTCGCCGCAGCCTGCGAGTTCGTCCGCAAGAACCTCGACCCCGCTGAAGCGACTGGCTGCACCCACCTCGCCGCCCTCACCAACCGCATCGGCCGCGCCGTCCACGACATCGCCGCGCTCCCGGAATCCGCCAGCCTCGATCCCGCCGCTTTCGCCGACATCGTCGCCGCCCAGAATGTCCGCCGCACCATGGAATACATCCTCGAATCCAGCCCGGGCATCCGCCGCATGGTCGAAGCCGGCTCGGTTCTCCTCGTCGGAGCCATGTACGATGTCCGCACCGGCAAAGTCGACTTCCTCGACCACCAGCCCTCAGCGCAGCCGGCCATCCCGGCTCACTCGGCCACCTGACGGAAGTGATTGAGAGCATCAATCCGCTGCCCTCCACGACCCCAGCGGAACGGCTGCCCGATGGCCCTGCTGACATACTCCTTGGCTCCTGCCACCGCAGCCCGCAGAGAATTCCCTTGAGCAATGCCGGAAGCAATGGCCGCGGAATACGTGCAGCCAGTCCCATGGGTCTCGACCCCGCGCACATAGTCCGCTTCAAGACGCAGGATCCCCTCGCCGTCCGCCAGCACATCCACCGCGGTCTTCCCCCGCAGATGACCACCCTTCAGCAGCACCGCACAGCCATAACGGTCCCGCAGCTCCGCCGCCGCAGGCTCCAGCTCGCGCGCTGACCGCACCTCCCTCCCCAGCAGCACCGCCGCCTCGTCCAGATTCGGCGTAATCACCTCCGCCAGCGGAAAGAGCCGCTGCTCAAAGGCCCGCACGGCCGACCGCTGCAGCAGCGGATCCCCACTCGTCGCCACCATCACCGGATCGACCACCAGCGCCGGACGCCTCCCGCCGTCCTGCGAAGTCAAGGCCACCGCCACCGCCTCAATGAGCGGACGGCTGAAAAGCATGCCCGTCTTCACCGCAGCCACCGGAAAGCCTCCCAGCAGCAACCTCAGCTGCTCTTCCAGCACCGGCCGCCCCACCGGCTGAATCCGCGTCACCTTCCCCGGGATCTCCGCGACCACACAGGTCACCGCCGTCAGCCCATACACCCCAAAAGCTGAAAAGGTCTTCAGATCGGCCTGCAGCCCGGCCCCGGACGAACAATCACTCCCAGCCACAGTCATGGCCACCGGCACACTAACAGCAGTCGCTTTCATAGCCGTCTCCCATCCTGCCGGATGCCTTTGACCTCAAGCGCTCCCTTGCCTACACTCCTCCTCACGTGAACCAACACTTCAAGGAACTGCAGGGACTCGAAGCCTGCGTCGACGATGTCGTCTACATGCCGGGTGCCACCGCCCCGCCAGACCGACCCTTCCCCTTCGTCTACTACATCACCATCCGGAACCGTTCCCGGAAAACCGTCACCGTGATCGGCCGTAAATGGGTCGTCACCCAGAAGAATGGCGAAGTCATCGTCGTCGAAGGCGACGGCGTCGTCGGTCAGTTCCCCCGACTCGAACCCGGCGGCGAATTCCCCTACAATTCATCCCATACGGTCAGCCACGACAGCCGCGCCGAAGGTGCCTATTTCGCCCGCGATGACGACGGCACCTGCTACGTCATTCCCATCCCACCCTTCGACCTCGACCTCCCTGCCTGGGTCTGAGCCCCCGGCACGCCACAGCCGGAACACCCGCAGGAACCCCCCCGCTTCGCCCGTCCCCGCCCGAAACGGCACAGAAAAATCACAAGGGTCAGCAGGACAATCGCCGCCGCCGCCACACTCTGCCAGTCGTCCGGCTTCATGAGAACAGCAGGCGCATGACCTGATACACCCCCGTTGCCAGCAGCCACGCCGTCCCAGTCATGTAGAAAAGCTGAAACATGGGCCACTTCCACGACTGCGTCTCTCTCCGCACCACCGCGATCGTGCTGAGACACTGCATCGCAAAGACAAAGAATACCATCAGCGCTACACACAGCGCCGGCGTGTAAACCGGCGTCCCATCCGCCCGCCGTTCCCCCGCGAGCCGGTCCCGCAGCCGCATCGCCCCGCCCTCCTCGTCGTCACCGGCCTCCACATTGTAAATCACACTCATCGTGCTCACAAATACCTCCCGCGCCGCAAACGACGAGATCAGCCCAATCCCAATCTTCCAGTCGGCCCCCATCGGCCGGATCACCGGCTCGATGAAATGCCCCAGCCGACCCGCCGCACTGTAGGCCAGCGCCGCCGAACGATCCCCGGAAACACCCCCATCCGCATCCCGCAGCTTCGGATACGTCGACGCCCCCCACAGCAGAATCGATAGCCCCAGAATCACCGTGCCCGCCCGCCGGATGAACATCCACGCCCGGCTCCACATCTGCCGCACAATGTTCCCAAACGACGGCAGCTTGTACGCCGGAAGCTCCAGAATCATCGCCGAAGGCGCTCCCGGCAGCAGCTTCCGGTTGAACAGCCACGCAAAGAAAAAGACCCCGCCCACCCCCAGCGCATAAAGCCCCGTCAGAACCGCCGCCTTCATCGGCGCAGGCACCTCCCGCCCGGGCACCAGCGCCGCAATCAGCAGAAGATAAACCGGCAACCGCGCAGAACACGCCGCCAGCGGTGCCACCAGTATCGTGATGAGCCGGTCCCGCGCACTCTCAATCGTCCGCGCCGCCATCACCCCAGGCACCGCACACGCATGCGATCCCAGAATCGGCAGGAAACTCTTCCCGGTCAGACCCACCCGGCTCATGATCCGATCCATCAGAAAGGCCACCCGCGCCATGTAACCAGTGTCTTCCATGAACCCAATGAAGAAGAACAGGATCAGGATCTGCGGCAGAAATACAAGGACCCCGCTCACCCCGGCCAGCACCCCGTCCGTCAGCAGACTCCGCAGATCCCCCTCAGCCATCCAGCCAGCCCGTCCCTCCGTTCCCACCACCCGATCCGTCAGCGCCGCAAACCCTTCCTCAATCCATCCCACCGGCACCTCCACGACAGAGAAAATCAGATAGAAAAGAAAGCCCAGCGTCCCCGCAAGGAAGAGCCATCCCCACCAGCGATGCAGCAGGACCGTGTCCAGCCGGTCGGTCAGCGTCGCCGATGCATTCTCGGGCCGCCTCACAATCCCCTCCAGAGCCCCATGAATGGCGTCATACCGCGACGCCACCAGCCGATCCTCCCAGCCAGGCACTTCCCGCTCCAGCTGATCCCGCGCCTGCCGGATGATCGCCACCGCCCCGTCGCTCAACCCATAATGCGTCGGATCATGCCCGGAAATCAGATACAGCGGCTCCAGCGGAGTCGCCGTCGCCGCCACCACACCCGTCGCCGCCAGATTCTCCCGCGCCCGCACCAGTGCCCCACGCACCGGCACCGGCATCGCATCCAGCAAAGGCCGCGGCGCAGGCAGATCCTGCCGGCTCATCGCCACTTTCAATTCCACCAGCCCCTTCCGCTGACTCGCCACCATCGGAATCACCGGCACGCCGAACCGCTCGGCCAGCCGCTCGACATCAAACCGCAGCCCATTCCGCTCAGCCACATCCACCATGTTCAATACCAGAATCACCGGCACCCCAAGCTCCAGCACCTGCGTGAACAGATAGAGATTCCGCTCGGGATTCGACGCGTCCACCACACACACAATCCGATCCGGCCGCGGCGTGTCCACCCGCCGACCCAGCAGCACATCCCGCAGAATCGCCTCGTCAGGCGAACGCGCATTCAGACTGTAAGCACCCGGCAGATCAATCACCCGCAGCCTCACCCCATGCTGCGAAAAGAATTCCCCCTCCTTCCGCTCAATCGTCACCCCGGGATAGTTCCCCACCTTCTGCCGCAATCCCGTAAGCGCATTGAACAAAGTGGTCTTCCCGCAGTTGGGATTCCCCACCAGCGCATACACCATCCCTTCCCCATACCCTACGCTCTTCATGGCTGCCGCTCCACTTCAATCAGAAAGGCCTCGGCATCCCGCAGCGACAGCAGCGCCCCACGCACGCTGATCTCCACCGGATCCCCCAGCGGGGCCCTCCGCACAAACTCAACCCTCGTCCCCGGCAGCAACCCCATCTCCCGCAGCCGGATCAGACTCGGCGATCCCTCGGGCAAACGCACAATCACCCCCGCCTCCCCAGCCACCAGCCGCGACAATGGACAACGCTCAGCCTTCATCGCTTCTCAGTTCCCGCCAGCAACCGCCGCCACCAGCACTGCCTCCGCCATCCGCCCACTCAGGCAAACCCTCGACCCCCGTACCTGCGCCAGCACCGCAGGCCCCCCGCAAACCAATTCCACCTCCGCTTCCTCACAGAACCCCATCTCCCGCAGCCGCCGGCAATCGCCCGCCTCCCCACGCAGATGCCGCACCACCACCCGCTGCCCACGCCGCACCTCCGACAACGGACGGCAGACACAGCTGTCTTCCTCACAGGCCGGCTTTGCGTTCGCGAAAGGGAATTCTGACATCGGTTCTGAGAACGGGTCTCAGTTTCATTTACGCCCGCCATCCCTCCTCCGCAACGCAGAAAAATCATCGGCCCAGCCGCTTACCCTTCCGGATTTCACCATTGCGATCTGTCAGGGTGTCCCCCTATCATCGCGCCTTCCTTCACCTTTCCACCCTGCCCACCAACCCATGCAAGCCCGACTCCTCCTCCCTGCCTTTCTGACTCTGCTGTCGCCCGCCCTTTCCCCCGCCCAGGACGCCCCGGCCCCCGCCGCGGCGGCCGCCGTGTCCCCGGAAGAAGCCGCCGTCCGCGAAACCATCGCGGCCTACACCGCAGCCTACAACAAGGGCGATAGCGCCGCCCTCGCCGCCCTCTTCTCGGACGATGCGGAATGGATCGACACAGACGGTGCCGCCACCACCGGCCGCCCCGCCATCGAAGCCCTCCTCAGGAATGTGTTCGCATCGTCCAAGGGCCGCACCATCGACATCGCCCTCGAATCGGTCCGCCGCATCGCCCCGGATGTCGTCTCCCTCCGCGCCGCCGCCACCATCACCGACGCCGACGGCACCACCGCCAGCGGAAACTACACCGCCGTTCAGGTCAAAAAGGACGCCAAATGGCACCTCTTCCAGTTCACGGAAGTCGACAGCGACGACGCCCCCGCCACCCCCTCCCTCCTCGGCACCCTCGACAACCTCACCGGTTCATGGAAGACCGAAGGCGACGGCCCAGCCAACCTGAGCACCATCGAATGGTCCGCCTCGGGCAAGTTCATCACCCGTACCTTCAGCATCGCCGGCACCGACGACTCGGAAGCCAGCGAGGGAACCGAAATCATCAGCTGGGACGCCGAACAAGGACACATC
>Ga0315906_10001917_pt1 | contig 30031 bp, 32 predicted proteins | sample LakEriMetagenome_4_FD_203526 | JGI IMG/M metagenome (GOLD analysis project Ga0315906, IMG submission 203526) | Freshwater fungal communities from buoy surface, Lake Erie, Ohio, United States - Buoy 2 MA122 | ecosystem: Environmental > Aquatic > Freshwater > Lake > Lake biofilm | place: USA...
AGCCACTGGTCCGGCGATCCCCTCAAGCCCCATGGCCAGCAATCCGCAGTGGTGGCGCGCCGCGCGCAGCGTGCGGCAGTGGGCATGCAAGCGTGGCCTCGAACTGCGCCTGCCGCTGCGTCTACCCAGCGCCTTCATCACCGGCAGCGTAGGCAAGACCACCACCAGCAGCATGCTGGCCCACATCCTTTGCGCTGAGGGCCTGCGGGTCGCGCTGGCGACGACCGGCCGGACGGGTCTCTGGTCGCCGCCGGACAAATGGCAGCTCATTCGCGAGGGCGATTCCGCCAACTGCCGTTTCGCGACCGACCTGCTGGCCGCTGCACCTGCCGATGCCGTCGTGTTCGAGCTGGCGCGCGGTGGGCTCATCAAACAGGGACTGTGGTTCGACCGGTGTAGCGTGGCGGCGGTGCTCAACATCGGGGACAACCATCTAGGCCTCGACGGCATCCATACCCGAGAGGACATGGCAAAGGTCAAAATTCGCGCGGCGCAACCAGCCAGGGATCTGGTGGTGCTCAATGCGGATGATCCGCTCTGCCTCGCCATGCGCAAGCGCCTCACACCGCGGAGCTTCGCACTCGTGAGTCCCGGGGGTGACACGGCCCGGCTCACAACAATATGCCGACCGGAGGACAGTCTGGGCTGGTTGACGCCCGAATCATCCGAGTCGCTGCACTTCGCGCTCCCCGGACAGGAAACTGTCACGGTCCCCGCCGCCGAGTTGCCCGCGACACTCGGCGGACTCTATCGCCCGGCAGCCGTGAATGCGCTCTTCGCAGCCCTGTCTGCCACGGGTCTCGGGGTGCCGCTGCGCGCGGCGCTGACTGCCCTCAGAGGCTTTGATTCCAGTGCCGCCCAGAATCCCGCGCGCATGAACGTGATCGCGGGCAAGCCCTGGCAGATGATCGTGACGACCGTGGATGGCCCAACGCCCGTCATGGCACTGGCGGAGTACGCCCGTCGGCTCGAGATTCCGGGTCGTCGCCTGCTGGTGCTGACGACGGTGGACGACCGCGCGGACGACTTCATCCGGGCCACCGGTGCTGCGGCCGCGAAAGGCGGTTTTGATCTCTACTTCTGCGCGGAGTACCAGCCCTTGCGTGCGCGCGACCCCCTGGTCGCGGCACGCCTGCTGGCCGAGGGATTGCGTGCGGCGGGCGTGGCAGAGGAGCGCATCCTCACGCTGTCCGATACGCCGGCAGCCGTGGCGCAGGCGGAGTCCCTCGCAGGCCCCGGGGATTTGCTGATCGTCGCTGAGTGAGCTGCTGCGGCGATCAGCAAGACCTTCGACTCAGTCGTACTTCAGATATTTGAAGCGCGGATCCTCAGGAGTGCCTTCCAGCGCACCGGTCTCATCGAGTGCCGGTTGCCACATCACGACCTCTTCGATCTTCCGAGCCAGTTCGAAATCCTTGTCGGTGATGCCCTTGGCAGCATGGTTCTGCAGCTTCACAGTAACGAAGGCATAGGAGACAGCGAGATCCGGATGATGCCAGGCGGCCTCGGCAAGATGGCCGACCGTGTTGACCACCATCAGCGTGCCCTTCCAGCCGGTAGTCTTGTAAGTACGCCGGATCCATCCCTCCTTGTAGCTCCACTTGGGCAGGCTGTCTGCCAGCTTCGCCTCGATTTCGGGCTCGCTGTAGACCTTCTCCGATTTGCGTTCACGCCAGGCCATGGGAGTTCTCCTCTAGAGTGGGACCGGGATGGGTTGCGGGCGCCGGGGCAAGCAGGGTCTTGATTGCCCTTACTCGCGTTTCACCGAGTGCGGACACGCGTCCCTCTTCACACAGGGCGCCACGAAAACCGAGATAGTCGGGCGCAAGTGCCGCGAGCGGTGCAACATCGTCCACAGACAGGCTGCCGGCCAGACCCACGAGCAAACCGTGGCGGCGCGCAGCGGTCACGAAAGCGGCGATTTGAGCGTGCGAGAGACGCTGCCTCAAGCCGCCGCCGGTCTTCTGTGCGGTGTCGAGCATCACGCCCTTCAAGCCCCATGAGGCAAGCAGCGCCACCGCGTGTTCCGAGGGTGGATCCTCTACAAAGCACACCGCAATGAGGCCCCTCGCCTGCCCCACGGCAGACCGCAGGGCGTTGGCGAGATCATTGGTGAAATGATCAGCGAGACGGCTCGCGAAAACGCCCACCTTCACCCAAGGCACACCGGCCGCGGTCAAGGCAGCCACCCGGCCCGGGATAACTGCCGGGGTGTCCCAGCAATCTCCAATGGTGGCACTCACGGGCAGTTGTCCGGCATGGCGTGCAGCCACCGCCTCGGCAACGGCGAGCGGAACTGCGCCCAGAGCGCCCGCTGATGGCTCTTTCAGATCCAGCCAATCGCACCCACCTGCCACCGCAGCGTGGGCTTCCTCGAGGTTCCGCACGCTCGCCAGCAAGGCCGTCATGCGGCAGCCCAATGACGCGGATGTGCGTCCACCGCCTCGGTCAACCAGAGCCATGCCTCGTGTTCGCGTGGCCCGGCAGTCTTGTCGATGGCGCGTTGCAGATAGTCACGTTCGGCGCGCACCTGGGCGGGCGCCAGCCAGTCCAGCCGCGAAACCAGAATCGCGAGCTCCACCACCGCAGCCTGGGCGCGATTGAAACCCGTGAAGGGCGCGTGGTTGGCTTCCAGCACGCGCTTGCAGGTGAACCGTGGGCGCTCGGGATCTTCTCGGGTCGCCACCACCTCGAGTTCCCAATGCGCGAGGCTTTCGACCAGCCGAGGCACCTTGACCCGAGTGGCGGCCGTGACGGGCCACTCGCGCCGGCCGGTGAGTGCACCGGCGATCACGCGCACATCAGTCGTGAAATTGAGCACGGCCTCTGGATGGTGGCGCAGGTTGTCCAGGGTTCTGGACGGCACGAAAGGCGCGAGGATCACCTGGCCACCCTCGCAGCGATAGCCCAGCGGCGTGATGTGCGCACGGCCCGAAGCGTCCAGGGTCGTGATGACCGCCTCATGGATAAGGGAATCCGTCATCGGCGAGTTTGCTGGCTGTTGGTTGTTATGAACCACTGCAGTGGTTCAGGGAAGCCAGAGCGCATGTCGATCTCTGACAAGATCGCACGACGCCTCGATCCGCACAGGCCGGAAACCCATGACATTGGGCGTGTTTTATCAGGACTCGGGTCTGGCACGGAATCTGCTCTGATACGGTGAACGCTGACCGACTTGATTGTCGCAGTGTGGGAGACACGCCTCAAGCGTGCAGGATCCACCACAACGGGAGAGTCACAATGGCTTGGGAAACCCCTTCGTACAGCGATGTGCGTTTCGGCTTCGAAGTCACCATGTACATCAACAACCGTTGATCGTCTGGTGATTGCCGCCCGGGGCCGCTCTGCGGCCCTCGGGTCGCCCGCTTCAGGTCCGCTTCAATATAAAACCCGCATAGTTCCCATCCGTGGTCCAGTTCGCAGTCCCCCGCCCCCGCACCGTCGAGACCACGCCGTGGTCCCGCGCTGAATTCGAACAGCAGCTCCGCGCCAAGGAGCGCTTCTACCACATCCATCACCCCTTCCATAAAGCGATGAATGGCGAGGGCATCCCGCGCGAGGCGGTGCAGGGATGGGTCATCAACCGGTTCTATTACCAGCAGGCCATCCCTATCAAGGATGCCGCCGTGATGGCCAATTGCCGCGACCGCGAAGCGCGCAGACTGTGGATACAGCGCATCCTCGACCACGATGGCACAGGCAACGACGAAGGCGGTATAGAGGCCTGGCTCGCGCTTGCCGAGGCCGTAGGCCTTCAGCGCAAAGAGGTGGAGAGCGGTGTGCACGTACTGCCCGGAGTGCGCTTTGCGGTGGATGCATACATAAACTTTGCACGCAGTGCGAGTTTCGAAGAGGCGGCCTGTTCATCGCTCACCGAACTCTTCGCGCCCACCATCCACCAGAAGCGTCTCGATAACTGGCCGGAGATCTATCCTTGGATAGAGCCCGAGGGCTACAGGTACTTCCGCAAGCGCCTGAGCGAGGCGCGGCGGGACGTGGAGCATGGCCTCAACGTCACGCTGGACCATTTCCGCACGCGTGCCGAGCAGGAATACGCCCTCAACATCCTGCAGTTCAAACTCGATATCCTGTGGACCATGCTCGATGCGATGTGGCTCGCCTATATCGATCACAAGCCGCCCTTCCATTGCTGCCCGCGCTGAAGGACCTGTCCATGTCCGAGCCACTGTCCGTTGAGTCCATCCCCAAACTGTCAGCCATGTTCCGCCTGCAGTGGGAAGAAGCACAGAACTGCCATGTGCTGCTGTACCCCGAGGGCATGGTCAAGCTGAGTGGCAGTGCCGGGGAGATCCTGAAACGCGTGGACGGACAGACGTCCGTTGGAGGCATCGTGAACGGCCTCAAAGAGCAATTTCCCGGCGTGCCGCTGGACGCGGATGTCCTCAAATTCCTGGAGGTGGCACATGACAACGGCTGGCTCCGCTTCGTCTAGTCCCGCGCCCGGCAAGCCGCTGTGGCTGCTGGCCGAGCTCACCTACCGCTGCCCGCTGCAGTGCCCTTACTGCTCAAATCCACTCGATTTTGCGCGCTACAAGGACGAGCTCGATACCGCGGACTGGATCCGCGTGCTGCGCGAGGCACGCAAGATGGGGGCGGCGCAGCTTGGCTTCTCCGGAGGCGAGCCACTGCTGCGGCCGGATCTGGAAGAACTGATCGCCGAGGCTCGCCAGCTCGGGTACTACACCAATCTCATCACCTCGGGCGTCGGCATGGACGAGGCGCGCATCAAGGCCTTCAAGGCCGCCGGGCTCGATCACATCCAGGTCAGCTTCCAGGCCAGCGATGAAGCCTTGAACAACTATCTCGGTGGCACGGATTCCTTCCGTCACAAATACGAGATGGCGCGCCTGGTGAAGAAGTACGAGTACCCCATGGTGCTCAACATCGTCATCCATCGCCAGAACATCGACCAGATGGACGACATCCTGCGCATGACGGTGGATCTGGAAGCCGACTACGTGGAGCTGGCCAGCACGCAGTACTACGGCTGGTCCAAGCTCAATGAAGCGGCCCTGCTGCCCACGCGGGAGCAGCTGCAGCGCGCGGAGGCCACCGCACACGACTATCAGGCGCGCATGAAGGGCAAGATGAAGATCATCTACGTGGTGCCGGACTACTACGAGAATCGGCCCAAGGCCTGCATGAATGGCTGGGGCGCGATCTTCCTCACCATTGCGCCGGATGGCTCGGCCCTGCCCTGCCATGCGGCTCGCCAGCTGCCTGGCCTCACTTTCCCCAATGTGCGCGAGCACAGCGTGGAGTGGATCTGGGACGATTCACCGGCCTTCCGGCGCTATCGTGGCGATGACTGGATGAAGGAGCCCTGCCGCAGCTGCCCGGACAAGCACAAGGATTTTGGCGGTTGCCGCTGCCAGGCCTTCATGCTGACGGGTGACGCCAGCAATGCGGATCCGGTATGTGACAAGTCACCCCATCACGCGGCGCTGGTTGCCCAGGTGGACGCGATGACCAGTCGCCCCCTGCCCTCGCGTAGCGAGAAGCCGCTGGTGTTTCGCAATACCCGGAATTCGAAGGCCCTGAGCGAGGCCTGATCCGCGGCACAGGCTGAAGCCAGAGTCGTTCTCCCCGGACCGTTGACGCGCTTCATCGGCCCTGCTGTGATAAGAATCTGATTTGCGGACGCCGCATGGGAGGCCTCATGTCGATTAGTGTTGCCCTGAGTCAACATTTCGAAAGCTTCATACGTGAGCAGCTGGAGAACGGGCATTTTAATAGTGCCAGTGAGGTGGTGTCCGCGGGGTTGAAACTGCTGGAAGAGCACGAGCAGCAGCGCACGTCACAACTTGAGGCCCTGCGCGCAGACATACAGGCCGGCATGGCAAGCGAAGAACGCAAGCCTGCGGAGGAGGTCTTTGATCGTCTGGAGGCCAAATACGCCGGTTTTACCAGCGCGCGCTGATGCGCCTGATTTTCACCGCCCTCGCCGAGCATGATCTGGAAGCAATCGGCGACTACATCGCCAAAGACAATCCACTTAGAGCCCTCTCGTTCCTGAAGGAACTTCGGCAGCACTGCACAAGAATCTTGGATAACCCCATGGGATATCGGATGCGTCCAGAATTTGGGGAAACCATCCGTTCTTGTGCGCACGGCAGATACGTAGTGTTCTACAGTGCGACTCCAAGTGAAGTGGTAATCCTGCGCGTAATCCACGGGGCACGGGATTTGGGGCACGAGTTCGCGCCGTAACGACAATAAACGGTTGTCCGGCCGTCCATGATTGTCGAGTCAGGTATAACCCTCCGTTGCCAAGATTAGGGGTGAGGGCGAGGCTACTCGCGCGCGATTGCCCAGGCCACCTCCATGGCCTGTCGGTTGGCGCGCACATCGTGCACGCGAAATACCTTCACGCCCGCCGTCACACCCAGCGCCGTGGTGGCGCAGGTGGCACCCACGAGCTCTGAGAACACCGTCTCGCGGCAGATGGCGCCCATGAAGCGCTTGCGACTGGTGCCCAGCAGCACCGGATAACCTGTGGCCGCAAAGCGGGGCAGCTCACGCAGCAGCGCCAGATTATGCGCACGGGTCTTGCCGAAGCCTATGCCCGGGTCGATGAGGATCCTGTGGGCGGGAATACCTGCAGCGCGTGCGGCTGCCGCCCGCGCTTGCAGATAGGCCAGAACCTCGCCCACGACATCCTCGTATTGCGGTGCCTGCTGCATGGTCTCCGGCGTGCCCTGCATGTGCATGAGCACCACACCGGCACCGCAGGTGGCCGCGGTCTCCAGCATGCCGGGTGCACTGCCGCCCGAGATGTCATTAATGAGGGTGGCGCCGGCTTTGACCGCCGCTGCGGCAACAAGCGGGTCCCGTGTATCCACACTCAGGACCACGTCCGGTGACAGCAGGGGCCGCAAGTGCTCCAGCACCGGCAACACGCGGTCCATCTGCTCTGCGGTACTAACCGCCGCCGCGCCGGGGCGCGAGGACTCTCCACCAATGTCGATGAGGGACGCGCCCTCCTCCACCATGCTGAGCGCATGGCTCAGCGCGACATCCCGTGCGAGAAAGCGCCCGCCGTCGGAGAAACTGTCCGGCGTGACGTTGAGCACACCCATCACGCGCGGCGGTGCATCCGGATCTGCCAGCGTCAACGCATCGAGCGGGTGATGCACGGGTGTCATTAACGACCGACGAGTTCGGCCATCTCATCCGCGGCGCGGACCAGGGCTTCCTCGATGACGCGCTCGCCGGACAAGTGCCCACCGCTGCGCAGGATCTCGAGGCGCGAGCCGGGCAAGGCCTGATGCAGGGCCCAGGCGGATTCCGGGGGGCATGTGATGTCACGCTGCCCATGCACCAGAATCACCGGCATGCGCGGCAGCTTGTGGATGTCTTCCAGCAACTGGTTGGGACGTAAAAAGTACTGGTGGCGGGCGTAGTGGAGCTCGATGCGCGCCTTGCCCAGCACCTCCGCCGTGGGCGCGGGGGCTTCGCCCGGCGCCTGATCGAAGGCATACATCACCACCTCCCCTGACCACGCAGCCCAGGCTTGGGCGGTGCGCAGCGCCAGCGCCTCATCCGTGCCGAAGAGTGCGGAATGCAAGGCGTGCACTGTGTGCCCGGTGTCCTTTGTCGCCTCCACAAAGGTGTGCCAGGCACGGGGCAACAGTCGTGCCGCGCCATCCGGCCCCAGGAACCATTCCAGATCCCGCTGGCGCGCGAGAAAGCTGCCACGTAGCACCATGCCCAGCACTCGTTGCGGATATTGCTCGGCATAGGCAAGCGCGAGCGCTGCGCCCCAGGAGCCGCCAAAGAGCACCCATTGAGCAACCCCGTGGTGCTCACGAATGCGTTCGAGATCGGCGACCAGCGCCTGCGTGGTGTTGGCCGTCACCACCGCATACGGCGTGGAGCGGCCGGCCCCGCGCTGGTCGAAGATGAAGCTGCGGTAAAGATCAGGATTGAAGAACTGGCGATGACTTGGCTTGCAGCCACCGCCCGGTCCGCCGTGGAGGAACACGACGGGGATACCCGAAGGCGATCCGGCCTCCTCCACGTACAGCGAGTGGCCGTCACCCACCTCCAGCAGACCGGCCGAGCGCGCAGGACTCGCGGGGTAAAGCGTGCTCATGCGCTCAGAGATCGTTCAGGATTTCGTCGCGGCGCTTGCGGTATTCCTCTTCCGTCACCAGCTTGCGGGCACGCAGGGCATCCAAGGTGGCGAGCCGCTCCTCCACCGTCTTCACGCTGCCGCCGCCCACGGACAGATCCTTGATCTGCTGGCGCAGGCGCGCCATTTCCTCGCGCATCTGGCGGCGCTCGATAGTCAGCTTCGCAGCTTCCTGCTTGGCCTTCTCGGCGGTCTTGCGCTGCTCTTCCGGGACCTGCGCTTCGCGGTAGCCGGCAGCCGCAAGTGCAAGATCGATCACCACCCAGTCCGGGCGCTTGCCTTCGGCACCGCCGTAGTAGTCCACGCCCGCCGTCGCGACCACGCGGCCGGGCATCTTGCCCGTCTGCTTGGCGCGGCTGCCAGTGTCGAAATAGAGGTCGTTGTAGCTGTCCACCACCCCATACGCGGCCTCCGCATTGCGCTGGCCCCGATCCTTGCGCAGGCGGTAGGTGCCGATGATGAGGTTGAGCTTGCCGTCCGCGTAGAATGCGCGCCCTGCCGTCCACTCACGCTCCTTGGCGGTATCGAGCATCACATTCGAATAACCGCGCAGGTTGAAAATCACATCCTCGTTCGGCTTGGCTTTCAGCAGGGCCTCGGCAAGCGTGCGACCCAGCATGTCCGCCTGCCCGGTGGAGAAAAGTGGATGAGATTCCTCATTGCGAAAAAAGCCGCCCTTGTCCCAGAGCTCCAGGGACTTGATGGCATCGCGAATGTCTTCCGGCTCCAGGGTCGCCGGATGCGCATTGGGTGCATGGCGCTCATCGGTTTTGAGTCCCTGTGGGGTCAACGAGACAAACTGCTCCTGCAGCTCCCAGATCTGCTTTGTGATGGTGGGCTTGGCGAACATCCCGCCCAGGAGATCGATGGCACTTGCAGTGTGGCAAAGCATCAGGAAGGCGAGCAGCGCAACACTGCGCAAAGCCGGGGAAAGAGAAAACGGGGAAACACTACGCATCAGACGGGCCATATCCAGACTGCGAGGGATGGGGGACTGAGTATAACCAATGACGGCAAGCATGCCCCATGAACGCGCAAATCAGCTTTACTCCACCTGAACGGGAACGAACGCAAAGTGCAGCGGCCAGTGCCCTCTCCGGTGCGGGACTGATCGTTTCCAAGGGTAAAAGCTGATTCCGGACCCACCAAAGAAAACGCCTCCCGAAGGAGGCGTTTTCGTATCCAACAGGCAGTGCTTACCAGAAGAAGAAGGTACCCACGCTGAAGATATCGGCTTCAGTGGCGGCGCCGGAGGAACCAGTGAACTTGTTCTCACCGAAGTCGTTCTTCTGATGGCTGTACTCAGCAACCAGCTTCAACCAGGAGGACATGTCGTGATACACACCAATCGTCCACATGTCGAGCTCGACATCGCGGGACATCCGCTCGTTAGCGCCGTTACCCTCGGCAATGGTGCGAAGCCCGAAGGCGTCTTCGGTCGACTGGCCATAGCTCATGCCGAGCTTGGTCTTGCCATTGAAGGTATACATGCCCTGCACGTAGTAGCCGTCGTTGTCGGCTTCTTCGCAGGTCTGACCAAGCGCGTCGCAGGCCGTGCCGCCATGGAACTGCAACGAGCGGCCAAGACCCTGCCCACCGTAGTAGTAACCGGTCAGGCTGAAGCCGGCGTACTTGCCTTCCGCACCCACACCCCAGCCGTGGACGGTCGCTTCACCCGCGGCATTGCGGCTGGCGGTTTCCAAATCCTGGTAGAGGGCGTCCGCCCAGAAGTGCATGCTGCCGCCGCTGAAAGCGGTGGTGTAATTGGCTTCCGCCTCGAAGCGCGGCGTGTCAGTTTGGTCAAGCACGCTGTTTAACTGGGTGTTCACTTGCTCCACCGAAGGGTCGTAGAGACCCACTTCGGCCTGGAAGCCGCCCAGATTGGGCGTCTTGTAGGAGAAGCGCGCAGCGAAGTCAGGATAGGTGTAGCCACGACCGATGCGGCCGAAAGTAGTGCCACCGTCCTGGAGGTTGCTGCCACCCACACCGAAGAGCGTCATGTCCTTCAGTACCGCATTGCGGCCGAAGATCGAGAGCGTACGGCCGAAGCTCGCGGTACCGAACCCGCCTTCGAGGTTGACCAGCACTTCACGCATGTCGATCGAAGCGCCCTGCCGGCCGCCGCCCGTGCCCAGCAAGGAGTCCGAGTTCAAATAGCCGTTGTTCTTTGTGTTCCCACTGGAGATCTGCGGCGCGAAGCTGATGCGGGCCGTGCCGGTCATGCCGTTAACGGTGGGGCTCTTCACATTGAAGCTGAAGAAAGCCGGCAGGAATCCATTCTGGATACGCGAGGTATTGAGCTGGTCGGTTCCTGGTGTGGCGGCCACGTTGCCAGGGAGCACGAAAGTGCCGTTGCCGTTGGCATCTTCGACAGGCGCAACCCAACCGGTGCCGCTGAACCCTTCATCGTGATCGGCAATGTTGTAAAACGCGTTCACGTTGCCATCGAAGCTGACTTCCCAGCCATTGTCTCCACCCACGACGACCACGGCGTTGGCGGCAGTGCTGAGGCCCAGGGTCACGGCGGCGGTAGCAACCGCGGCGGCCAGCCTGGTCTTCTTGAATTGAATTGCCATTTTCTTCTTCCTCCTGCTCGGGATTCTTGAATGCGTTCAGCTTCGTGACTTGCTGTTTCAATTTTGGGCTCATCGCGCCCAAAGCAAGTGCGAGTGAGGCTGAGAGTAGTCCATCGTCACCACATCCGCAACACCTTTATCCGCAAAAATACGACAAACTTGAGGCCACGGTTTATTTCAGTGGTTTTCACACAACAAATCGACCTAATCCCAACCTGCCGTATGCCCTCGCACGGGGCATGACTGCAAGCCGTCGCCCGCTCCTCAGCCGCCGCCCTTCTGGAAACAGCGGGCAAAACGGGCGAGAAAGGCCGCACGGTCCTCGGCGTTCAGGCCGCGGAATTCAAAAATGAGTTGCAGCCAGGGAATGCGCAGGCCGGCAAGCAGCCGTTCCCGAGGCGTGCCGGGATCCAGGGTGACCGAGCGCCCATCAGGCCAGGAAAGAAGATAGCGCCCGTCGGGCCGGGTGAGCGCGGCTTCCGGGATGAGCCTCGGCATCACGCGTTCAAGGTCTGCGAGGCTCAGACCCCAGGCCGAGGACTCTGTGTGAGATTCGGGCTCGGGGGCGGACTGACCGGGCGGGTCAAGGCGGGGCGGATTCTCAGGACTTGAGGCGGAAGAGTGTCCGCCGGTCGGCTCAGCCACCCGCCACCGGGGGCCAGGCGGCCAGGGCATCCCCCTCGCAGAGCAATGCTTCATCGCGCCGCTCAGGGGGAATGTAGTTGCCGTTCACCAATAAAAGGTGCGCCCGTTCCCGGGGCACCCGGTGCAAATCCAATACCTCATGCGGGCTGGTGCCGGCCGGCACCTCAATCTCCACCACGTTCGCCACTGCCTGTGGGGGCAGGTATTCAGCGAGCGTGGCGTAGAGCTTGAGTTGCAGCCTCACTTCATCAGGGCGGCGTTGAAGCCCAAAGCCTGGGTGCTGGCCAGATAGGCCTCCATCAGCCGAGTGGGATCTTCCAGCAGCTTGTCCTTCCACTTGCCGAGGCGGGTCCGCGTCTGGATGAGACCACGCACCACACCAATGTGCTGGGTCATGCCGAGACTGGTGGCGCCGATCAGCATGTCGTCCTCGAACTGGAGGTTGAGATACTTGAAGCGCTCCCGATTGAGGAGCTCTGCAGACTGCCCGCCCTGCTTGCCCATCCACAGCCCGAAGGAGCTGGAGATGAGGCCGAGGGTGTCCAGCACGTTCATGTTCACGCTGCCGCGATGGATGGCGCCCTGGTGGCCGGCCATGTTGCGGGCGGCCAGCTGGCCATGCTCGGTGGCCGTCGGCTGGATGGCCTGCACGGTGTAGTCACCGGTGGAAAAGTCACGCCCCTGGGCCACGTCGCCGGAGGCATAGACGTCCGCATCATTGGTCTGCATGTGGCGGTTGACGAGAATGCCGTGGTCGGTCTCGATGCCACTGCCCTGCAGGAAGTCGATATTGGGCTTCACCCCGGTGGCGGAGACGATGAGATCGAACTCGGCCGTTGCGCCGGTGCTCATATCGACCGCAAAGGCAAGCTTGTTACCCTTCTTGATGGCCGTGACGCGGGTGGAGGTGTGCACCGTCACGCCCGCCTTCTCGCACCAGTCCTTGATGAGGTTGCCTGCGGTGTCGTTCATCATGCGCGGAACCATGCGGTCCGCCATCTCCACCACCGTGAGATCCGCACCGCTCTGGGCGAGCGCTTCCAGGATGATGCAGCCGATGAAGCCTGCGCCCATCAGGAGCACGCGCGCGCCGGGCTTGGCGCGGGCCGCGATGTTGCGACCATCAGCCAAGGTCCAGCAGTTGAAGATCCCGGGCAGATCGATGCCTGGTACCGGCGGCGCCATGGGGCGCGAACCTGTTGCGATGAGCAGTTTGTCGTAGGCCAAGCTGCCACCGCTGGCGAGCTTCGCCTGGTGGGCCGCGCGGTCGATGGAGGCTACATGCTCACGCAGGACCTTGATGTTCTGCTGGGCGAAGTGGTTAGGGTCCTTGCGCAGGTGGGTGCCCTCTTCCTTGATCTGCTTGATCAGGAAGTAAGGCAGAGCCATGCGCGAATATGGCGCCTCGGGCTCCTCACCCACCAGGGTGATCTCCGCGCCCGGCTGGAGCTTGCGCAAGGTTTCCGCAGCCACGACGCCGGACGGGCCGGCCCCGATGATGACGTGTTTCATGGGCCTTGCTCCTACAGCTCAAGCCGGTTGAGAGTTTCCACAGTCGGCACGCCTTCCGGCGTCCAGCCCCGGATCTCGTAGTAATGCGGCAGCATCTTGTGCAACTCATTCACCTTGCCCTTGGCAGGGCCGGTCTTGGCCGCATCCTTGAGCAGGCGCTTGGGCAGGGTGTCATCCTTGGCGGTGAGCCCGGCATCCAGGTTGAACTTGCGCTCGAGGTTCCAGATACGTTCGCCCGCTTCCAGCATCTTCTCAGGTGACCAGCCGCCTTCGCAGGCCGCGTCCACCTGGGGCGCGATGTCTTCCAGCGTCCAGGCAAAGGTGGTGAAAACGCAGAGACCGGAGGAGTCCACCGCTGCAGTCGCGTCCTGGAAGGCCTTCACCAGCTCCGGCTTGCCATCGGTGCTGAGCGGATCGGTCTTCACCGGCACGCCAAGGATTTCCGAAGACACCGTGTAGCTGCGCAGATGGCAGGCGCCGCGGTTGGAAGTGGCATAGGTGAGGCCCATGCCCTGGATGCCGCGCGGGTCATAGGCCGGGAATTCCTGCCCCTTCACCGTCATGGACAGATCCGGGTGCCCGTACTTCTCGCACAGACGCTTGGAGCCCATGGCCAGATCGCGCCCGAAGCCTTCGCCCTTGGCGACCATCTCGGCTGCGCGGGTCAGCGCCTCGGCAGAGCCGAAGCGCATCTCCAGCCCTCCCGTGTGCTCGGTGGTGATGGCGCCGATCTCGAAGAGCTCCATGGCGGCCGCCACGGTGGCGCCAAAAGAGATGGGATCAAAGCCGTCCTCGTTGCAGAGGAAGTTGGCATAGGTGAGCGCGTCCAGATCGTCCACGCCGGTATCCGAACCCAGCGCCCAGGCCGCTTCGTATTCCAGTCCGCCGCTCGCGCCTTTGTACTGGGGCTTGTCGGCAATGGTGTAGTGCTTGGGATCGATGGTGGAGATACGGCCGCAGGCGATGGTGCAGCCGAAGCAGGCGCCATTGGTGGTGAGATTGGGCTTGCCGTCGCTCTCGCGCGGGATATGCATGGCCTCGGCCGAGATGCGATTGGCGCCTTCGAACTGTACTTCGCGCATGTTGCGCGTGGGCATGGCGCCCACTTCGTTGATGACGTTCATGAGCACCTGGGTGCCCATCTTGGGCAGGCCTTCGCCCGTAACCGGGTTGCCGGCCAGTGCGGCCTTGGCCGCCTGGGTGGCGTGCATGAAGGCCTTGATGTCGCGCACATTGCCCACGCCGCGGGTGCCGCGCACGGCCACGGCCTTCAGGTTCTTGGAGGCCATCACCGTACCCACGCCGGAGCGGCCGGCCGCCCGGTGCAGGTCGTTCACCACGCCGGCGTAGAGGCAGCCCTGCTCGGCGGATCGGCCCACACAGGCGATGCGGAGCAGCGGATCCTGATGACGGTTGTGCAGGATATGGTCGGCTTCCCACACGGACTTGCCCCACAGCTCATCCGCCGGGAGCAATTCCGCCTTCTCATTCTCCAGATAGAGGTAGACCGGCTTCGGGGCCTTGCCCTCGAAGATGATCATGTCGAAGCCGGCGTTCTTGATCTCGTTGCCGATGAAGCCACCCGAGTTGGAGCAGGCGATGGCGCCGGTGAGCGGGCTCTTGGTGATGACCGAATAGCGGCCACCCGTGGCGGCCATGGTGCCGGTGAGCGGCCCTGTGGCCATGATGAGCTTGTTGCCAGGTGCGAGGGCATCGACCTTGGCGTCTATCTCCTCCACCAGGTACTTGGTGGCGAGGCCGCGCTGGCCCAGGTACTTGTGAGCCCACTCCATCTTGAGCGGCTCTTCGGTGCAGGTGCCTGCCGTCAGGTTCACACGCAGAATCTTGCGGGTCCATGCCATGGTGGCTACTCCGATCAGGCTTTGGGAATGGTCTGGCTGGCGTGCGCCTTCATGCGGGCGAGGCCCGTATGGTCGGCATCCACATAGGTGATGGCGCCCGTCGGGCAGGCCGTGGCGCAGGCCGGATCACCGCCGCAGAGGTCGCATTTGATGACCTTGCCGCTGTCGGAGTTGTAGTTCACCGTGCCGAAGGGGCAGGCGATGGTGCAGACCTTGCAACCCACGCAGATGTCTTCGATGACTTCCTTGGCGCCGGTCTTCTGGTTGATGACGATGGCCTCCACCGGGCAGGCATGCATGCACCAGGCTTCCGAGCACTGCGAGCAGGTGTAGGGTGCGAAGCGGCCCTCGTCGTGGAAGGTGAAGACCTTGATGCGCGACTTGCTGGGATTGAAGGCTTGTTCATTCTCATAGGAACAGGCCATCTCGCACTGCAGGCAACCCGTGCATTTTTCAGGCTCCAGTTGCAAGGCTTTGTGCATGGCAAAACTCCCCGGGATAGTTGGTTTTTGACGGACTATATACAGCGTCGCAGCCTAGCGAGATCGGTTCCAAAAAACCAGACCGGGGAAAACATGCGACTGCCCGGGATGTGCCTTGCGAACTTCGCTACCATGCGGGGTCGAAGTCCGTGTATTACCATCATCTCCGAGGGGTCTTGTGTTCCATCGCACTCCGCATCGCCAGCTTCATCCCCATTCCTCACGCCCCCCGGGACGCGTGACATGGCTTCGCCTGTTCTCACTGCTGCTGTGCGCAAGCGTTGCAGCCAGCGCGCAGGCGCTGGAGGTGAAGCTTGCGTTTCTGGGGGAAACCGACAGCGCTGCCCATCGGGGAGCCTTGCAGGGTCTTGCGGAAGCCCAGGCGCAGGGGGAATTTCTCGGGCTCACTTACGCGCTGGAGGCCATTGATCCCGAGACTGCCCTGCCCGCCGGTACCAGTGCCCTGGTGGTGGCCGCGCCCGCCGCGACATTGGAGGGCGCTGTTGCCGCCCACCGCGGCGTGCCGGTGCTGAACGCCGTGCTGGTCGAAGATGCCCTGCGTCGCCAGTGCCGACCCAACCTTTTTCATACCCAGGCGAGCACGGAAATGCGCGCTGATGCCGAAGCGCAATGGCAGAAGGCCAACCCCGAGGGCCCGGCGGCCCGTGCCCAGGTCTGGCATCCGGACTTCACACGCTATGCGGCGGCCCAGTTGAACAAGCGCTATCGGGACACCTTCAAGGAAGCCATGACTGATGAAGCCTGGGCCGGCTGGGCCGCGGTGAAGCTCGTCTCGGACACCGTGGCGCGCGAACAGACCGCAGAGGCTGCCACCCTGCTCAGCGCGCTGCGCGAGCGCCTCGCCTTTGATGGCCAGAAAGGGGTGGACTTGAGCTTCCGCGCGGACGGCCAGCTCCGCCAGCCCCTGCTGCTGGTGGTGGATGGCGCGCTGGCGGGCGAAGCCCCCGTGCGTGGCGTTGCCGATATCGAGGATCTCGACAGCCTTGGCCGTGTCGAATGCCAACCCTGACCCCGTTTTTCCTGACCGGAAGTACTCCCATGAAAAAACTCATTCCTGTGCTCAGCCTTCTGTGCGCCATGCAGGCGGCCCATGCCGCGCCGCGCGTGTTCGTCACCAATGAGGTGGGCGACTCCGTGTCCGTGATCGATGCCACCACCCACAAGGTCACCGCCACCATTGCGGTGGGCAAGCGTCCGCGCGGCATCGGGGTCGCACCCGATGGCAGCGCCCTCTATGTGGCAGTAAGCGGCGAGAATCACATCGCGGTGATCGACCCCACCACCCTCGAGGTGTTGCGCACCTTCCCCAGTGGCGATGATCCGGAAACCTTTGCCGTGCACCCCAATGGCAATCTTTATATTTCCAATGAAGAAGACGCCAAGGCTTCCGTCTTCAATCCCGCGACTGGCGAGCGGGTGGCCGAGATCAAGGTGGGCATAGAACCCGAGGGCGTGGCGGTATCGGCGGATGGCACCAGGGCCGTCGTCACCAGCGAATCCACCAACATGCTGCACATCATCGCCATCCCCGAGCACAAGATCGTCGCGAACATCCTGGTTGGTGCGCGGCCGCGTGCCGCGAGTTTCAACGCGGATGGCACGCTAGCCTACGCCACCTCCGAGATCAGCGGGGAGGTGAAGAAGGTGGATGTGGCGAGCGGAAAGATTGTGGGCCGCATGCCGCTGGCCGACGACAAGGCCAAGCCCAAGGACATCCTGCCGAGCCGCGACGGCAAGCAGCTTTACGTGGCCGGCGGGCGCGCGGACAGGGTCTTCGTGCTGGACGAGCAGACCTTGGAAATCGTGCATGAGATTCCGGTTGGGAAGCGCGTGTGGGGGCTTGCACTCAACAAGGATGGCAGCCGGCTCTACACCACGGATGGTGCCAGCGATCAGGTGTCGGTCATCGACACCGTGGCACACAAGGTGGTGGCCACAGTGCCGGTCGGCAAGATGCCCTGGGGCATCGTGGTCGTGGAATAGGGACCGTCCCGCACTCCCCGGTGCGCAACCAGGGAGTACGAACTGACCCGTCGCGGGAGGGGGTCAGAACCGGACGCGAACTCCCACCCAGCCACCGATGGGCGCACCCACGCCCAGAAAGTTGGGGCTGTCGTTGGCGAGATTGGGCAGGATCTCGGTCGGATCCTCGCCCAGCAGTCCAAAGCTCTCGTAGTCCGTGTCGAACAGGTTGTTGACGCGGCCAAACATCTCAAGGCGCTTGTTCACCCGATAGCTCAGGCGCAGGTTGACGATGGCGTAGCCGTCCACCGTGTCCAGCAGATTGGCTTCGTCCCCGCGCAGCACCTGATCCGAGTTGTAGAGAACTTCGAGGCCAAGGCGCACGCCGAGAGGTAGCGTGTAATCGCCGCCCAGCTTCAACTGGTGACGAGGGATGCCGGGCACGCGGTCGCCCGCCTGCACGGCAAGTTCGCCCGCCGCATCCGCCGCCGGATGATTGGGGCTCAGCACCGAGAACGGGCTCTCGAAGGTGGCAGAGATGTAACTGTAGGCGGTGAACCAGTCCACCCCGTGCAGCGCGCCCGCCAAGCCAAGCTCCATGCCCTGGCGACGGGTCTTGTCCACGTTGTCGAACAGCCCCGTGTTGCGGCCGGTGGACTGGAAGATGATGTCGTCGTGGTTGGTGGTGCGGAAGTAACCGAGCCGGTACTCCGCCATGCCGCCCAGCACGCCGCGCAGGCCTGCCTCCACGCCCTTGGCCACCACTTGATCGAGCGGCGGATCGGCGAGGAAGGCATTCGGCAGGCGACATTCAAACTCGATGTCGTCCGGATCTTCCCCGTCCTCGATTGCAATCTGACGGGCCACCTCGAACACGCCCTCGTTGCAAGCCAGCTCAATCGGGGTGGGCGCGCGCGAGGATTCGCTGTAGCTCGTATAGAGCGTTGCCTCCTCGCGCAGGGCCCAGGTTGCGCCCACCGTCGGGTTGAAACGGCTGAAGTTGTGATCTCCATTCAACTCACGGCGCTCACCGGAGCGATCGCGCAGGCGAATATCCGTCTCGTTGTAGCGCCCACCAAAAGTGAAGGTGAAGGTATCGGTCAGCGCCAGATTGTCCATGAAGTAGAGGCTCCAGGTGCGGCTGGAGGTCTTCACGCTGGTGGCGTACTCATCCACGAAGCTGCCGACGCCGAGGCCCGCCGTGCTGCGTGTGACCGGGTCGAGCCGGGCCAGCTCCACGGTGGCATCGAAATCGGCCTGTCCCTTGAAGAAGCTGCCTCCCACCACAAGGTAGTTGTCCCGGTTGAAGAGCGGCTGGGTGAAGGTCAGCTGCATGTCGCTGCCATAGGTCTCCTGGGCGCGGGTGCTGCGATTGCTGATGGCTTCGTCCGCGAGTATCCCCGTACCCGATAGATCGTCTGACATGTTCTCCACATTGAAGGCGTCCGGGTTGCCCGCCAGTCCGTTGAGGATATTCTCCAGATCGTCAGGATCCGTCGCGCTGAGCACATTGCCCTCGCACACATCGTCATCATCGAAGCCGAGTGCTTCCATCGCATCCTCATCCAGCTCCTCGATGAGGAAGGTACCGTTGGCGAGCCCACACTCGACAAACTCCGAGCCATCCCCATTGAAAGAGCTGGTGCTGATGTTGCGGTAGAAGCCATTGGCACCCACGGAGAGCACATCGCTCAGGTTGTGGGTGGCATCGAAGGTGACCGCATGCAGGCGGTTTTCCGTGATGTCCGGCGCGGTGAAGATGCTCTCCCTGTCCTCGGCGATGAGCCCCACTGGCGCTGGACCGTTGCCGGTGAGATCGGTATCCGCAAACTGGTAGGAGACGTTGGCCCCGCTGCGCGCGCCGCGCCAAGACAGCGCGCCGTAAAGATTCAGTGCGTCGGAGGGGGACAGATCCCGCCAGCCCTCCTCGTCGAAATAACTGACGTTGGCGTAGTAGCCGAAGCTGCCGTTGTTGCCCCCACTCTCGGCCGTGGTTGTCACCCGCTCGAAGCTGCCACCGGAAACTTCACCGCCCTGTCCCTGATAACTGAAGCCATCCTTCATGCGGATGGACAACGCGCCCCCGAGGGTGTTGAGGCCATAGAGCGGGTTGGCACCGCCAACCAGACTGATGCTCTGCACCGCAGATTCGGGCAGCAAATCCCAGTTGACGGCATCTCCCAGCGGTTCATTTACCCGCACGCCGTTCTGGAAGACGGATACGCCCATGGGCAGGCCGAGAAGCGGCGAAGCCGAGTAGCCGCGGAACTGCACATCCGGCTGCAGCGGATTGTTCTGGGCGATGTTGGCAGACACGCTGCCGAGGTTCTGGGTGAGGTAGTCGGTGAGATCCAGACTCTGGGCGCGTTCCAGAGCATCCGCATCGCCCGACTGGATGGCATAGGGCAGCCGGTCCACCGCAAGCCCGAGACCGAGCGCTGCGGGCGTCGGCGCCACCACGGTGATCTCCTCGTCAAAGCCCGCACCTTCCGCCTGCACCGGCGATGACTGGAGGCACGTCAGCAGCATGGCAGCCCCCAGTAGGGAGCACCGGGCGCTCGAGCTATTTCCGGTGTTGGGGGTCCGGGCGGGCGGGCGGCACATCATCAGGGGAATTCTCCGGCAAGTCGGATTGAGGGTCGCCGGGATTCTCGGGGTCGGTCTCCGGCGTCGCAATACCGCGGCCGTGGCCGAAAGATTAAAAAGCGATTAACAGTCAGCCGACTGGTTCAAATGGGGTGTGTTCAATGATGCGGGCCGCAGCCGGGGATGAGGCGCGTGGCGACCCACTGCAGAAAGTTGAGGAAGGCGGGCTGGCGGTAGGCGCGATCCCGCCGCCGGGTCGGGGGACTTCAGGCCTTGAGGAAGCCGTTGCGAATGGCGAGCCGTGCCATCTCGGCAGAGGTGCTCACGCCGAGCTTGGCCTTGATCTGGGTGACGTAGTTGGCAATGGTCTTGGCACTCAGGGACAACCGCTTGCCGATTTCCGCCACTGTGAAACCTTCGGCAATCATGCAGAAGATTTCGAATTCACGGACGGAGAGCCCTGCAATGGGGGATTTGTCGCCGCGGGTTTTCTGCAGGGCCAAGCGTTGGGCAACCGCCGGGTGCAGGTACACATTGCCCGAGGCAACCGTCCTCACGGCTTCCAGAATGGTATTCGTGTCGCTCGCCTTGCTCACAAAACCGCGGGCGCCTGCCACGAGGGCCTGCTCCACGAAGGCCACATGCTCATGCATGCTGAAGGCGAGGATGCGCGCGTCTGGCCGTCGAGTCACGATGCGTCGGATGGCTTCCAGCCCTCCGATGCCCGGCATACTCAAGTCCATGACTGTCACGTCGGGTGCCAGCTTCGCGAATGTCTTGACCGCGGCTTCGCCATTTTCCGCTTCAGCCACAACCTGGATGTCCGGCTGACCATCGAGAACCTGTCGATAACCCGCCCGAACGATTGCGTGGTCATCCACAAGAAGTACTTTTGTTTTAGGCATTGCCTACCTGAGGTCTATATTTTTGTTGCTTCCTCGAGATCTGATTATGAACCGCCGGTCAACGTACAGCCAGTGACATCCTCCTGATTTTTTTGTGATTTTTTCCCGGAAAAATCCACCGCTACCTATCGCGAGAAAACGCATCGCAACATTCTCCGATTACCCCAAGCAATCTAAGACACCGCCCATAAGGCCTTGCGCCTGAATGCCTCATGGCGTGAGACATCAAACCTCGAGGCCCGCGTATCACGCGCTCATGGCGGGCTGGCACCTATTCCCGGTTGGCTTGTATGGTGTGGACGCAAGATGTCGGAGCGCAGGAGTTTTTCTTTCCAATTCAGGAAATACTCACACCCCATGGTTTTGTGCTTCCGAGCTTTGTCGCTCCTGAAAGGCAGCCTGCTTTTCAGGCGATGCTTCGCTTTGGTACTTGTCTCTCCATTCCGGGTAGGGCATCCCATAAACGAGAGTGCGCGCAGCCTCGTAATCCAGCGCATGGCCGCGCTGCTCGGCCTCCGCGCGGTACCACTTGGAGAGGCAATTGCGGCAGAAGCCGGCAAGGTTCATGAGATCGATGTTCTGCACTTCGGTGTGTTCGCGCAGAAAATCACGCAGCCGACGAAAAGTGGCCGCTTCGAGTTCCAGGGTTTCCTGTTCGGTCATGACATCTTCCTCTTTGGGCGCGGCGCGCGCCGTTGATTCCGGAATTTTCAGCCGTTGAGGCCGTGCTGTTTCATGCGGTAGCGCATCGTCATGCGTGTGATGCCGAGGCGCCGGGCAGCCTCGGACACATTATTGGCAGTCGCCTGCAGGGCATGCTCGATGAGCAGTTTTTCCGCTTCCTGCAGGGTGAGGTCAAAGAGCTCGCTTCCGCCCTCGGCGGCCACGCTGTCAATCTCTGTGGATGATGGCAGCAGGAGGTGAGCCGGAGTCAGGGCTTCTCCATTGGCGAGCAGCATCGCCCGCTCCATCACGTGCTTCAATTCACGCACGTTGCCGGGCCAGTGGTAAGCGCACAAGGCCGCTTGTGCCGCGGGTTCCAGCGCAAAGCGGGAATACCCGTAACGGCGCGCCAACAGCTGGCCAAGATGAGCCGCAAGCACCAGCACATCGTCCCCGCGCGCCCTGAGGGGCGGCAGCGGCAGGCTCAGCACATTCAGGCGAAAGTAGAGATCCGTACGCAGGCTGCCCTCGGCCACCATGCGCTCCACATCCCGATTGGTGGCAGCCACGAACCAGGCCCGGATCGACCGTTCCTGGCTGCTGCCCACCCGGCGCAGCATGCGCCGCTCCAGCACGGCCAAGAGCCGGGTCTGGAGATCCAGCGGCAGTTCGCCGATTTCATCCAGGAATACCACCCCGTCCTCCGCCGCCTCGATGAGTCCGGTGCGGTCCGCAATGGCATTCGTGAATGCGCCCTTCACATGCCCGAACAGTTCCGACTCGATCAGTTCACGCGGCAAGGCCGCACAGTCCACGTGCACGAACGGGCGGGATGCACGGGGTGACTGGCGATGAATCAGACGGGCGGCGAGATCCTTGCCCGTGCCTGTTTCACCGAGCAACAACACCGTGGGGGCAGGTTCGGCCGCGCCGAGACGGGCGATGCGTGCAAGCTGGGTTCTGAGTTGACTGGCTGCTTCGGAGCGCCCCAGAAGCTCGGGCTCCTCGCTGCCGCTGCTCTCGCGCGTGCGGGAGTAGTCGAGTTGTCGGGACACTGCCTGATGCGCGAGAACCTTGCCCACGTTGAGCAGCAGTTCTTCCAGATCGATAGGCTTCTTGAGGTAATCCGCTGCACCGAGCTTCATCGCGCCCACCGCGTCCTCCAGCTCGCCATAGGCACTCATCGCGAGCACCGGGGTCTGTGGCGCCAGCCGCTCGCGCAGACGCTGCAGGAAGTCGAGGCCACTGCCATCAGGTAGCCGCATGTCCAGCAACAGCAGATCCGACTCCTCCTCATTCAGGGCCTGTTCTGCCAAGGCCAGCGTCGCCGCGATGCGTACGGTATGCCCGGCTTTTTCCAGACGGCGCGCCACGGCTCGTGCGAACGGCGCCTCGTCCTCCACGACGAGAATGCGCACGCCCGTGCCTTGAAGCGGCGTCGCGCGCGGAATTTGCGGTTCAGGGGCTTGCATGAGGTTGTTCGCTGCCATCCAGGGCGGGTGCGGTGAGGGTGACCCGAGTGCCTTTATTGTCCACGACTTCAAAGCGGAGTTCCCAACCATGCGCCTTGGCCACCTTGAAAGCGATGGGGATACCGAGGCCGGTGCCGAAGCGTTTGGTGGTGGGGCCGGGACTGAGATCCGAGGGCCGCGGCATGAAAGGAATACCACCCGCCTCATCCTCGAGGGTAAGTCTCACCTCCCCTGCCCCGCCTTCCACGCCGAGGCGCAGGTTAGCCCCGACTGGCGATGCCTCCACGGCATTGTTGAGCAGACCGTACAGCGCCTGCTCCATGAGATCCCGATCCACTTCGACCTGCAGGGTCTCGTCCCGGGGAAACAGGGTAACTGCCACCGATTTCTCCAAGAGGCGGGGCTTAAGCAGGGTGAGCACCGCCTCCAACAGATCGACGGCGCGCAGCCGTGCCAGCCGCGGCTGCAGCGGGTGCAGGTAGGACACGAGCGCACTCACCCAGCGCTCCAGGCGGTCGACCGACTCGATGATGTCGCGTGCCGTCTGTTCGGACTCCTCGGGACTCTCCGCGTACTGCATCAGCTGCGCATTGGCCCGGATGCCGGCCAGTGGATTGCGGATGTTGTGTGCCACCACCGGCACCAGTGCGCCAAGCGCCGCCTGGCGCTCGGACTCCACCAGCGCATCGCGACTCGCGGCCAGCTCAGCAGCCATGTCGTTGATGCCACGCGCCAACCCGGCCACCTCGCTCACGCCTTCATTGGGCAAGCGCACCGCGGGCGCTCCGTCGGCGAGACGCGCCGTATCCTGGGTGAGGTGCTGCATCGGCACCACGAAACCGGTCTTGAGGCGGCGGCGCGAGCGCCAGATCAGAGACAGGGCGAGCAGCACGGACGCTGTGAGCGCCACCGGCGCATAGCGCGTCCACAAATGGATGCGCGACTGCTGCCAGGCGAGACTTTGTCTGAGCAGGCCGCTCAGATTGCGGAAGCGGGCCTCGAGACCTTGGACCAGACTTTGCTCGTATTGCGGATCGAGCTGGCGACTGCGGACCAGCCGGTTCAACAGCCGCGCATCCTCGAAGATGCCATTCAGCTCGGCCTGGAGCTGGCTGTAAGCCTCCTGATAGTGCTGGATGGCATAGTCCTCGGCACGCGAAGTGGAGTTCTGGCGCAGCAGGTTGAAGCGCGACTGGATGCCCGTGTAATACCCGGAATAAACCTTCTCTGCTGCAGGATCCGCACGCAGGCGGGCAAGCGCCACCTCCTGCAACTGCCGATAGGTCAGGGTATGGATCTCCTGGGCTGCGTCCTGCAGACGGGTCAGACGCAGGGTCTCGGTGGAAGTCTGTTGCCAGAAATAGGCGGCCGCAGCCCCCACAGCACCGGTCACCAGCACCAGCAGGAAGAAACTCAGCTCGTAGCCGAGCAACAGGCGACGCAGGGAGGGGGCTTCAGACTCGCGCATGGGCATGCGGCCGGCGGGAGCGTCTGCGAAAGACCTTGCGCGCGACCGGCACTACCAGGGCAGCATCCGGCGCAGGAGATTTTCGCCGGGTTGCAGGAGATGGCTGAGCGTGCCGATCAGGTGCACCGCAATGAGTGCAAGCAAGGCGAGTGATCCGGCCACATGCAGTTCGGTGAAGAACTGGTTGAGCGGTGGATCGGCATGGCCCCACTGCGGCAATGACAGTCCGAAAAGCCGGGTGCTGTATCCGCTGAAAGACGAGGAGAGGTAGCCCGTGACCGGCTGGACCACGAGCAGCCCGTAGAAGGCCCAATGCACACCATGCGCGAGGCGTGCTTGCCAGGGCGGCATGGATCCCGGCAGGGCGGGCGCCGGATGCCGCAGCCGCCAACTGAGGCGCCACACGAGCAACAGGAAGACCGAGAGTCCGAGAGACTTGTGCAGGGCGAAAGTCTCACCGCGCGCCGGCCCCTTGGGCAGTTCCACCATGTACCAACCAAGGGCAAACAGCGCAAAGACGAGGATGGCCATGCCCCAGTGAAGCATCATGGCCATGAGGGTGTATTTGTGGGGACCGGAACCGGGCATGCGAGTGCGCTGCGCTGCAGGGGAGCCGAGAGTAGCACGGCGGGCAGACACAGGGCAGCAAAGCTTGCAGGGTCGCGCTGGGCGCAAGCGCGGCAACCGGGGCTGGGCAAACGCGTCATGGCGCTTATACTCGCGCCTGATCTCAAGCAACGAAACAGGCCTCAAGCAGACGATGCGCACAGCACCCTGGGCAGCTCTGACCCTCCTTCTGTTTCTCGCCCGGAGCGGGGCCGCGGTGGAGTTGCCCGTACAGTCCGAGACACGCATGGAGCCCGAGTACGTGCTGGAGATCCACAAGGCGCGACGCATGCTGCTGGTCAAGCACGGTAGTCGCGTGGCGCGCCGGTTTACCGTGGCCACGGGCCGCGGCGGTCGCGGGGACAAACGCATCCGTGGCGACAACAAGACCCCGCTCGGGGTGTATTACGTCACCGGCTTCAACGACGACAGCGCATTCGACCTCTTCATCCGCCTCAACTACCCGAACGCCAAGGATGGGTACTTCGGCCTGAAACGCTCCCTCATCTCGCGCGAACAGTTCGACGACATCCTGGACGCACAGCGACGCGACGAGATGCCGCCGCAGAACACTTCGCTCGGCGGCGCCATCGGCATCCATGGCATTGGCGAGGAGAATCCGGACCGCCTGCACGTGCAACGCTTCATGGACTGGACGCAGGGCTGCATCGCACTCACCAACCGCGAAGTGCGCGAACTGCGGCAATTCGTGGACGTGGGAACGCAGGTGGTCATCCTTGAATGATGCGGGCGTTGTGAGCTCCGCGTGGCGTCTGCTCGCGCTGTGGCTGCTCCTGTTGGTCGGCGTCCCGCTTGCTGCGGCCGCACCACCAGTCCCCGAATACGGCCCCAGCCTGGTGGTGAGGGGCACCACGGACAAGTCCTTCGACAGCGTCATCCAGGAGCTCGAATTCGCCATCACCGAGCACAACTACCGCATCACCGGCCGCAACACCATCGGCAAGGCCTTGCGCGAACGTGGGTATGACGACTTCCCGGAGGTGGAAGTGATTCTCTTCTGCAATGTGGAGCAGGCGCGTGAGGTGCTGCTGGTGGATCCCGGCTATGTGGCCATGATGCCCTGCCGGGCCACGGTACATGAGCAGAACGGGCTGCGGGTGGTGAGCGTGGTGCTGCTGCCGGAAGCCCATCCGCATCCAGAAGTGGTGGCTTTTGCGCAGCGCGTCAACCGCGTGCTCAAGGACATCCTCGCGTTCGTACTGGAACAACCGGTGCCATGAGTGGCACCCTGTGCCCCATCATGCACCTTGATCTGAATCCCACCCGGTCTTCTCACCATTCCCCGCGGGCTACTGCCGCCCGGTCATTTTCGGAGGCCAATTCCTGACATGCACAACCCCTTCGAGGCGCGGCTCGCCCCGCCACCGCACCTGCTGCTGCTGCTGTGGCTGATACTCACCGGGCTTGTGATCTTCGGCAGCGCGGTCATCGTCGATCAAGGCCTGCTGCAGGAGATGCTCGCAGCAGATCGCAGCCAGATCTGTCTGGTCGTCATCGCGATGTACTTCATCGGTCTCGGCCAGACCTTCATTCGCACGCGGGCGCTGTCACAGGAACTTCATGCCGCGGAGACTCTCGTGTCGCGGCTGGAACGGGGCGGCCCACACGCCGGCACCCTGGACATCAGTGCCGATGCCGTGCGCCTGGCTGATGGGCAGACGGTACCGGCGGGCTTCCTCAGCAACTACCTGCGAGAGCACTTCGGTCGGCGTGGCCATGCCACCGCCGATGGCGAATCCGGCGGAGAACTGCTGGAGGCCTACGCCTCGAAAGTGCGCGCCACCACCGAGTTCGGCTGGTTCTTCATCGATCTCATGCTGAAAGTGGGCTTTCTCGGTACGCTGGTCGGCTTCATCCTGATGCTGAGTTCGGTGGCGGATACGGGCACGCTGGACGCCACCACCATGCAGAAGGTGCTCACCCAGATGAGCGTCGGCATGAGTACCGCGCTCTACACCACCTTGGCGAGTCTGGTTGGCGGCATCCTGTTGTCCATCCCCTACTACCTGCACGACCGGGGACTGGAACGACTGCTGCAGCTCACCGTGCAGGCGCGCGACGTACTCGTGCCCGCCCGCCTGCCTGCGGGCGGCTGAGCGTACTGGTCCGATGTCGGCCTTCGCCCGCGCCAGCAGTCGTCATCGGCAGCCGTTTGACCCGATCACGGCGGTCCTGTTCAAGATCATCCAGGCCATCACCTATCTTTTCGTGCTGGCCGTGCTGTTCATGAATCCGGTATCCAAGCAAGGCATCATCGATCCCAAGGCCGAATACATCATCACCGTCACCTGGCCAGACGCCAATCCCAACGACATCGACACCTATGTGGAAGATCCAGCGGGCAACCTGGTGAACTTCGCCGCGGCTGCCGCCGGCCTCATCCATCTCGATCGCGACGATCGTGGCAATCTCAACGACACGCTCAACATCAACGGCAAGCTCATCGAGAATCCGCTGAACCAGGAAATCACCACCATCCGCGGCCTGATACCCGGTGAGTACATAGTCAACGTGCACTACTACGCGACGGAAGACATGCAGCCCGTACCGGTGACAATTCGCGTGGACAAGGTGAATCCCCGGCTCGAAGTGCTCTACTACGAGACGATCACGCTGGAGAAGAAGGACGACGAGAAGACTGCCGTGCGGTTCACCGTGCTCGGCAATGGCGCCGTCACCAATATCAACCATATCGCCAAGAGCCTGGTCGCCAAGGCCTTCAAGCGCGACTGAGGAAGCGGGGGAAAACGTGCAACTGGGACAAGGTGGAATCGTTTCGGCCTACGTCATGGTGACTCTGGTACTGCTGGGGCTCGGTCTCTATTCGCGCTGGTCGCTCAAGCTGAAGGTGGGCGCCGTCCTGCTGGTGACCGCGGCATGGCTCGCCGTCTATTTTGCTTTGCCCCTTCTGCTCGGCTGGCCCACGGACCAGAACGTGCCCAGGCGCTTCAATCTCTTCGGCGTGTACATCCAGGAGCCTGACCCGCACACGGGTGAGGCTGGCACCGTGTTTTTCTGGGCCGGTGATCTTGCCCCGGGCGCGGATCCCCGTCCGCGTTCCTACAAGATGCCGTTCAAGGCCACCTACAAGAGCGTGTTTCAGGAGGCTCAAGGCAAGCTGCGGCAGAACATTCCCCAGGAAGGCGAGATCGAGCTTGACGATCAGGCCGAAGGCAAACCCCTGGACTGGACCCGTCTCGGCCAGAAGAGCGTCAAGATCAAGTTCAGGGACGCGCCCGTCAACCTGCCGCCCAGCAAGGGCGGGCCCTGAGTCCGTCCGGAGTAGCGCTTATGAGTACCGAAAGCATCGCCATCCTGCTCGCCGCCTATGGCCTGGGCGCCCTGTTGCTGGTGAACCTGGTGTTCTTCACGCGGTGGGCCTGGTGGCTCAGGGGTGTGGCGGTGGTGGCCGTGGGCCTGCTCTTTCATGGTACCTGGTCTGCCCTGCCCCACCTGCTCGGCTGGCCCACCGCACGCGGGCTGCCCGAGCGCTTCAATCTCAGCGCACTCGAAATCGTGGAGCCGGACAAGAGCGGCCAGAACAAGGGCGCGATCTACCTGTGGGTGACGGATCTGAATCTCGATGACTCACCACGCACACCGCGCGCCTTCGTCCTGCCGTTTCATCCCGAGTTGCAGGCCAAGCTTGCAATAGCGGGTACCAAGCTGCGCAAGAACATGCCCCAGGTCGGTGAGATAGTGGACACGCCCTTCGAATCCGGGCCTGCCTCGGCGCATGGCCAGAAAGCTGTCAATCTCGATTTCTTCGACCTGCCAGACCCGCTGTATCCGGAAGAGCGTCCGCGCTGAACGGCAAACTCCTCGGTCATCCAGGCAGGCCGAGGGCGAAACCAGCCTCCAGCCTGTGCGCATCTCCGCGCGGCCAGCCGCTCACATGCGCCAGGACCAGCCAATCATCGCGGTGTTCACATGGGCTTCCACTTCCTCGGTCGCGCCCGGCACGATGGACGACGGGCCACCGAAATCCGGCGCGTAGAAATGGCTGTACGAAAAGTGGAACTCATGCTGTGTGTTTGGCTGCCAGCTGAAACCGGTCGCCATCTGGTGCTCAGCGTTGGGGGCCAGCATGTTGAACGAGACGGTGTTGATGGTGTTGTCGCGCTGGGCCGTTGCGCCATACGCGTAGCCGCCGCGAATCACGAGCGTGGGTGAGAACGCATAGGCCACGCCTACCTTGTAGTTGTTCTGGTTCTCCCAGTTGAATCCGCTGCCAGTGGACGAGCCAAAGGGATTGCCGATGGGGTTAAGGGGCGTATTCATCACGCCGTTGCCCATGGAGTTCACGTCCCCGAAATTGATGCGCTGGTAATCGAAGGTGAAGGTGAACTTCGTACCGACCGGACGTGCGGCCGCGCCCACCGAGAAGTTCTCGGGAATGTCGAGCTGCCCGTCGGCGATCAGTCCGTCATATTTTTCGAACTCATCCATGTAGACCCGTGACGCCCAGGCGGCACCCAAGGTCAGGCCCGGGGCTACCTGTCCAAGCCAGCCCACACGCACACCGGCACCCAGCGCCCAGTCCCAGCCACGGTTGGTGAAATCGGTAGGCAATTTGGAGAGCGGCGCGAACGCCTGCATGCCCTAAGCCTCGAAGCGTTGCACGGTAAGCAGCGGCGCCACGCCGAGGGTGTGGCCCGGCGCGACTTCATAGGCGAAGCCCGGCGCCACGATGAGCTGGGCGATGTCGATGCCGACCTTGTCGCAACCGAGGAAGAAATTCGCCGGCTTGTTGCCGCAGTCCGGCAAAGTCGGACCGCCTGGAGTGGTCGGATCCGGCACGATGCCGGAAGAGCCGGGCACACCGTTGTTGCCGCGGTATTCGGTGTTCAGCCCACCGTTGCCGTAGAGGGTCAGGCCGACGGCGAGACGGTCGTTGATGCGACGACTGAAGGCAGCCTCCGGCAAGATGAAGACATCTTTGGCGCTGGTGTTGGCGAAATTGTGGATGGCGTTGTCCCCCGTGGCGCCGCGGCGTTCGACGCGACGATAGGGCATGAGGAATTCCGCACCGATGTCCAAACGGTTGCCCGCAGCCAGCCACTTGGCCGGGTTGGATGACCCCGCAAAAGCATCT
>Ga0315906_10001918_pt1 | contig 30027 bp, 14 predicted proteins | sample LakEriMetagenome_4_FD_203526 | JGI IMG/M metagenome (GOLD analysis project Ga0315906, IMG submission 203526) | Freshwater fungal communities from buoy surface, Lake Erie, Ohio, United States - Buoy 2 MA122 | ecosystem: Environmental > Aquatic > Freshwater > Lake > Lake biofilm | place: USA...
GCCGCGTCAGCGTCCGCCGAGGACGCCGACCTTCGCTTCCTGAAGGATGGGCAGATACCGGTTGGGGATCGCGAGCACGAACACGGCGACGGCGGTGCCGTAGACCTCGTCCGCCAAGCCCTCGACCCTGCTGCCTTCCCAGCCGCCATCGGGCCGCTGCCCGCGGATGATCCGGTCCCGCAGGGCCGGGTAGTGGTCCTTCCAGCCCTGCCCGCCCACTTGGTAGAGAGCCTGGCCCACGTAGTAGAGCGTGTAGGCGTCGAAGACCAACTCGCCCGAACCTTGTCGCGTGGGCCGTTTCGCCTTCGTGATCTCGTCCAACACCCGCTCCATGCTCTTGGCGATCCGCCAGTCTTCGTACTGACCGAACTCCTGCATGCAGACGACGCCGGCGGCCGCCATGGCCGGGGTGTCGCCGCGCTGCCCGTTGTAGGTGAACTGTCCCGGCCCCTCCCGCATCTTGGCCTCGCCCTGGTTCCGCACCTTGTGCTTCGGCAGGTACATCGACCGCACCTGGGCGATCGCCTTCTCGATCGTCTTCCGCGGGATCTCGAAGCCGCTGTCGGTGGCGCTGCGGAGGGCCTTGGCCTGCATCACGCACAGGCTCAGGTCGCCGTCCCGCGGCTTGGCCTCGTAGTACCAGCCGCCCTGCGGGCCCTGCGTCTGCACGATCAGTTGCAGCGCCTTGTCGAGGGCGGCGCCCACCTTGCGGTCGTTCGTCATGCCGTACGCCTGCCCGAGGACGAACGTGGCCAGGCCGTGGTTGTACATGTCGAACTTCGAGCGGTTGATGTTGAACAGCCCAGAGGGCTTTGCGTTGGCGATCACGAAGCCGAGGGCCCGCTCGACGTACGGTCCGTACTCACCGTCGCCCGGCGTGTGGCCGGCGGCCATGAACGCCAGCGCGCCGGTGGCCACCAGGCCGAGGTCGTTCATCCCCCAACTGCCAGCCGGACCCTGCTTCTTGGCGAGGAAGGCGAGCCCCTTGGCGATCGCGGCCTCGCTCTCGGGCGTGATCTCCCACTCCTCGGGGGGCGGCGGCTGGGCCCGCAGCGGTTGCAGGGCGACGCCGCCGCATGCGATCAGGCTCGCCGCGATCACCAGCACACACGGACGGGAACGGCGGCGGGCCATGAACCAGGACGGGGTGACGGGCAGGGGCGGATAAGGCGTTCCCCCATCCATGACGCCCGCCGCCCCGCGGTTACACGAATCGTGGATTTCCCGGGAAACCATGTCAAATCCGCGGCTCGACGCCTGTGGGAGCCCACCGGGACGCGATCCCCTCGGCCGCGGCAGCCCGGTCAGCGTTTCGGCTCCAGGGACCAGAGCGTTCGTCGGAGGTCGGCCGGATCGGGGGCCGTGAGCACCCACAGCCTGTCGGCCGTGGCGGCCAGCGGGCCGACCCAGGGCGGCCGGCCGGCGAGCGCCGGCAGGTCCACGGTCCGCTTCACGGTTCCTGAGACGGCGTCGATCCACAGAACCGACGTGTCGAGCGTGCCGCTGGTATCGACGGGCGGCCGACGCCGCTGTACGGCGACGATCGCGTGGCCGTCAGCCGTCGCCAGGGCCGCGGCCATCAGCCGCGTGGGTTTCTCACCCAGCCATGGGTCGCCGGGTCCGTCGCGACCATCGAGGAGCGTCTGCGGCGCGCCGTCGCGGAGATCCAGGGCCACGATGCCGTCGCCGGTCTCGACCACGACCCGGCTCGCGTCGCCTGTGCCGGCGATGCCCACCAGCCGGCGGACGAGAGGCAGCGGCGTCCGCCACGCCAGCCGGCCGTCGGCCAGCTCGATGGCCGCGCAGGCGGCCACGCCAGGCTGGACGACGTAGAGCCGGCCGTCCCGCGCCAGCGCCGGCGTCTGGGCCTGGAACCACCACCAATTCCAAGGGTCCTGCGGGCCGGGGCGCAGATTGGTGCCCGCCCACGGCTGGCGGCGCACCCAGAGCGGATGGCCGTCGTTTCCGCAGCAGATCACGCTGCCGCCGACCGTGACCACGAGCCGGCCCTCGGCGACAGCCAACTGGCAGTCGCCGACGTCGCGCGATGGACGACCGCGCAACGACGTCCGCCACGCCGGCTGGAGACCGGCGAGCGGCCGGACGAACCGCCGCGCTCCCGTGCGCCGATCGAACGCCACCAGCGACAACTCGTCTCCGAATGCCCATCGTGGGTCGTCGCCGAGTGGTTCGCTGCGGATCTCGCAGGCCCAGAGCACGCCCTCCAGGAGCACCGGGTCGGAGACGATGGGTGCCGCTGGATCGGGGGCCACTTGCCAGGTGATCGCGCCGTCGGCCAGCCGGATCGCCGCCAGGCCCGGCGGCACGCCGGGGGCGGGAAGCCGGCGGACGTAGGCGTGCGTCGCGTCGCAGACCGGCCGCAGGGGCACGAGCGAGTAGGTTCGCAGGTCGCTGGGCTTCTCGCCGGCGGGCACTCGCCACCGCTCGACGCCGGTGGCGGCGTCGATGGCGACGATCTCCTGGCGGTTGCTCGCCAAGAGGCTCGCGCCGACCGGCGTCAGCGTGCAGACCTCGGCCGACCAGTCGAGGCGGTGCAGGACGGCCGCGGGAGGGACCGGCGACACGATCGACTTCGGCCATTCCACCGCCGGCGCGCCCTGCGCGGCCGGCCCAAGGTCGGCCCGCTTCACGGCCTCCAGGTCGGCTGGCGCAGGAGCGGCCGAGGACCCGGCTTGGCCGTCGGACGTGAATGGCACGTCCGCGCCGCGGCGCTCGACCGCGGCGGCCACCAGCGCGGCCACCTCGGCCGCCGGCAGTCCGCCGATCCCGGTTCGCGGCGGCGCCGAGACGGCGAGCCCGGCGAGGGCCTCGGCCAGCGCGCGGATCGACACCAGCCCGTCCCGCTGCTCGGGCGCGGCCGACTCGAGGCCGATCGTCGCGTGCTTGCGGGCCGCGAGGAAGTCGCCGGCGGCCAAGTGCCGCTGGGCAAGCCAGGCCCGGGCCTCCGCGGCGGCGGGCGTGGCCTGAAACTCGACCGCCGCGCTGGCCATGCCGTCGGCATCGCCCGCCGCCCGCAGCTGCGCGACCCGCAGCCGGCCACGGGCCGCCGGATCGCCCTGCATGAACGCCGCGAAGTCGGCATTGGCGGCGACCGCCTCGCCAAGAACCGTCGGCATCGTGACCAGGCGGTCGGGGTCGCGGCGATCCTCGAGCAGTTGATGGAGCGCGTCGCCGCCGGCCGCCGCGAGCCCGGCCACGGACCGCTGGGCATCGGCCCACGCCCGCGGCTCGATGGCGGCCTCGAACTCGGCCATCACGTTGGCGACGGCGTTCGCCTGATCGATCACCACTGGGCTGCCCTGCTCCGCCGCCCGCGCCCACACCGCCGCCAGTCCCGTGTCGTTGGCGTAGAACCGCAGGCGTGTCAGGACCGCGCGGGTCGCGGCGTCCAGGCCGCCGCCTGTCAGCCGGCGCAGGAAGCGATCGCAGACGGCGAGCGGGTCCACCTGCCAGTCGAAAGGCAGCACTTCACCGAGGTCGCTGGGAGCTTCCTGCAGCCGCAGCCATACCCGCTCGAAGCCCGCCACGTCGCCGCGATCGACGCAGCCGCGGGCGACCACGCCGTAGATCCCGCTCAACGGCGTCGCGTCATGCCGCGAGAGCGCCGTCGTCAGACGGTTGATGTCGTCGCACACGGCCAGCCGCCCGTCGAGCGGCAGATCGAGCGACTCCGCATGCCGCCAGATGAGCTGGCACAGCGGCATGCTCAGCACCGTGGGCTGCGTCGCCAGGCAGCGGATGGCCGCAGCGGCAAGCCAACGGCCCTCGTCCACCGCGGCGGGCTTGGCGGCGAGCATCTTCTGCTGCCAGCCTTCGATCCGCGTCTCGCCCGTGGCGGCCGCGACCGCGGGGGTCACGGCGTCCGCGAGGTCTCGGGGCAGCACGGCCGCGAAGCCGGGCATGTCGGCCGCGGCCGCTTCGGCCAGGGTGATCGATCGGCCCGGATGCGCGCCGGCGAACAGCCCGATCTCGGCGATGCCCTGCGGGATCGCGGGGAACGTCCGCAGCCTGGCCCACCGCGTGCCGTCGTGGCTCCACGACACGACGAGCGCGGCTCCCACGGGCGTGAGCCGCAGCCACGGCGCCGGCGGCGCGAACGCCAGCCCCAGGTCCTTGGGATCGCCGCCGACCAGCGGGCTCTTGTCGGGGGTCCACGTCATGAACAGGCTGCCGCGGCGATCGGGAGGCCCGCCGGCCGCGGGATCGACGAATCCGCAGACGAGGGCGGGCTTGCCGTCGGTGCCGGAGATGCAGATCCCGGTGCCCGGCGTGTAGTCGGCGATCCGCAGCACGATCTCCCGCGGGCCGCCCTGGGCCGGCGGCACCTTCCAGGTCGCGACGAGCGGCGTCTTGGGCGCTGCTTCCCGCTGGGCCAGTCGCACGCTGCCGTCCGGCCGCTTCTCGACCGCGGCCGCCCCGGACCCGATCCAGTCGCGGTTGGCGGGCCGCCAGGTGCTGCTGATCGGCAGCGGCTGGGGCAGCGGCCGCGGCGGCACCGCCTTCACCAGCTCGATGCCGCCGATCGTCATCGCCCCCTCGAACACCACCTCGTCGGGCGGCCCCGGCAGCGGCGCCTCGGCCAGCCGCACCTCGCCGCGCGAGAGCACGAGCGCGTCGTTTTCATGACGCAGCTCGAGGACGCCGAAGAAGTTCAAGCGGCCGGGCGCGAATCCGGCGCCGGATCGGTGGCCGCGGCCGTCGGAGGTGCTGGCCAGCCAGCGAGCGGCGGCGGGCTGGCCGGGGGCCGGCCGCGTGAGCACCGAGGCGGACCAGCGCGGGCCCCCCTTCGGACCCTCCCGCTCGATCACCGCGCCGGTGTCGCCGGACCAGCCCACGATCCGCAGGTCATCGGGAGAGTAAACCAAAAGCCGCAGGGCGGTGCCGGCCCGCAGCGGCGGCACGAGCGCGGCGGTGCCGGTCATCGTCAGAAGCCTTCCTGATCCTTCGGCGGTCGCGAGCCTCCGGGTATCATCCGTTTTGAAGGTGGTGGAACTCGCCTTGCCGGATCTCGCCGTCGGATCCGCCGGAGCGCGGAACCAGGCCGCGAACTCGATCGGATCGATCTGCCGCGGCGGCAGCCAGGAGAACAGGCCCGCCGCCGTGGGGTCGGCCGCGTCGGCGGCGAGCGTTTTCGTCCAGGGGCCGGCGGGCAGTTCGTTCGCGGCCGGTTCCGCTGCGGCGGGCGGCGCCGCCCCGCCACGCGGGTGCGCGGGCTGCGGCTCGGCACCATCCGGCGGCTTCGGGGCCGTGTCGATGGCGGCGAGGTCGGCGACGACCGGAGTGCCGCCGGCCGCGGGCTCCGCATCCCTGCCGCGACGTCGCAGCCATGTCGCCATCCCCACCACCGTCGCCAGGAGCAGCCCGATGAGCAGCGGTGCCAGCCAGCCGCCTGCGAATCGCGATTCCACGACCCGGCGCCGGCCGGCGAGCAGGTCGTCGATGGAAACCCGCGGGCGGCCGAGCGTGGCGGCCAGGTGCTCCTCCAGGCCGATTCGCTCCAGGCAGGCGCGGCGGACCACGGCCGACGCCTCCGCCGCGCCGCGGATGGCGGCGCATTGCTCGGGAGTCAGCTCCTCGATGGCCGCGCGGTCGATCAAGTCGAGCAGGTCTTCCTCACGCATCGCCAGGCTCCTCGGCAATCGGCTGGCGGGCATCAAGGCAGCGGCGGACGGCCTGCCGGGCCCGGAAGAGCAGCAGCTTCACCGCCCCCTCCGAGCGGTCGAAGCGGCGGCCGATCTCGGCCAGCCTCATCTTCTCGCCGTAATGGAGGTCGAGTGCCGTGCGGGCCGTCTTTCCCAGCGCGTCGAGACATTGCGGGATGCGTTGCAGGCGGTCGTCGGCGTCCGGCAGTTCCCGCGCGGCCTGATGCTCCACGTCGAGGCACAGTTCGGTCCAGGCCACCTCGTGACGGCGGGCGCGGAGGCGGGCGTGCTCCCGCAGCACGTTGCGGGCGATCCCCACGAGCCATGCCGAAACCTCGCCCGAGCCCTTGGCCGCCTGCGGCCGGCTGGTGAGGTACCGCAGAAACACTTCCTGGCAGAGGTCGTCGGCCGCGGCGGCGTCCGCCAGCCGGGCTCGCAGGAACCCGTAGACCATCTTCTGGTGCGCCTGAACCACCGCGGTGACCGCGGCTCGGTCGGAGATCGGCCGCGGTGCGACGCCGGCCGGCGGCACCGGCGGCGGGCGGGGCGTCGGCGACGTGGTCGATGGCTCGTGGCTCATCGCCCGGCTCCTGCCGCGACGCCGGTCGCGACGATCGTCTGCCGCGGCGGGCTGCCGGCCGCGTCGGGCTTGGTCACCAGATACGTGGCCGCCGGGAGCGGCAGGCGAGCGGCGGGGTCTTCGCTGGCGAGTACACGGAAGCAGCCCAGCGAGAGCTGCTTGCCACGCGGCAGGGAGAACTCCATGCGGACGAGGAGTTCCCGTGGAGCCGGGCCGGCGCCGGGCAGGCGGAAGGCGGCCAGGTTGGGCTTGGCCGGTGTCGAGGTCCAGCCGGTCGTCGCGACCAACGCCTGAAAGGTCCCATTGCCGACGTACTGCAGCGGCCGCACGCCCATCGCGATCGCCTCCAGCGGCTGCGATCCCCCTTCACCGCCGGCCTCGAGCACCAGTTTCGACATCATGAAGTATCCGGCCGACGTGCGACCTGGCCCGTGGTGCGGCTTCGGCAGCGCCGGATCGGTGAGGGCGTCGATCCGCACGGCCCGGATGTCACGGCCTGGGCTGCGGAGCCGGATCGTGTAGGCGTCGGCGGCGGGCGGCGGCGTTGTGGTCAGCACCGAGCCGTCTTCGCGGATCGTGAACTGGGACTTGGACGACGACTCGATCGCCAGCGGCTGCAGCGGAAACCAGTCGCTGTCGAGCGGGCCCGTCAGGCCCAGGGCCTGCCACTGCACCACGGTCTTCGCGGGCACGACGATCTCCACGGCGAGCGGACCCGCCGGCCGGCCCGCCAGCGGCAGCACGAACGGGATCGCCGGCTGTCCGCTCGGCTGCGGCACCAGCGGCAGCTCCCAACGCGAGCCGTCGACCCGCACCTCGATGACCGGCTTGTCGCCGCCGACGGCAGCGGCGGCGATCAGCAGGTTCTCATCGTTGGGCCGCAGCGCGGGCCATTCTCGGGTGAGCCGCAGGGGCCCGCCTTCGGCCACCGTCGCGGCGGCCCAGCCGGCGTCGCCGTTCCGGAGCACTGGGTCGAACGCTCGCACCAGCCTGACGCTCGTCTCCGGCCCCGCCGTCTGCGTCCATCCGCTCCAGGCGGGTATGACGAACGGCAGCCGCGCCGCCGCCTGGCGGCTTGCTGCTGCGGGATCGAGCACGAGCCGGGGATCGACCCAGTCCACGACGTCGCGGATGTCGTGGGCATCCGCGCCCGGCGGCCGGTCGGCGTGGGCGTCATCGGCCACGAGCACCAGTTCCTGCTGGCCCGCTTCCGGCCCGCCGAGCGGCACCGTGCCGCAGTCGGCGATCGTGCCCGAGCCCACGAGCACCCCGCTCTGCCAGAGGGCGGGGGCCGTGGCGGCGCCGGCATGGATCGAGGCCTGGAAACAGCCGCCCGCGGCCACGACCCGGTCGAGCCCCACGCGGCCGCGAAAGCCCTGCGTGCCAACGCACAGCGGGAACGACAGTTCCGTCCGCGCCTGCACGCCCAGCCCCCAGGCGGCGGGCGGGCCATGCGGCTCCAGCGGCCCGCCCTGCACGTTGCGATTCCGCCGCCAAGCCCAGCTCTGGCCGAGCGCCGACCGCTGCGCGACCCGCGTGGGCTCGACGCACTCGAGCGGCGGCTCGGCCGCCTGCAGCGGAAAAATCCGCGTGACGCCGGCCAGTGCCGGGAACAGCGGCATCAGACTCCACGACGGCTGAACCATGATCCACTTGTCGCGCGGGTGCCAGCGGGACAGCGGCGCCGTCGCCCGAAAGCCCGACTGCGTTTCGATCGTGGCCAGCCCCGACACGTCGTCGAGCGATTCGAACCACGCGTTCCACGGGTCGGGCCGCGGCGCCAGGTGGAGTTCGGCGATCGCAGCGAACTCGTGCCGCTGCGTGCTCCCGTCCTCGCGGAGGGCGACGACCGCGTCGTCGTTCCAGCGCAGGCTGCGGAACGGGATCACGCCACCGTCGGCGAGGAAGATCGTGCGCGGCGCATACGGCCGACCGACGACGGCCTGCCAGGCGATCCGCCGCACGCGGTCGCGGCGGACCAGCGGCGCCGGAAGATGCGTGCCAGCCGGCCATGGCCAGCCGCTGGGCCAGGCCGTGCCGTCGCCGCCCTCGACTGCGAGCGTGGCGGGGTACGAGCGGGGGTGGTTGGCCGGCTCCGAGATCAGCGGCAGATCCTGCCACTCGAACCGCTCCGGGCGATGGGCGACGACCCTCCCCGGCAGCCGGTCCCCGTTGTCGAACTCGATGAACGCCGGGGGGGGCGGGAGCCGCGGGACGCCCGTGGCCAGCACCCGCACGGGACTCTCGGGGCCGAAGAGCCGCCGCTTGTCGATGGCGGCCTGTGCCGGGTCGCCGAGGTCGGTCACGGCCCCGCGCACCTCCGTGCCGTCGACGAACGTGGCGGTGGCCGTCGGCGGCTCGGCCGGGGCGGCGACTGCGACCGCCGCTGCGGCCGCCAGGCAGCCGGCGAAGAGTCGCAGGAGGGCGCGGGGCGGCAGACGTCGGTGCATCGCTGCGGTGCCGGGACGTGTGGGGAATGGTAGCGGGTCGACGGCGATCGACCGTCGCACGATCCTATCACGAGCCCGGCCGCGAGTCTGCGAGCCTGCCGCGAACCGGCACGGTCGACTCCGGCCTCCGATCCATCAGCCAGCGCGGGAGACGGAGTCGATGCCTGCGTTGGCGCGAGTCGCATCGTCGGCCGCATCGACCCACACCGTGCACGCCGTGATGCGGCGGGCCAGGCCGAGGTCGCCGATCCCGTCCTCGAGCGCCGCCCCTGCGGCCGCGCCGCGGAGGTGGCTCACGGTTGCCGAAACTCGATTTCGGCATTGGCCCGCAGGGCGGCGGCACCCTCGGGCGACAGGATCCAAAGCCGCGCCAGTCGCACGCGGCCGCGATGGGCCGCCAGGCCTCGGGCGGCCTCGTCGTCGAGCGACTGCAGGCCGTCGAGACCGAGCGGCCCGGTGTGGGCTCCGAGTGCGGCGGCAGCTTCCGGGGAAAGGAATTGCAGACCGTTGAGCGCCAGCAATCCCTGCCGGCCGGCCAGCGATCGGGCCGATGCAGCGGAGATTTCCCGCAGGCCGTTCAGGCCGAGGCCGCCCTTGCCCTGGCCCAAGGCCTCCGCCGCGGCCTCCGACAGGATCGTCAGGCCGTTGAGCCCCAGTGATCCCTCGTTGGCAGCGAGGGAGCGGGCCGCGGCATCCGAGATTTCCCGCAGGCCGTTCAGGCCGAGTTCGCCCTTGCCACGGCCCAAGGCATCCGCCGCCGCATCCGACAGGCTCTCCAGGCCGTTGAGCGCCAGCAGCCCGTCGCGGCCGGCCAAGGAGCGGGCCGCGGCCTCCGAGATCTCCTTCAAGCCATTCAGGTCGAGTTCGCCTCGGCCGCGGCCCAAGGCCTCGGCCGCAGGGTCTGACAGCGTCGTGAGCCCGGCGAGCGTCAAGCCGCCCCCGTGGCCGGCCAGCGTCGTGGCGGCCGCGTCGTCCAGGGTCTTCAGGCCGTCGAGAAACAGCGGCCCCTGGTGGGTCGCGAGGGCCGCGGCCACGTCGGCCGAGAGCGTCTCGAGGCCGGACAGGTTCAACTCGTCCTCGTGGACCGCGAGGGCCCGGGCCACGTCGGCCGAGATGTGCCGGACGCCCGCCAATCCAAGCGGACCCTTGCTCCGCCCCAAGGCTTCGGCCGCGGGAACCGACAGGCTCGTGAGGCCGTTGAGCGCCTTGATTCCCTCGTGGGCCGCCAGCGCCGCGGCGGCCTGATCCGAGAGCGTGGTGACGTCGTTGAGGCTCAGCATCTCCTTGCGGGTCGCCAGGGCCCGCGCGACACCCGGCGACAGCTCCGTCAGGCCGGAGAGCCGCAGCTCGCCCTCGTGGGCGGCGATCGCCGCGGCGGCTTCGTCGGAGATGGTCCGCAGGCCCCGGAGGTCGAGCGGGCCCCGGCAGCGGGCGAGGGCGGCGGCAGCCGCGGGCGAGAGGTCCTTGACCCCGGCGAGGATGAGCAGGCCATCGTGAGCCGCCAGGGCATCGGCGGCCGCGGCCGAGATGGCGGCGAGGCCGCCCAGCGACAGGGTGCCTTGCCGGCCGGCCAGGCCGCGGGCGACTTCGGCCGGGAGATCGCTCAGGCCATTGAGGCCGAGCCAGCCCTTGCCCCGGCCCAGGGCGGCGGCCGCCCGCGGCGAGAGCGAGCGCACGTTCTCGATCTCGAGATCGCCCTCGCGCGGCGCGAGCGCTTCGGCGACCGCCGGGTCGAGCGTCGCGAGGCCGTTGAACCGCAGCCGGCCGTGGTGCGGCACGAAGGCTCCAGCCGCCGCAGGATCGACCTTCTCGAGGCCGTCGAAGAGCAGCGGGCCGTCATGCTCCGCCAGCGCGGCCGCGTCGGCGGGCGAGAGCTGCCGGAGCCTTTCGAACACCAGAATGCCCCGGTGCTTGGCCAAGGCCCGAGCCACGCCGGGGGCCAGGGACTCCAGGTAGCGAAGGGCGAGGATGTCCTCGCCTTCTTGCGACTCGAAGTTCCAGCCCCGTGCGAGGAACGTCGCCATGCCCGCGTTCAGGGACGAGGCGTTCTGGAGGCCGGCCGTTTCGATGCGGTTGCGAAAGTTCCCCAGGATCTCGGCCGCCTCCGCGGGCAGATCCTGGAGGCCGCGCAGGGCGAGCCATCCCGGACGGCGGGCAAGCGCGGCGGCAGCCTCCGCCGACAGCGTGGTCAACGCGTCGAGTTTGAGCATCTGGCCGCGAAACTCGCCGAGCGCCGCGACCGCCTCCTGGGGAGGCTTCTTGAGGCCGGAGAGATCGAGGATGTTGCCTCCGTACGTCGCCAGGGCGGCCGCAGCCTCGGGGGAAAGCGTCTCGAGACCGGCGAGGATCAGTTCGTCGCCGCCGTGCGCGGCCAAGCCCGCCGCCGCCGCGGCGGACAGCGTCTCGAGGCCGCTCAGGTCCAACTGCGGGCCACGGTAGCGGCCGAGTGACCGGGCGGCCTCGTCGGAGAGCGTCTTCACGCCCGGGAGCGCCAGCGAATACCGATCCAGGCCCGTCAAGGCGGCAGCCGTCTCCTCGGGGAGCGATCGCAGCCCCCCGAGGGTCAGCAAACCCGCCCCCCGCAGCTGCCCGAGCGCCTGGGCCGCCCGCTTCGAGAGCGTGCGCACGTTCGGGAAGAAAAGCTGCACGTTGTGCGCCGGCCACTCCGAGAGCGATTCGGCGGCTTCATCCGAGAGGACCTCGAGATCCTCGAACTCCAGAAACTCCCCGTCCTTGAGTTTCGCCAGCTCCCGGGCCGTCCCGGCCGACAGCTCCTTCAGCCGCGCCACACCCACCCGCAGCGGCCCCTCGTGCCTGACCAGCGCCGCGGCCGTCTCGGCCGGGAGCGTCTTCAGGCCCATGACCCGCAACTCGCCGCGATGGCCCGCCAAGGCCGCGGCGGCATCCGGCTCGAGCGTCTCGAGTTTGAGCACGAGGATGCCTTCGTGCCGCGCCAGGGCGGCCGCCGTCGCTGCGGAGATCGTCTTCACGCCGAGAATAAGCTCGCCCGGATGTCCGGCGAGCGGCTCGGCCGCTTCCGACGCGAGGGTCGGGACCTCGATCGCCAGGCTGCCCGCGTGGCGGGCCAGAGCGGCGGCCGTGGCCGCGGAAAGGCTTTGCAATCCGGGCAACCGCAGGTCGCGCGGGAAGGCCGCCAGGGCCGCGGCGGCCTCGGGGGAGAGCGTGGGCAGGGAGTCGAACACCAGCTGACCCCCCGGGTGCTCCGCCAGCACGGCGGCCACGTCGGGCGGGAGCGACGAGAGGCGATACAGATCGAGGCTCCAGGTGCTCCGCGCGTCTTTTATGTGCGCCCGCGCCTGCTCCACCGTCAGCGTCCGTGCCATGTGTGGCGGCGCCGCGAACTCGAGGAAGCCGAAGAATCCGACCACGGCCAGGGCCAGCACGGCCAGGATGGCCCCGATCCACATCAGGCTGCGTTTCAGCGGGGACACGGCACGGCCTCCTCGTTGCACGGCGGATGAAAGGGGGCGTTCCCGACCTGCGAACGCATGTCGTCGCGGGATGACCACCCCCCGGGCGACGAGAATAGTCGGCCCCTTGCGGCTCGGGCAATCGACGGCCGCCATCGGGCGGCTGAACGTGACCCGTGCGACCCGCCGGTCGTCGATTCGGCGTGCGTCGACCGCGGCCGGCTTGATTCGCCGCGGGCGGGCGTGGCATCCTCCTTGCAGCCATGGCCGACGCTCCCACACCGCCGCCGATCCCCGGGCCGCCCGCGGTGACGTTCGCGCCGGGGCAGTCGCTCGGCGGGTCGTCGCCGCCGAACCCGCTCCTGGCCTTCGACGCCCGGCGGGCGGAGCTGTGCTACCGCAACCAGGACTGGGACGGGATCTGCGAGCAGTTTCTCGCCGTCCTCATCCACCTCCGCGACACCACCTACTACTTCACCGACGACCCGACCTCCCAGGCGCTCAACGCCTTCGTGAAGAACTTCCTGTTCTTCATCACGCAGGACGACTTCGTCCTCCCGGAGCGGTTCGCGGTCGCCTTCATCGATCTCAACTCCGTGATCGCCAACGCGGTGGCGATGAGCGCCTTCCGCACCACCGACCCGTTCGTGGAGATCCTCCTCCGCCAGCAGCGGAACTACACCCGGCTGCTGGCCCTCTACTCGGCCCGCAACCGGGTGAAGATCGACCGCCGGCTGCTGTTCGCGACCAGCCCCCAGCTGGCGACGCAGTGGTACTTCTGCTTCCTCGAGCTCTATCGCACCGGCGCCGCCGATCCCGAGACTCTCGCCCACCTCCGCGAGCACATCACCTTCGAGGACGACCGGCTGATCGGCATCAACGCCTTCACGCACCACGCCTACTTCGGCGCCACCTACATCGACCACGAGCAGGACTACCTCGTGAAGCAGCGGATCAACCGGCTGTTCCAGGCCACGCCGCTGTGCAGCCGGCCGATCGTCAACCGGCCGAAGCCGAAGAAGATCGCCGTGCTGTCGTCGATGTGGTTCCCGCGGCAGAGCGTCTACCGCTCGCAGCAGCCCTTCCTCCAGGCCCTGGCCCGGGATCACGAGCTGGTGCTGGTGCATCTCGGCCGGCCCCGCGACGACCTCGACACGGCCATCTTCAGCGAGGTGCGGTCCTACGACGCCTCGCAGCGGCCCGACGACCTGTCGGCCGTCGATCCCAACGACTTCGCCCTCGCCTACTTTCCCGACATCGGGATGAGCATCGAGAGCATCATCCTCGCCAACATCCGGATCGCGCCGATCCAGGTGAGCAACTACGGTCACCCGGTGAGCACCTTCGGCGCCAAGATCGACTACTGGATCGGCGGCCGCGACACCGAGGTGGCGGCGCTGGCACGGGAGCACTACTCGGAGCGGCTCGTGCTCATCCCGGGCTGCGGCCAGGCGCCGGTGCCGCTCGACTACGGCCTGGAGTATCCCCGGCTGCCCGAGGAGCCGGTCGTCATCGACTGCACGTGGAGCGGCCAGAAGATCAACAGCGACCACCTCCAGCGGCTGCGGAAGGTGTCGGATCGCGTCACGACGCCGGTCCGGTTCCACTTCTTCCCCGGCGGAGCGGTGCTCGGCAACGGCTACATCCCCCTGCGCCGGGCGATCGAGAACGTGCTCGGCACGGAGCGGACCGTCGTCATGCCGAGCTTCGACTTCCAGCCCTACATGCAGGCCCTCGAGCGGGCCCACTTCGCGATCGACGCCCATCCCTTCGGCGGCTACAACACGGCCGTGGACCTGCTCACGCTGCGGCTGCCGATCGTGACCCTGGCCGGGAACCGGTTCTACAACCTCTCCACCGCCTACCTGCTGCGGACGCTGGGCATGGACGAGCTCGTGGCCACGCGGGAGGACGAGTTTCTCGACCTCTGCTGCCGGATGATCGACGACGGCGAGTTCCGGGAGCGGATGCGGCGGCGGATGAAGCTCGCCGACCTGCCGACGACCGTCCTCAGCCACGAGCACGTGCCGGCCTTCGTGCGGGCGATCGACCACCTGCTCGCCCACCACGAGTCGCTCGCCGCCGACCGGTCCCGCGAGCCGATCCTGATCTCCTGAGTCCCGGGGCGTCGGCGAGGCGTTTCGCCGCGCGGTTTTTCATGCAGTTCGAGCCCGAAGTTTGCCCGCGCCGCGGAGCGGGGTTAGTCTCAATGCATCGACCGGGTGGCCGGGCCCTGCGGCCGAAATGGCCGCCGCATCGTCTTTCGTCCACAGAAGCGGGCCTGCTTTCGTGTCACGGTCGTGGCCGTGGCGGCCGCGCCGGGGGAAGTTGCCGATGACCGTCAAAGTGGATGCGCTGTTCGAGTCGCGGCGCCGCCGTACCCTGCACCGGCGGCGGGGCGACCGTGGCCGCCGGCCGCGACCCGACCACCACGGCATCGAGGCCCTGGAGATCCGCCGGCTCTGCGCGGTCGATCAGTATCAGCTCGACGGCTTCTCGTTCGCCGGCGCGCCGATCGCCGGCTGGCCGGTGATCGGCACGGGGAATCTGACCCTCCAGTTCGACGCGGCGTTCAATTCGACCGGAACCCTGGGCCTCCAGTTCGCGAACCCGGACCTCAACACGAGCACGACCGTCAACCTGCTGACGACCGGCGGCTCGGCCAATGCGACCGCCGTCATGTCGGCGGGATCGCTCCACACGCTCTGGAACGGGAGCAGCTTCAACGCCACGCTGTCGATCGTCGGCGCCGACCTCATCGGCAACACCTCGCTGCCGATCAATCCCGCGAACATCCTCTCGATCGCGAACAACGCGCTGACCATAGGCGAGTCGGCGAACCTGACGCTCGTGGCGACGGATGCCGCAAGCGGGTTCGGCAACCTCAGCCAATACAACTTCTTCCTCGTCGGTGGCCCGGGCAATGCGACCGTGTCGCCCGCCTTCACGGGCGACGCCACCGACCCCACGCACCTCACGGTCAGGGTGACGTCGCTGTCGCTGCCCGCCGGCAGCTACAGGATCCAGACCACGGCTGATGGCACGCCGCCGGCCAATGCCACCGACACGGCCCGGTTCGCCCTCGCGGGGAACCTCAACGTCAGCGTCTCGGCGATCAACTACACGGTCGCGTCCCTCACCTACGAGAACGCGCCGATCACCGGCTGGTCCCTGTTCGGCAGCGGCAACGAAAGCATCACGATCACGCTGGCCAACGGCAGCACGCCGTTCAAGGCCAACGAGAACGTGTGGTTCGGGACGGGCCAGAACGTGACGGGAACCAAGACGAGCGACCTGACGCTCGACGTGAAGGTGCCGTACTACGGCGGCTCGTACACGGGCGTGCCGACGTTCCAGAACCTCTCGTTCGGCGGGGCGCCCAACGACCACACCACCAACGGCGGTTTTCAATACACGAACGTCGCCCTGTCGGGCATGAGCCGCAACTCGGTGTACGTCAGCGGAGGCGGCAATCTCGTGCTGAACGCCGCTTCGCCGGCCTCCGGCTTCGCCGTCGGGCAGCCCGTCAGCGTCGTCTTCGACGACCTCGAGGGAACGAAGACCCCGTGGTCGGTGACCGCCACGAACTCCACGTCGCTCACCGTGCCGGTGCCCAAGCTGACGACGGGCGGGCCCGGCAACTACGCCGTCTACGTCGCTTCGGCCGCGGGCGGCAATCCGCGGGCGTCGAACATCGAGAATCTCACGGTGCTGGCGGATCCCACCATCAACACGCTCGCCGTCACGCTGCTCGACAGCACGGGCCTGACCAACGCGACGAGCCCCGCCATCGACGACTTCTACGCCTACGTCTACGGCAACGTGGGGCCGGTGGGCGGCAGCCTCAGCCCCGGCTGGATGACGATCAGCAACACCGGCGCCGTCGGCAATTCCGCCGGCGGGGCCACGCCCTGGGACGGCATGCCCCTCAGCACCCTGACCAACAACTTCACCCAGAACGCCACGCTGACGTTCAACCTTTCCGACACGGTCTACAACGGCACACGAATCTACCTGGCGAACCGCGCGAACCTCGCGGCCCAGCCGGCCGCCGGGTTCGAAGGCTGGTACTACGACTTCATCGAGGGCGCGTTCTCGAACTCGCTGGTGTTCGTCGACACCAGCCAGGTCGATCAGTTCGGCTTCCCGATGACGCTCAATCTGTCGCTCAACGCGACGAACGGCAGCGTGCGGTCCGGGAGCTCGCCGGGCCTGACCCGCCAGGACGTCATCCAGGGCTACGCGGCGGCCTTCCAGGGCCAGGCGGGCTACGACCTGGCGATCGTGCCCACCAACGGCACCGGCAGCAGTTCGTCGCCGACCTACCGGGTGCTGGCCCCCAACGACCTCCTCAATGCGATGACGGCGGGGGCCGCGCAGCAGTCGAGCAACTGGACCTACTCGATCGTCCCGGGAACCGGACCCATCCCCGGGCCCGCGGGCAGCTACACCAACTGGGCCTGGCTCAATCTCTCGACCACCGACGGAACCAGCATCAACGGCACCGCATATCCGAACGGATCGCCGGTGACGGGCCCCTTCATTCCCGCCGGCACGGTGATCGCGGAGGCCAACACGAGCCCCACGGCGACGGTCTTCAAGATCGCCACGTACGACGGCCGGCCGTTCACGAACCGCAGCGGCAGCCAGAGCATCAACGCCAGCACGGTGGTCAACGGCGACCTGAACAACGTCGCCATCCGCATCCAGCAGCTCAATGCCAGCATGCGGACGCCCGGATATCAGGCGCTTATGAACACGTTCGGGCCGAGCGTCTACAACGGCAACGTCACCGGCACCGATCCCTGGACGGACCACACGCTGCTGAACACCTACAACGCCGTCGACCTCATGTTCCAGAGGTACAAGGCGGATGCCTGGTGGCAGGAGGAGAACCAGCCCGCCACCGTCCTCAAGGGCGACCCGACGACCTACCCGCAGGCGACGGCACTCTATCGGGGCGTGGTCACGAACGTCACGTACACGAGCATCGAGAACACCACGGAGCAGTACGCGGCGCTGGTGTTCACCGACTACTCCACCGGCGTCGCCAATCCGAACCTCACGTTCTCGGTTCTCTATCCCTACTTCACGACGAACTCCCCGGCGAACAAGCGCGACCCGTTCGATCGACGGGTGCCGGCGCCGCCGCTGTGGTTCGGGCAGAGCCAGACGAACTTCGACCCGCCGTCGGCCGACGTGTTCGCCGGGGCCGGCATCTTCCAGCCGGGCGGGCCGCTGAACGCGCTGGGCCTGATTCCCGCCGGCGACCCGGTCTCCGCCTACAACGATTTCGGCCGCGACGTGGCGGTGGCGCTGTCGCGGGGCTACGCGTCCACCTTCCTGGCGACGGGGGTGGCGCTCAACCAGACCGCGAATCTGCCGACCTTCGCCCACGCGTTGGGCGACGAGACCCGCGGCACCTGGACCATGCCCACCGCGGTCTACCAGAGCATGGGCGGGGACGTGGCCCCGGGCATGCTCGTGAGCTCGTTCCTGAACTTCGGCAGCCCCATGCGGGTGACGGGGGCGCCGCGATCGGTCGGCGGAACCACCACGATCGACGTCGTCGCCTACGTGAGCGGCGCCGCGATCGACATCAAGCCGGGCAAGCGCAGCGACAACCTCCAGTTCCTCACCCTGGCCAGTGACGGAACCGACTACCCCGCGACCATGGGCGGGGGGCCGATTCCCTACAACCTCTACGAGGCCTTCATCCAGAGCCGCGGCGAGTTCGCCGGTGGGGTGGCGAACGGCACGGGCCAAAACCATCCGGTGAACATCGACGGCCTCGGCTACGGCTACGCCTTCAGCGACTTCATGGGGCTGAGCTCGTCGATCTCGGTGAGCGCCGACACCTCGCCGGACGCCCCGCAGACGCAGACCGCGACGCTGCTGGTGACCATGCAGCCCTGGTACGACGCCGCCGGCACCTACGACATCCAGGCGGTGACGTTCGAGAGCCAGAGCATCTCCGGCTGGTCGCTGTTCGGCAGCGGCACCGACACGGTCACGATCCAGACCACCCCGACGAGCACCGCCTTCACGCCGAGCCAGTCCTACTCGGTGTCGTTCGGGGGCACGGTCGCGACCGGCACGGCCGTCACCGCCAACACGCTGAACGTGGCCGTGCCGGCGCTCGTGTCGCGGTGGGCTGGCGACGGGACGAGCTTCGCGAACCTCACGATCGCGGGAGCGAACACCACGGGCAACACCACCTTCGCGGTGCTGCCGGTGAATCTCACGACCGTGAACCCGAACAACGGCTCGGTGCTCGGGGGCGCGAACCTCACGCTCAACGCCTCCTCGAAGCAGCGCGGCTTCGGCAACTTCGCCGACATCGCGAACCTGAGCGTGGGCTTCGTGATCGCCGGCACCGGCAAGCTCGGGTTGAACGTGACGGGCAACGCCACCTCGCTGACCCTCCGGTCGCCCTCGTCGCCGAACCACACGGCCGGCAACGCGACGCTCGGCGTCTACGCCACGACCGGCCTCACCGCGCCGAACCTGGCGTCGAACACGCTCACCTTCCGCTACACGCCGGTTGCCTCCTCCTACGACATCCAGGCGGTGTCGTTCGCGGGGCAGAACATCACCGGCTGGTCGCTGTTCGGCAGCGGCACGGACAACGTCACGATCACCACCACGGAATCGAGTTTCGCCTTCATCCCCACCGACACCTACACCGTGTCGTTCGGCGGGACGAACGCCACGGGGCTGGCCACGTCGGCGAACGCGCTGGATGTGGCGGTGCCGGCGCTCGTGTCGCGGTGGGCGGGGAACGGCACGAGCTTCGCGAACCTCACGATCGCCGGCGCGAGCACCACCGGCAACGCCACGTTCGCGGTGCTGCCGGTGAACCTCACGAGCGTGAGCCCGACCGACGGCTCGGTGCTCGGCGGCACGAACCTCACGCTCAACGCCTCCTCCAAGCAGTTCGGGTTCGGCAGCGGGGCGAACGTGAGCGTGGGCTTCGCCATCGACGGCTCGGCCGCGGCGGGGCTGAACGTCACGGGGAACGCGACCTCGCTGACGCTCCGCGCGCCGCCCGCGCCGGGGAGCGTGGCGGGCAACGCCGCCCTCGGCGTCTACGCGACCGGCGGCCTGACGACGCAGAACCTGGCGTCGAACACGCTGACGTACACGTACACGGCCGTGCCGGTGGTCTACGACGTCGTCGCGGTGGCCTTCGAGGGGCAGAACATCACGGGCTGGTCGCTGTTCGGCAGCGGGGCGGACAACGTCACGATCACGACGACGGGCAACAGCTCGGCCTTCGTGGCGAACGCATCCTACGGCGTCTCGTTCGGCGGCACGAACGCGACGGGCGTGGCGACGACGACGAACTCGCTGCGCGTGGCGGTGCCGGCGCTCGTGTCGCGGTGGGCGGGCGACGGCACGAGCTTCGCGAACCTCTCGATCGCCGGCGGCAACACCACCGGGAACACGTCGTTCGCGGTCCTGCCGGTGAGCCTCACGGGCCTGAGCCCGGTCAACGGGACCGTCGCCGGCAACACGGCGCTGACGCTCAATGCCTCGTCCAAGCAGCGCGGCTTCGGCAACGTGGCGAACATCAGCGTGGGCTTCGCGCTCGGGGGCACCGTCAAGCCGGGACTCGCCGTCACGGGCAACGCCACCTCGCTGACGCTCCGCACCCCCTCGTCCCCGAATCTCGCGGCCGGCAACGCCGCGGTCGGCGTCTACGCCACCGGCTCCCTGACCCCGCAGAACCTGGCGTCGAACACCCTGACCTACACCTACGTCCCGGCGGCCGTGTCCTACGCCATCCAGTCGGTGTCGTTCGAGGGGCAGAACATCGCCGGCTGGTCGCTGTTCGGCAGCGGCACGGACAACGTCACGATCACCACCACGGCGGGCAGCACGGCCTTCGTCGCCGACGATTCCTACACCGTGTCGTTCGGCGGGGCGAACGTGACGGGCACGACGCTCGCGGCCAACAGCCTGCGGGTCAGGGTGCCGTCGCTGGTGTCGCAGTGGCAGGGCGCCAACGCGAGCTTCGCCAATCTGACCATCGCGGGCGGCGCGACGACCGGCAACACCACCTTCCAGGTGCTGCCGGTGAACCTCGTGGGCGTGGCCCCGAACAACGCGCCGGTGGAGGGTGGCAGGCTCCTGAACCTGACCGCCTCCGGGAAGCAGTTCGGGTTCGGCAACGCCACGGGCCTGGGGGTCGGCCTGAGCATCCATGGAGCGGCCACCGCGGCCGGCAACGTGACGGTCGTCGATCCCACGACGCTCTCGCTGACGGCGCCGGCGGTCGGCGAGCCCGGCAACTGGACGATCGGCGTCTACAAGTCGGCCGGGCTGACGGCGGCCAACCTGGCGTCGAACGTCCTGCCATTCACCTACACGGAGCGGAGCCTGGTGTTCCTCTCCGGCGACTTCAACGCCGACAACCTCACCGACGTCGCCAGCCTGCTCGACGACGGGTCGTGGCAGGTGTCGTTCACGCAGGCCGCGGGCAACGCCACCCTGGCGACGCTCGGCGCGGCCAATGCCTGGTCCACGGCGGTGGTGTGGAAGGACTGGTCGGTGCTGCGGCGCGGGGATCGGGACGTCGTGGTGGCCCGGGCGGCGTCGCCCAACGTGGGCACCTGGTGGAAGCTGGCCTACGACGGCCCCACCGGCGGCTCCGCCGCGGGCGACTTCAGCACGAGCATGGTCGGCGCCTGGGCCTCCCCCGTCGAGCGGTGGGTCAACATCGTCAACGGCGACTTCGACGGCGACGGCAACCCCGACATCGCCGGCCGCGATGCCCCGAACGGGCAGTGGTGGATGCTGGCCAACGCGACGCAGGCCGTGAGCCCCGCCAGCGCCGCGGCGAAGAACGTGCTCATGGGGGCGTGGGACAACGGCGTGCAGTGGGACGCCGCGCTGGCCGGCAACTTCAAGGGCAACCCGGGCGGCAAGGATCAGATCGTCGGGCTGACCGGCACGACCTGGTGGATCTCCGAATACGCGGGATCGGGCACGCTGACGACCACGGCGGTCACGTCGGCCTGGTCCCAGGCGCAGAACGGCACCGACTTCCTGGTGGGCAACTTCGGCGGCACCGGCCGCGACCTGATCGCCGGCAAGACGGCCGCCCATGCCTGGTACACGGTCGGCTACGACGCCGCGGTCGCCCCGGCCAACAACACGCCGCGGCTGCTGGGCACCTGGCCCGGCGGTGCGGGCGTGGCGTATGCGAACGTGGTCACGGGCGACTTCCTCGGCACCGGCAACGCCACCACGGGCATCGCGGGCCTGCAGCGGTCGGGCGGCACGGCGACCTGGCAGGTGCTCCAGCGGCCGAGCGTCGGCAGCAACGGCACCGTGGCGAACTTCGGCACCTGGCCGCAGTCGGCCGTCGCCCAGGCGTTCGCCGGCTACCTGTCGTCGTCCGACCTGCCGCCCTCCGGCCGCACCGGCGTGCTCACGCGGACGCGGCAGGGCGCCGGCATGATCTGGCAGCGGGGCGCGTCGAGCGGCACGGCCTTCGCGGCCTCCACGGTCACCGGCTATCCGTCCTGACCGCCGCGCGACGCCGCAGCGGGCGGCCGCCGTGAGCGACGGGCCGCGTCAGCCGCACAGCGGCAGGGCCCGCTCGATCCGGGCCAGCGACCGCTCGCGGCCGAGGATGGCGAGGCAGTCGTACAGGCCCGGCCCCACGGTCTTGCCCGTCACCGCCACGCGGACCGCGTGCACCAGGTCGCCCACCTTCGCCCCCGCCGCCTCGACGACCCGCTTGAGCGCCGCCTCGAGCGGTTCCGCCGCGAACGGCTCCACGTCCCGCAGCGCGGCGGCGTAGGCCTCGAGCAGCGGCCGCACGCCCGGCCGCGCCAGCCGCTGCTTGACCGCCGCCTCGTCGAGGGGCGGCTCCTCCACCAGGAAGAAGTCGGCGTAGGCGAGGATGTCGCCGGCCACCTTGAGCCGGTCGCCCGAGGCCTCGATCACCCGCCGGACCGTCTCCACGGCCGCCGCCGGCGGCGGGTCGGCCAGCAGCCCGGCCCGGACCAGGAACGGCAGCATCGCGGCCAGTTTCTCCGGCGGGGAGAGGGCGTGCATGTAATGGTCCTGCACGGCCCACAGCTTCTTGGGGTCGAAGCTCGCCGGCGACGAGTTGATCCGCTCCAGCGTGAACCGCTCCACGAGTTCGGCCCGGCTGAAGAACTCCGTCTTGTCGTCGTAGGACCAGCCCAGCAGGGCCAGGTAGTTGTCGATCGCCCAGGGGAGGTAGCCGACCGCGCGGTAGAAGTCCACGATCACCGGGTTGAAGGTGTCGGCCTCGGCCTTCAGGCCCACCCGCTCGGCGATCCGCTGGCCGTGGTCCATCACCTGCTTGAAGTCGGCGTTCTTCAGGTACTGGGCGAGCTTCCGCTTGGAGAGCTTCGTGCGGCTGCCCGGCTCGGCGACCAGCGGCAGGTGGGCGTAGGCGGGCAGCGGGTAGCCGAGCGACAGGGCGATGAACGCCTGCCGGGGCGTGTTGGAGAGGTGCTCCTCGGCCCGGATGACGTGCGAGATCGCCAGGTCGTGGTCGTCCACGACGCTGGCCAGATGGTAGAGGCAGGATCCGTCGGCCCGCTGGATGACGTGATCCTGCTCCCGCTCCCAGGCGAACTCCACCCGGCCGCGGACGGCGTCGTCGATCACCAGCGCCCCCTCCCGCGGCATCTTCAGGCGGACCACGCCCTGCCGGCCCTCGGCCTGGAAGCGGGCGGCGGCCTCCGCGTCGAAGGCCGCCCAGCGGCGGCTGTAGAGGAAGGCCCGGCCGGCCGCCTGCGCCGCCTTGCGCTCGGCGTCGAGTTCGTCGGGCCGGGCGAAGTCGCGATAGGCGTGCCCCGTGGCCAGCAGCCGCTCGACGGCGGCCGCGTGCCGGTCGGCCCGCTGCGACTGGAAATAGGGCGCGTGGGGGCCGCCCACGCCCGGCCCCTCGTCCCAGTCGATGCCCAGCCAGCGGAGGCCGGAGAGGATCGGCTCCAGGGCGGCATCGACGTTCCGCTCGGCGTCGGTGTCGTCGATGCGGAGGATGAAGGCCCCGCCGTGCCGGCGGGCGAAGAGCCAGTTGAACAGCGCCGTGCGGACGCCACCGATGTGCAGGTAGCCGGTGGGGCTGGGCGCGAAGCGGGTGCGGACGGCGGTCGGCGGCATGCGGATGAACCTCGGGCGAGACTATCGGTCAGGCGGCCGTCCCGCGTCAATCGTCGGACGGGTCGCGGACGGTCACGCCACGGCGCGATTCATGCGGGCCAGTTTCTTGAGCCGTTTCCGCTCCGCCTTGGAGAGGTGGCGGTGCTCCTGCTCCGCCCCGTCGAGGGAGCCGGAGTCATCGCTTTCGGCCGCCGCATCGCTCGCCACCGCCGTGAAGTCGGGCTCCTCCTCATCCTCCTCGGCGGCAGGCTCGACCGCCGGCTCCCGGACGGGCTGCCGCGCCGCCTTGCCCCGCGCCGGGCTGCATTGGCCGCGGACCTCGCGGATCACCGACCGCGCGGCGGCCAGCATCGCGACCGCGGCCAGCGCCGCGCCGAAGGTCCAGGCGGCGTGGCCGGCGATCACGATCGTGTCGCCGCCGCCCACCCACCCACAGCCGGCTGCCAGCGCCCAGGAAGCCAAGGCCAGCGTGAGCCATGCCGCCGTGGCCCCGCGCTCGTGCAGCGGCAGCACCGCCCACAGCGCGACCGTCCCGTAGGCGGTCGCCGCGAGCGCCACCCACCAGCCGCTGCCGCCGGGGCCGAAGGCGATGCCGGTGGCGTCGGCGATCGCCGCACCGACCAGACGGCCCAGCGGCACCACGCCGGAGCAGGCCGTGATCACGAACAAGCCGGCCAGCCATCCCCAGGCGCGATAGCGGCCGTTGTAGTCGTCGCGGCGGTGCCGCCGCATGAGCCGCACGATCAGCGCCACGGCCGTCGCCAGGCCGAGCGACACCTGCGCGAGCCAGCCGGCCAGCGATTGCATGCCGCGCGGGTCGAAGCAGGCCGTCGCGGCCTCGAGCGTCGCCGCGAAGCGGCCCGCGGGCACGAGCAGACGCCGGCCGAAGACCGGTTCCGCGGCCGCCACCGCCCAGGCCGCCGCCATGGGAAGGAGGATGGCCGTCGCGGCCGCCGTCAGGCCGCCGAGCCCCGTGGGCAGGAGCGTGGCCGGACCCCGCTGCCTTTCCGGATGGGCCTCGTCGCCGTAGGCGGCCATCGGCCGGGTGACGGGGGCGGGGGCGGCGTTGTCGCCCTCCGCGCGCTTCCAGGAGACGACCAGCCGCCGCCGCTGGTCGCGGCGCTGGCTACCGTTGAGGGACATCGGGGGAGGCTCGAATCCGTTCGAGATCGAAGCGGGCCCTGGCGTCCGTCGCGATCGTCGCGCGGGTGGGGCCCGTGCGGTGCGCGACCGGCTTCCTGCCGGCCGTGGTGCGCCCCGCCGACATCTCTTCGGCCCCGCGGCCCGACGGGATTCATGCCCGCAGGGGCCGCCCCCGCAGGACGCACGGTTCGCAGGTTCGGCAGTGTCGGCGCCCGCGGAGCGGCCGGTGCGATCGCGTCCGTCGGCAGGGTCCGCCGCGCCGATTGCCGGGCGGCTACGGGTGCGGTACGATCCCGCCTCCGTTCTCGCAGTACCCCCGGAGAAGCGACCCATGGCCTACACGCTGCCCCCCCTGCCCTACGCCTTCGACGCGCTCGAGCCGTTCATCGACGCGCGGACCATGGAGATCCACCACGACAAGCACCACGCGGCCTACGTCACGAACGTCAACAAGGCCCTGGAGACGCACGCGGATCTGGCGGCCCTGCCGGTGGAGAAGCTGATCGCGGGCCTCGACAAGGTGCCCGAGGCGATCCGCACGGTGGTCCGCAACAACGGCGGCGGCCACGCCAACCACTCGATGTTCTGGGAGACGATCGGCAAGGGCAAGGGCGGCGAGCCGGCGGGGCATCTGGCCGAGGCGGTCCGCTCCGTGTTCGGCGGCTTCGCGAACTTCAAGGAGGAGTTCACGAAGGCGGCGATGGGCCGGTTCGGCAGCGGCTGGGCCTGGTTGTCGGCAGATCCGCGGGGCAAGCTCGTCGTGGAAAGCACGGCCAACCAGGACAGCCCGATCATGCACGGCAACACGCCGCTGCTGGGCATCGATGTCTGGGAGCACGCGTATTACCTGCTCTACCAGAACCGGCGGGCCGACTACGTCAACGCCTTCTACAACGTCATCGACTGGGACGCGGTCGGCAAGCGGTTCGCCGCGGCCGCGAAGTAGGGCGTCACGGCTGGCAACCTGCGGCGGCTGCGCAGGCCGGGATTGCCGTTGACGCGGCCGCCCGGCGGCCCGTATTCCCCACTGCCCGGCGGAGATGATCCCGGCCGGACCAGTGGAGGTGCGCATGGACGTGTACGGCAGTGGAATGCCCGGCTGGCGCCGGTCCTTGGCGGTCGTGGCCCTGGCCTGCCTGGTCGCTCCCAACGCGGCGGGTTGCAAGACGGGCACCGCGGGCACGAAGCCCTCGCTCTGGACGTTCGGGGGTGGATCGCCGTCCGACGCCGACAAGCTCGCCACGGCACCGTCCTTCAAGGGTGATGTCGAGAAGCCATCGGCCACCGCCAAGCCCTATCCGACGACCGCGGCCCCCAACGGCTACGTGCTCGATGGCTCCGCACGGGCCGGCTCGTCGGCGACCGCGGCCGCCGCACCGCAGGTGCCTGCCGCCGTGACCTACGGCGTGACGCCGCCGCCCGCGCGGCCGGAGTCGGCGAGCATCGCCACCGCGCCGCCCGCAGGCCAGGCGGCCGGCGGTTCCATCTCGTCCATCGCACCCCAGTTCGGCCCCTACGGCTCCCTGTCCGCCGACCCGCCTCCCTCCTCCGCCTCCGCCACGGACCTGCCGCCCCTGCGACCGATCGGGCCGGCCGCCGCCACGGGCGGCGTGGCCGCGATGCCGCCCGATCAGCCGGCGCCGCAGCGGGTGGCCGACGCCCGCGGCGGGTCGGCCTGGCCCGAGCAGTCGCCGGCCGCGGCGGTCGGCGGCAGCCGCTACGATTCCGCGCCGGGAAGTCGTTTCGGTGGCGGAAACGCGATCGACCAGCCGCTTCCGGCCACCTCCGCTCGCGGCCTCGCGCCGCCGGTCGAGCCCGGGCCGCCGACGACCCCTGAGGCATGGACGCCACCGCCCCTGCCCGCGTCGCCCGCCACGATGCCGTCCACGCCCGCGGTGCCCGCCTTGCCCGCCGCGGCCGGCATGGCTCCGCTCGCTGCGCCCGCCATGAATCCGGGAGCCATCGCCCCGCCGGCCGCGCTGCCGCCTGCGGTGTCGCCCCCGCCGACGCGGCGACCCGATCCGGGGTATCGACCTGGCGGCACGTCGAGCTACCGGCCGAACCGGGAGATTCTCGCCGCCGAGCCGCCGGTGGAGCCCTCGGGCGTGCAGACCGCGGGCTTCGAGACGCCCGCCCCGTGATCGACCCGGGCGGCGTCGTGCTACATTCGCGTGCATGGCACGGGGATGGGCAGCGACGTGGCCGGTGGTTCTGGTGCTGCAGGCCTGGGCCGTCGCGGCCTTGCCCGCGGCGGGCGTCGAGCCGCCGCGGATCGAGTTTCGCGGCACGCTCCGGCTGCCGGACGAGGCCCCTGGCCCGGACGGCCGGCCCGTGCGGCTGACGGGCATCAGCGGCGTGGCCTGGATCGCCGCGGATCGCTTCGTCGCCGTCCTCGACAACAGCGACGTGCTGCTCTTCTTCTCCCTGGAACTCGACCGCGACGGCAGGCCGTTGGCGGCGCGAGAATTGGTGGCGGTGCGGGTCGGTGCGACGCACGACTTCGAGGACGTCGCCGTCTGTCCCGAGCCGCTGCGGGCCAGGATCGCCGCCCGGCAGGCCCGCCGCGAGCGGGCCGATCCCGGCGGCTGCCTGCTGCTCGCCGAGGAGGACACGCCGGCCGTGCGGGCCGTGTCCCAGCGCGGCGGGGATCTGCTCGGCGTGGTGCCGCTCCCCAAGGTGCTCGGGCAGCGGCGGCCGAATCGCGGGCTGGAGGCGCTGTGCGTCGATCCCGACGACGGCAGCATCTGGACCGCCAACGAGGAGGCCCTCGCCGGCGACGGGCCCGCGGCGGCCCGCGGCGTCGGCACGACCGTGCGGATCGTGTGCGTGCCGCTGCCCGCCGATCCGCCCCGGCCGTCGCGACAATTCGCCTACGCCGTCGATCCACCGCACGACTTCGTGCCCGTGCTCGGCGACGGCACGTTTTCCGGCGTGGTGGCGCTCGTCGCCCTCGGTGCCGGCCGCCTGCTCGTGCTGGAGCGGTCGGCCGGGCCGGGACTGCCGCCGTTCACGAATCGGATCTATCTCGTCGACACGACGGCCGCGGCGGACGTGTCGGACGTGGATCGCGACCTGGCGGGCCGCGGCGACCGCGGGCTGGCAAAGCGGCTCGTGTGGCAGGACGCGTTGGGCTGCAACGTCGAGGGGCTGTGCCTGGGGCCCGCGCTCGCCGCCGGCGGCCGGGCCCTCGTGGCCGTCGCCGACAACGGCGGGACCGGCCTGCCGAACCAGCTCGTCGGCCTCGCGCTGGTGGGCGGGATCACCAGCCCATGACCATGTTCGACTCGATGACCTTGCGGGCCCGGTCGAGGTCGTCGCCCGTCTCGTGCATGTAGAGACGGATGGCGTGGAGCTTGTCGCCCGACGCCTTGGCCAGGCATTCGCGGGCCGTGTCGCAGGGATTGATCCGCGAGTCGGTGAGCCCGAGGGCCGACTTGGAGATCACCCACGTGTCGCGCGGCCGGCGGGTGAGACGGACGATCTTCTCGCCGGGATAGGCGTCCTCGACGACCGCCGACGCGGCGTGCTCGTCCGCGGCCCAGGAAATGATGATGTGGGCGCTCGTCTCGATCTCGAACAGCGGCATGGCTCGCTTCTCCGCCAGGTCTTCGGGAGCCTACGCCAGCCCTCCGAAACGGTCAAACCTGTCCGACCCGCCGATCGCCCGGGCGGCGGCCATCGGCTACCATGATGGAGGTCGGGGTGCTGCACGGCGGAACCCCGGGCCCGACGGCACGTGGGTGGCATGATGCAATACGACCGTCTCGGCTTCCCGGTCCCGCGAGAGTTTCAGCCGCCGCCCGGCCGGTCGGGCCCCGGAATGGCGGCTGATCCGCGCGACCGCTTCAGCGACCGGGAGCAGGACGTCGGCCCGCCCGTCCGCCGGTCGGCCGGCCGGTTCAAGAAGGTCGTGCTCCTCCTGGCCCTGGGATGCGTCGTCGTTCCCGCGGTGGCGGCGCCGTTCATCGTGCCTCGGGCCCGCGTCGCCGTCGTGCAATGGTCGCTCGAGCGGGCGACCATCCGCGATGCACAGGGGCAGTTCGCGAAGGCGGCGACGGAAGTCGGGCGGGCGATCGACTGGCTCGCTCCGGACGACGTGGTCGGCCGCAGCGAACTGCACTGCTGGCGGTCGGCGCTGCTGCTGGCCGATCGTCAGCCGGCCGCGGCCGTGGTGGAGGCGGGCCGCGCCGCCACGCTCGTGCCCTCGCTGGCCCAGCCGCGGCGGACCCGCGCGCTGGCCCATGTCGTGGCGGGAGACGCGGAGGCGGCGCTGGCCGACGCCGCCGCCGCGGTGGAGTTGTCGGGGCCCGGCAACCCGGAGGCCCTCAACCATCGGGCCTACGTGCGGGCGCTCGTGGGCCGTGAATTGGAGGAGGCGCTCGCCGACGTGGAACTGGCGCTGGCCGGCAGCGGGGCGGAGTCGCCCGAGTTCCTCGACACGCGGGGCTTCATCCTCCACCTCCTCGGCCGCCATCGGGAGGCGATCGACGACCTCAATCGGGCGATCGGCAAGGAGCAGCAGAGGCGGCGGCAGGCGGCCGGCGGCGTGGGCCGGGTGCACCCCGCCGTCATCGCCCGCGAACTGCGGGCACACGATCAGGCGCTGGCGGTGATGCATCATCACCGCGGGCTGGCCTGCCGGGCCGTCGGCCTCGATCGGCAGGCCGACCAGGACTTCGCGGTGGCGGAGCAGAAGGGCTTCGACCCCGGTCGCGGCGTGCTCTGAACCTGCGGCGTGCCGGCGCCGGAACCGCGATTCGCGGCCGGGAAGGTCGCTCCTGTCGCGGCGGAGATTTGCCGATATACTTCCGACGCACGAGGCGGAGCTGCCCGGCGGCCGGCGACGGCCCACGGGGGTGTAGCTCAGTTGGTTAGAGCGCCAGCCTGTCACGTTGGAGGCCGCGGGTTCGAGTCCCGTCACCCTCGCTTACCGCCCGTGTCATCCAGCCGCGTTCTGGCCCCCGGATTCGCCGTCGTCACCGGGGCCGCCAGCGGCCTGGGCCGGGAGCTGGCGGCCGCCCTGCTCCGTGACGGCTGGCAGGTGGCCGGCGTCGATCTGCCCGCGGCCCTGGAGGCCGGCGGTGCGGGGCCGCAGGCCGCGGCGGTTCGCCCCTTTCCGCTCGACGTGCGCGACGCGGCTGGTTGGCGAGCGCTCCACGGCACGTTGCGATCCGAGTGGCCACGGCTCGACCTGCTCGTCAACGCGGCCGGGGTCGGCGCCACGGCCGAGGTCGGCGGGCTGCCCGAGGAGCAGTGGCGGCGGGTGCTGGACACGAACCTGCTCGGCACGGCGCTGGGCTGCGAGACCTTCCTGCCCTGGCTGCGGGAGCATCCGCGGCGGTCGCACCTCGTGAACGTGGCCTCGATCGCCGCCTTCCTGTCCCTGCCGTCCATGGCGGCCTACTCCGCGAGCAAGGCCGGCGTGGTGGCCCTCTCGGAGGCGATCGTCGCGGAGTGCCCGCGCCGCCGGCCGGGCGTGACGGTCGTCTGCCCCGGCTTCTTCCGCTCGGGCCTTCTCGACACCTGGCACTTCACCTCCTCCGTCCACGAGCGCGAGGCGCAGCGGCGGATGGCGGCCAGCGGCTGGGACTCCGCCCGCGTCGCCGGCC
>Ga0315906_10001919_pt1 | contig 30017 bp, 30 predicted proteins | sample LakEriMetagenome_4_FD_203526 | JGI IMG/M metagenome (GOLD analysis project Ga0315906, IMG submission 203526) | Freshwater fungal communities from buoy surface, Lake Erie, Ohio, United States - Buoy 2 MA122 | ecosystem: Environmental > Aquatic > Freshwater > Lake > Lake biofilm | place: USA...
AAGCCACGCTGGCCACCATGGTGGCGGGCCGCACCTATGTGGCACTGAACAGCCATGCGTCGCCCACCGCCACGTTTGTGACGCAGCCCAATTGGCAGTCACCGGCCGGGAACTGCGAAAGCGCCATCACCTCCGCTGTGGGCGCACAGTCCGTGGGCCATGTGAATGCCGATGAGCTGGCCACCACCCTCTTGGGCGACTCGCTCTATGCCAACCCGCTGATGCTGGGTTATGCCTGGCAACAGGGCCGCATCCCCTTGAGCCATGCAGCCTTGATGCGCGCCATTGAACTCAACAACGTGCAGATCGACAACAACAAAGCCGCCTTTGAATGGGGCCGCCGCGCGGCCCACGATCTGACTGCGGTGCGTAAGTTGATGCAACCCGCGCAGGTGATTCAGTTCGTGAAGAAGTCGGGCAACGTGGACGACATGGTGGCCCAGCGTGTGGCGTTTCTCACCGGCTACCAAAACGCCGCCTACGCCCATGAATACCAACAGTTCGTGGAGCGTGTTCGCGCCGCAGAGGCACCACTGGGCAGCACCCAGCTCACCCAGGCCGTGGCACGTTACCTCTTCAAGGTCATGGCCTACAAAGACGAGTACGAGGTGGCACGCCTGCACACCGACCCGAGTTTTGTCGCCAAGATTGCGTCGCAATTTGAAGGCGACTACAAACTGCACCACCACCTGGCACCGCCGCTGCTGGCCAAAAAGAATGAGAAGGGTGAGTTGGTGAAACAGCCCTTTGGCCCTTGGGTGCGCAGCAGCTTCAAGGTGTTGGCCAAACTCAAAGGCCTGCGGGGCACGGCCTTTGACATCTTTGGAAAGACAGACGAGCGCCGCATGGAGCGCGCCTTGATTCAACAATACCGCGCCAGCATTGAAGAACTGCTGCAAGGCCTGCGCGCCAACAACCTGTCATTGGCGGTGAAGATTGCCAGCATTCCCGAAGACATCCGGGGTTACGGCCATGTGAAGGAACGCCACAGGGCGGTGGCCATGCCCAAGTGGGAAGCACTGATGGTGCAGTGGCGCGAAACCCTCACGGCTCGGAAGTCGGCGTAGCAGAAGCGTCAACGGGCTCCTCTTGGGGCTTGGGAGGGGCTCGGCCCTCAGACAATGGCGCCGCAGGCACCTCGCACTTCAGGGCCTGCCCCAGACCTTTGAGGTAAGCGCGCCGGACCACGCCCGCCACCCGAGCGGCTGCCGCTTCTTTGGCGGCACGGTTGGCACCACTGAGTTGGCGCACCAACCCGCCATAGGGCACCAAACCGTCAGCAGCGTTACGCAGCGCACCGATGGCGGCCTTGTTGGCGGCCTCACTGCCGCGGTCTACCAGACTGGTGCTGGTGTTGGACGCGATGGCATCCAGATCAGCACCGAGTGCCGTGTCAAGCGCCACCACCTCGGTCCCGATGGCGTAACAGGTCAGTGGCTGGGGCGCCGCGTAAGGCGCTTCTGCAGCACGGCTCAGCGCAGCGGCGACTTCAGGTTTGATCAGGTTCAGCGTGCGCAAAGGGGACGTGATCGCTTCACCCACCTGGCCACCCGTGGGGCCGATGCTCCCACTGGGCTGCGTCGTCGCCACCTCTTTGGCATCGGCAGCCGGCGGCGTGGATGGGCCAGGTTTTGTTGCGCAAGCCACCACCAGGAAAGGCAAACACAAGCAGATTAATTTTTTCATGTGGAGTGCGTCAAAGAGAGGTGGAAAAACAGCAATGCTCTGCCGGCATGTCACTGCTGGAGCAAGGTTTGAACACGTTCACGCAGCATGGCAGGCGTCACCTGCGTCGCGGGCACGGCTGCATCCGCCACCAAAGTGACTGGGCTCCACAAGCCGCGGCGAAAAGGTTTGGTCATCGCTGCACCTTCAATGCGGGAGAAAAACGAGCCCCACAGGTTGTGCAAAGCCATGGGCACGACGGGCACGGGATGGGTTTGCAAAATTTTCATCACGCCGCCTTTGAACTCACCCAGCTCGCCGGTTTTGGTGATGGCCCCTTCAGGGAAGATGCACAACAACTCGCCATCGGCCAGCACGGCGCGGGCTTGTTCAAATGCGCGTTCGTAGACCACCGGGTCTTCTTTCTGCGGGGCAATGGGAATGGCTTTGACGAGCTTGAACAACCATCCCAACACCGGCACCGCAAAAATGCGGTGGTCCATGATGAAACGTATCGGCCGTGGGCTTGCGGCCATCAGCAACACCGCGTCAATGAAACTCACGTGGTTGCACACCAATATGGCCGCGCCCTGGGTGGGAATGTGCTCATCACCGCGCACCTTGAAGCGGTAGATGAAGTGGCTGGCAATGAAGGCAATGAAACGCAGCAGGTACTCGGGCACCAGCAAGAAGATGTAAGCCCCAACCACCGCATTGAGCAAACCCGTGACCAGAAACACCTGAGGCAGGCTCAACCCCAGCATCAGCAACACGCCCACCATCAGGGAGCTGACGATCATGAAGAGGGCATTCAGGATGTTGTTGGCGGCGATGATGCGGGCGCGGTGGCTGTCGGGCGAGCGCAGCTGGATCAAGGCGTACATGGGCACGCTGTACAGGCCCGCAAAGAGGGCGAGCAGGGCCAAGTCCGCCATCACGCGCCAATGTTGGGGCTGTGCCAGGAAGGTGGCCACGTCCATGGTGGGGACGGCGGGCAAGCTGCGCGAGGCGAAATACAGGTCCACTGAAAAAATCGTCATGCCAATCGCGCCCAGGGGCACCAGGCCAATTTCCACATGGCGGCGCGACAACATTTCGCACAGCAGCGATCCAATGCCAATGCCGACCGAGAACACCACCAGCAAGAGCGAGGCGACTTTGGCATCACCATGCAACACGTCTTTGGCAAAGGTGGGAAAGAGCGACAAAAACACCGCGCCGAAAAACCACATCCAGGAGATGCCCAGCAGGGAGCGAAACACCACGATGTTGCCGTGGGCCAACTTCAAATTGCGCCACGTTTCCGTGATTGGGTTCCAGTTGATGCGCAAAGAAGGATCCGACGCGGGTGAAGGCGGCACTGCCTGTGCCGTGAGCCGCCCCAGCACCGCCACCGCCAAACACGCCAGCGCCACGTAATGCGGGCCGACCTGGGGGACCGCCACCAGCAAACCACCGGCCACCTGGCCGAGCAAGATGGCCACGAAAGTGCCCATCTCCACCATGCCATTGCCGCCGGTGAGTTCACGTTCATTCAAATGCTGCGGCAGGTAGGCAAACTTCACAGGGCCGAACAAGGTGGAGTGCAGCCCCATCAAAAACACGCAAGCGAGCAACAGGGGCACGTTCGCTGTCCAGAACCCCCAGGCGGCAATCGCCATGATGGCGATCTCCAGAGACTTGACGCGGCGTATCACCATGGTTTTGTCGAACTTGTCGGTGAGCTGCCCACTGGTGGCCGAGAACAACAAAAAGGGCAAGATGAACAGCGCCCCAATCACCAAACCCGCTTGCTGGCTGGGCAGCCAACTGACTTGCAGCTGGTAGGTCACCATCACCGTGAAGGCGAACTTGAACAGGTTGTCGTTGCCCGCGCCCAAAAACTGGGTCCAGAAAAACGGGGCAAAACGGCGCTGACGGAGCAGGGCGAATTGATTGGGGTGTTCCGCTGGCGTGATGACTGCGGAAGTTGGGGTCTGGTTCAAACTCACTCCTTGGGGTTATCCCGTGGCATTCACAGCAGCGATTTGCTGTGCGAGCAGGGCATTATCGACAAGCGCCGCGACGATGCCGCAAAGCCGCAGGCCCAGCAAGCCGCCCGTTCAGGGGTGGCTTGTGGTGTCACCCGGCGTTTCGGTTTGCGATACTTCGGTCACCATTTGGCCACTGCGTTCCATGAGCACCACCCAAGACCTCGTCACCGCCCTCAAGGCGGAACTCAAAGCCGCCAACATCACTTATGCGGAGTTGGCGAAAGAGCTGGGCATGTCGGAGTCCAGCATCAAACGTACCTTTGCCAAAGCCGACATGCCGCTGTCACGCATCGACGATGTGCTGCGGGTCTTGAAGATGGACTTCGCCGAGCTGGCGCGCCAGGTGGTGGACGCGCAGCCGCTGCGGCGCGAGCTGACCCTGGACCAAGAAAAAGCCGTGGTGGCAGACAAACGCCTGCTTTTGATTGCCATTTGTTGTTTGAGCCAGTGGACCTTTGAACAAATTGTCAGCACCTACCAGGTAAGCGAACCGGAATGCATTGCGTACATGGCGGTGCTGGATCGACTGGGGGTGATTGAACTCAAACCCATGAACCGCTACCGCCTGAAACTCGCCAAAACATTCCGCTGGCGGCCCCACGGTCCGGTGATGGGGTTTTTTCGCGAGCATGTGGTGGACGACTATTTCGCCGGGGGTTTTGACGGCCACGGCGAAATGCTCATGCTGGTGCACGGTCAGATCGGCAAAAGCCTGGCAGGCAGTTTTGCCGAACGGCTGCAGCGCATTGGCCAGGATTTTGCGCAGCAACACCTCGCGGATCAAAAGCTGCCGCCCGATCAAAAGCAGCCTTACACCCTGGTGGTGGGCATGCGGTCGTGGTTGTTTGCGGCGTTTCGTGAACTGAAACGTAAACCAGGCTGATGCGGGGGTCATCACCTTCAAGATTCACAGCACCGTCATGTGGGTTTGAGAGCATGTGTGTCCATGCAAGTCAAGGACATGGGCATGGAACACGACGACGAGAAAACACGCTTGAAGGTGCGCACGGTCTGGATCTCTGACCTGCACCTCGGCACCCCCGGTTGCCAGGCCAAAGCCTTGCTGAAATTTTTGCGCGACACGCACTGCGACACCCTGTACCTCGTGGGCGACATCATTGACGGCTGGCAGCTGCGCCGGTCCTGGTACTGGCCGCAAAGCCACAACGACGTGGTGCAAAAAATTTTGCGCAAGGCGCGCAAGGGCACCAAGGTGATTTTTGTACCCGGCAACCATGACGAGTTTGCGCGCCGCTACCTGAACCACAACTTCGGCGGTGTCGATGTGGTGGAAGAGTGCATGCACACCACGGTCGACGGCAAACGCCTGTGGGTCACGCACGGCGACCTCTTTGACGGGGTGATCCAGTGCGCCAAATGGCTGGCTTATGCGGGTGACATGGCCTATGAGTTCACCCTCAAGGTCAACCGCTGGTTCAACGCCACACGGGCGCGGCTGGGCTTGCCTTATTGGAGTTTGTCGCGTTACCTGAAGCTCAAGGTCAAACGCGCCGTCAGTTATGTGAGCGACTTCGAAGAGGCCGTGGCCAAAGAGGCACGCAAGCGCGGTGCCGATGGGGTGGTGTGTGGCCACATCCACCACGCCGAAATTCGTGAGATCGACGGCGTGCTGTATTGCAATGACGGTGACTGGGTGGAGAGCCTGACCGCCCTGGTCGAGCACGTCGACGGCCGCTTGGAAATTTTGGACTACAGCGCGGAGGCTTTGCCCGCCGCGCGTTCTGCGGCGGTGGTCTCGCCCATCGCAGAAGAGCCTGTGCCCGTCGGAGTTCCTGTCGGTGCGGCGGCGGCCAGCATCAAGTCAGCGAATATCTCGGGCAACTCGTACACCGCCCGGTTGTCTAGCTGACGCACGCGGTCCTGATAACGCGGCAGGTCGGCGAGCAAACGCGCCACCGCCGCAGGCAACTGACGCATCGAAGAAAGCACCAAACCCACGCCCTGCTGCGCCAACCAATCGGCGTTGTACCGTTCTTGCGGCATGGTCCAAGCGTTCTTGCAGGTGATGACGGGCAAGCCCATGTGCAAGGCTTCGCTGATGCTGCCCGGGCCGGGTTTGCCAACTAAAAAATCTGCCAAACCCATGTACTGGGCCACGTTGGAGGTGAAACCCACCACAGCGCTGGACGCCGACCGGTTCAGTGCTTTTAGTTTGTCAGCCAGCACCTGGTTGTGGCCGCACATCAGGATCAATTGAACGTCCCCCAACGCCCGCGCCATGGAGACCATTTGCATGGAGCCCTGACCGCCGAACAGCACCAAACCGATGGGGCGGTTGGGATCCAGCCCCAAGGCTTGGCATGCATCCATACGCTGCACACCCTGCGGCCGCTCACGGTGTTCATAGAACGAAGGCCGAAGAATCATGCCTGTCGTCAAGGAGATGTTTTCTAGCGCATAACCTGCTGCACGGGCCTGCTCCACTGCACGGGGGGTGCCGCACACCAAGTGTTGCTGCTGGCCAGGCTCGATCCAAAAATGCGGCGGGTGGTCGGCCATGTCGGTCAGCACCGTCACAAAAGGCACCCCTGGCAGGGTCGTGTTGACGGACTCATAAAGCGCCCGGTTGAAATTCGGGATCAATGACACCACCAGGTCGGGCTCGGTCTGCAACCAAAACTGCTGCAGTTTGCGCACCAGGGCGGGATGGCTGAGCCGAATCATGGCCTGCAGCAGCTTGAGTTCCTGGGCCAGCCCCAAGGTCCAGCCGCGTGCCAAACGTTTGTTGTAGAGGTCTTCCGGCGCCAGGCCCGTGAGCTTGCGAAAGTTGTCTTTCGGGTCCAGCACCTCGGTCAGATTCACCAGCCGCACCCGCCATGGCCGCTCCTGCTGGCGTATCACTTCTTCCAACGCCAAAGCGGCCGCTCTGTGGCCGCCACCTGCGTTGAAGTAGACCAGGGTGATGGTTTTCATAGGCCACTTCATGCTGAGGCTGGCCCGTGTCCACCGAATGAAATTCCAGTGACGGTTTCGTGACATCCGATGGCTGGTGCCCGTCATCGCACTGTCACAGCTCCTGCCCATCATCGCGCCATTGCAAGCCCAAGAACTGGATGGCGATGATGAACGAGACAGCAGTCAACGTGAAGGCGTTGCGCAAAAGTTTTGGCGGCCAAACGGCTTTACAAGGCGTGTCATTTCAAGTGCAGCGGGGCGAGATGGTGGCCCTGCTGGGCGCATCGGGCTCGGGCAAATCCACACTGTTGAGGCATTTGGCAGGGCTGCACCGCGCAGACAGCGACAGCCATTCTGAAGTGGAACTGCTGGGTCGCACAGTGCAGCGCGCAGGCCGCTTGGCTTCCGATGTGCGTGCCACACGCGCGAAGGTCGCCATGATCTTTCAGCAGTTCAATCTGGTCGACCGCCTGCCGGTGATGACCAATGTGCTGGCGGGGGCTTTGCACCGCCTGCCGCTGTGGCGCGGCCTTTTCAAACAGTTTCCACGCGCTGAGTTGGAGCGGGCTTATGCCGCTTTGTCGCATGTGGGCATCGAACGCTGCGCCTGGCAGCGTGCCTCTACCTTGTCGGGCGGTCAGCAGCAGCGCGCGGCCATTTCGCGCGCCTTGGTACAAGGTGCCGAAGTGATCCTGGCGGACGAGCCCATCGCCTCGCTCGACCCTGAATCCTCTCGCCGTGTGATGGCCTTGCTGGCGGAAGTGAACCGCGAACTTGGTGTGACGGTACTCGTGTCCCTGCACCAGGTGGATTTTGCTTTTGCCTTTTGCCCACGCACGATTGCACTGCGTGCAGGCCAAGTGGTGTTTGACGGTCCCACCCAAGACCTCAGCCCAGAACGTTTGCAAGAACTCTATGGCACCGCGGTGCATGAGCTGATGCCGCAGCAGGGCACGGCTGAACCAGTGCGCCACACAGGCCCCGCACCGGCTTTGCAGCCCGTGCTGCAAGCGGCTTGAACCCTCCACGGCCTTCATCAACACCCTCAAAGAAAGTGATCCCCATGCAACGACGTCACGCCCTGGCCATCTTGGCCACCACCGCCACCTTGATGCTCGGCAGCGCACAGGCGCAGATGAAAGAAATGAATTTCGGCATCATTTCCACCGAATCGTCTGCCAATTTGAAGAGCGCTTGGCAGCCTTTGCTGGAAGACATGCAAAAAGCCACCGGCATCAAGATCAATGCCTTTTTTGCGCCCGACTACGCCGGTGTGATTGAAGGCATGCGTTTCAACAAAGTGCATGTGGCTTGGATGGGCAACAAATCCGGCATCGAGGCGGTTGATCGCGCGCAAGGCGAGATTTTTGCCAAGGTGACGCAGGCCGATGGCGCTCAGGGTTATTGGAGTTTGATGATCGTCCACAAAGACAGCCCCTTGCGCACGCTGGACGATGTGATCAAAGCACGCGCCACCTTGAACCTCGGTTTTGGCGATCCCAACTCCACCAGCGGCATGTTGGTGCCCAGTTTCTACGCTTTCGCCAAGAACAAGGTCGACCCCACCCGCGACTTCAAACGCACGGTGCGCGCCAACCACGAGACCAACATCCTCGCCGTGGTGAACAAACAAGTGGATGTGGCCACCGTGTCCAGCGACGGTGTGGACCGCATGAAAATCAAGATGCCTGAAAAAGCAGGCGACATCCGCGAAGTGTGGCGTTCGCCTTTGATTCCGAGCGACCCCTTGGTGTGGCGCAAAGACCTGGATGCACAAACCAAAAAAGCCGTGTCCGAGTTCTTGCTGGGCTATGGCAAAGACAGCCGCGAAAAAGAAATTCTCAAGAACCTGACCTTCGCCGGGTTCGTGCGCTCTGACAACAACCAGCTGCTGCCCATCCGCCAGTTGGAGCTGGCACGCGAACGCAGCAAAGTCGAGAGCGATGCCAGCATGGCCGCAGACGAAAAAACCCGCAGGCTGCAAGAGATTGATGGCCGGCTGGCCAGCTTGCAGTAAGCACCGCATTGAACGCCTCGCCCATGACTGCCGCCACGTTGAACTCGGGCCAGATGCCCGCGCCGCCCAAAACCTCTTGGCTCACGCTGCTGACCTGGGGCATGTTGCTGGCGGTGCTCGCCGCCAGTTGGAAGGGTGCCGACATGCGCCCTGCCGCCTTGTGGAACGACAGTGCCAACATGGTCGAGTTTGGGCGGGGGTTTTTTCCACCCGACTTCAACGACTGGCGTTACTACCTGCAGGAACTGGTGGTGACCTTGCAGATTGCGTTGTGGGGCACGGTGCTGGCGATTGTGTGTTCTGTTCCACTGTCACTGCTGGCCTCGGGCAACCTCACCCCGTGGTGGGTGCACCAGCCGGTGCGGCGCTTCTTGGACGCGTGCCGTGCCATCAACGAAATGGTGTTCGCGCTGATCTTCGTGGTGGCGGTGGGCTTGGGGCCCTTTGCCGGTGTGCTGGCTTTGTGGGTGCACACCACCGGCGTGCTGGCCAAGTTGTTCTCTGAAGCTGTTGAGTCAATTGACCCCCAGCCGGTAGAAGGCATACGCGCCACCGGCGCCCATCCACTGGCTGAAATTTTGTACGGTGTGATTCCGCAGGTGTTGCCGCTTTGGATTTCTTATGCGCTGTACCGCCTGGAATCCAATGTGCGCTCAGCCTCCGTGGTCGGCATGGTGGGCGCAGGCGGCATCGGCATGGTGTTGTGGGATGTGATCCGTGGTTTTCAGTACCAGCAAACCTGCGCCGTGCTCATCATGTTGGTGGTGAGTGTGACGGTGATAGACGCCGTGTCGGCCCAATGCCGCAAACATTTAATTTGATTTGAAGTGATCCCCGCCATGGACGTTGTTGCACACATTGAAACCCTGTTCCGCACCCACGGTAACCGCCGCTACGACGGTGCACGGGGCGAGCCCGTGAGCGCTTTGGCCCACGCACTGCAATGCGCGCAGCTGGCCGAATGGGCGCACGCCGATGCCACATTGGTCGCCGCGGCGTTGTTGCACGACATTGGCCACTTCAGCGATGGCGATTTGAGCGACGAATTGCAAGACGACCGCCATGAAGTGCGCCCGCTGCCACTGCTGCGCGAACACTTCGGCATGGCCGTGGCCGAACCGGTGCGGTTGCATGTGGCGGCCAAACGTTACTTGGTGGCCACCTTGCCGGAGTACGCTGCCAGCCTCTCCCCGGCCTCGGTGCACTCTTTGGCATTACAAGGTGGACCCATGTCAGCGCAAGAGGTCGAAGACTTTGATGCGCTGCCTTACGCCCGCCAGGCCGTGGCCCTGCGCCGCTGGGACGACCTGGCCAAGGTGCCGGGCAAAACCACACCCTCGCTGGATTACTACCTGGTGATGCTGGATGAACTGCGCCAGAGTTTGCCTGGCGCCAGATTTCAGCGCATTGGGGCCTTGGACGTGGCCTGACCGCCTCGGCCCTGACCGCCCCCCAAAAAAACAGCCTCCGAGCGCAGCGCGGAGGCTGGCTCATTTCCGCTTGTTGTTTTTCCTGGTGCCAACCGGTCGTTCAGGAGAATTTCTCCGAGCCAGCGCCGCAATCGCGCACGATATGACGGTTTCATGACATCTGTACGGGGTCACGGCCATGCCCAGATGTTCGTTTACTTGCGGCTCCGTCCTGGGTGATTCCAGGCATGGCATTTCAAATCTCCACTGGCGTTCAATCTCTAACCACCAGTGGAAATCAACCTCATGTCTGCCTCTTCACATTCACCCGTTCGTTCACGGCTCACGCAACTTGCAGCGCTCTTACTCGCGCTGGGGGCCAGCAGCACCGCACACTCTCAAGTCGTGCTTTATGGCCTGATTGACACCGGCTTCCGCAGCGACAGCACGGCCAATGGCCGCGTCAACAGCATCGTGCCTGGCGTCAGCGCGGGGAGCCGGTGGGGTGTTCGGGCCACAGAGGATCTCGGAGGAGGTTTGAAAGTACAGGCCAATCTGGAGAGCGGATTTTCTGCCGACACCGGCACCTCGGCCCAAGGCGGCCGCTTGTTTGGTCGCCGCGCCATTGTTGCGTTGTCGGGCGGCTTCGGCAGCGTAGAGCTGGGTCGTCAAACGACGCCTCTGTGGCGCGTGGCCGCAGCAACCGATGCATTCGACGGGCTGATGCTGGGCAACCCCAGCTCCAACGTATTCATTCGTGCAAACTCGCAGTACGTGCGCGCCGACAACGGCATTTGGTACATCAGCCCGAACTGGTCGGGTTTGAACGTGCAGTTGCTCTGGGCACCCGGTGAAAGCACAGCCGCGGGTGTGAGCGGCAGCGCGGGCAGCATCTCCAGCGGCAGTGTGGCCTACACCGTGGGCGACCTTTCGCTGCATTACGCGGGGCTGCGCAACAGCGGCGCCACCAACCTCAATTCGACCCAGGCCAAAGCAGAAACCCTTCATCAGCTGGGGGCCACCTACAAACTGGGGGCTTTCAAGTTGTTTGCTGGTTATGGCACGGCAGAACGCGACGCAGGTACCGGCACGGGCGCCTTGGGCCGGGTGGATCACCGCTCATCCATGTTGACTGGCACCTACACCCAAGGTGCACACAAAGTTTTAGTGGGGTATGGGGTGCTGGAAGATCAGGCTGTGGCCAACGCAGACACCTCTGTCTGGGCCATTGGCTACCAGTATTCTTTGTCCAAGCGCACCATGGTCTACGCTGGTTGGTCCAAGCGCAGCAATGAGACCAATGCCCAGTACCTGCTGCTGGACGGCGCAACCAACGGCGCCCTCACAACGGCCAACGTGCCGCGTGGCTTTGACCCTTCTGCGTGGACGTTTGGTTTGCGTCACGTCTTCTGACCCGTTCTTATGCGTATTCTCGTGGTCAATGACGACGGTCTGCATGCCGAGGGTTTGCATGCCCTGTCCAGTGCAGCGCTGGCCCTGGGCCAAGTGGTCCGGGTGGCACCGGACCGCAACTGCAGTGGCGCGTCGCAGTCTCTGACGCTGGATCGGCCGGTGCCGATTCGGCGCGTGAACCCTAGTGCTTGGGCCGTGACGGGAACCCCGGCCGATTGTGTTCATCTGGCCTTCGCAGGTGCACTGTCTACCGAGCTCCATGCCACGCTTGGCGGCGAACCTAACCTGGTGCTTTCTGGCATCAACCACGGTGAAAACCTGGGGGATGACATCCTGTATTCCGGCACCGTCGGAGCCGCCCGAGTGGCTGCGCTCTTCGGTTGCCCGGCCGTTGCAGTTTCCGCGCCTGCGGGCATGCGAAGCGAGCAGATGTCAGAGGGCCTGACACAGGTCATTCAGTTGATAGAACAAGGGCTGCTCAGCCAGGGCCGGCTGTGGAACATCAACTTGCCGGCCACCCCACTTCAGGGCGTGCGTTTGACGTCGCTGGGGCGCAGGTGGCCTTCGGCGCCGGCTGAATCGGCGATCGCTCCCAGAGGGATGGCCGGATGGTGGGTCGGGGCTTTCGGCGCCCCTGCGCAGCCGACACCCGACTCCGATTTCGCGGCGGTTGCACAGGGTTATCTTTCGGTCACGCCCTTGAGCATGGAACGCCACGACACGGCCGTTCAAACCCTGGCTGAAACTTGGCTGCAAACAGGTCGTTTGACACAGCGTGTCTTGGAACAACAGCCATGACAGCGGTTTTGAATGCCTCCACCACACCGATTCGTGCCGTGGCCATTGATTTGGATGGCACCTTGGTCGACACCATGGGCGAGATTGTCGATGCGGTCAATGACGTCATGTGCCACTGGTCTTTGCCGTCACTCAATCGCCAGACTGTGCAATCGAACACCGGTCGTGGATCCCGGCATTTGCTGGAGGCGGCGATCAGTATCGGGCGAAGAAAGCCGATCGAACGCCACCTGCTGGCCGAAGCAGTGGCATTGTTTCAGCGCAGTTATGCGCAGCGTCTGGGCAGTACAGCGCAACTCTACCCAGGCGTTGAAGATGGTTTGTCTTGGTTGGTTGAATGCGGTTTCCCGCTGGCATGCACCACCAACAAAATTTCCAGCCATGCGGAGCCATTGCTCGCCCGGTTGCGGTTGCGCCACTGGTTCAAAGTGCTGGTGTGTGCGGACACGGCGGGCGCGCGTAAGCCCGATCCCACGATGCTTTACCTGGCTGCCGCGCACTTGCGGCAACCGGTAACCACTTTGGCAGTCATCGGCGATTCACACAACGATGCCTTGGCCGCAGAAGCGGCAGGCTGCCGAATGATTGCTTTGTCCATGGGTTATGGCGATGCGCATCAACTCGCAACGATGCCGGGCGTGGAAATGGTGGCCTCGTTCAGCCAAGCGGTCGCGCGCATTGCGCCTGCACGAGAAGCGTCTGCTGCCAACACCACTTCTGTTTGAACGGCTGTGTCACGACACGGTCACGTTACATCTCGATACTTTTGTGTTTTTGCTTTTTGATTTTGGAGTCAACAAGATGAATGCTTATTTTTCTCGTCGTCAGGTTGTTGCAGCTTTTGCCCTGTCCACTTTGGCCAGCACGGGTGCTTGGGCGCAAACCACCGCACCGGCGCGCAACCTGGTGCTCTACACCTCGCAACCTGAGCGTGACATGAAAGAAACCTTGGCGGCGTTCAACGCCAAACATCCAAACATCAAGGTGGATGTCTTTCGTTCGGGTACCACCGAGGTCATGAATCGCTTGCGCACCGAGATTGCCGCCGGCGCGCCCCGCCCCGATGTGCTTTTGATTGCAGACGCGGTGTCCATGGAAGCCCTGAAGGCCGAAGGACGCCTACAGCGCATGCGCCAGATCGATACCGTCGGTTTGCCCAAAGCGTTTTACGACGAGCAGCGCACTTATGTGGGCACCAAACTCATCTCCATCGGTCTGGTTTACAACACACGCTCACCGGTTAAACCCACGCGCTGGCAGGACCTGCTCAACCCTGCACTGAAAGGCCAGGTGGTAATGCCCAGCCCGCTGTATTCCGGGGCGGCGGCAGTGACGGTGGGGGCATGGTCACAAGCCCCTTCGCTGGGATGGAAATTTGTCGAGGGGCTTAAAACCAACGGCGCCATCGCCGTGCGCGGCAACGGTGCCGTGCTGCAGCAAGTGGCCAACGGCGAAAAAATGGTGGGCGTGCTCGTGGACTTCATGGCACTGAACGCCAAAGCCAAAGGGTCTCCCGTGGAGTTTGTGGTGCCGCAAGAAGGACTGACCTTCGTGACGGAGCCGGTGGCCATCCTGAATACCGCGAAAAACCTGGAGGCCGCCGAGTCGTTCGTGAACTTCCTGATCTCGCGCGACGGCCAGCAGTTTTCAACCCAACTCGGTTATTTCCCTCTGCTGCAGGGCGTCAATGCGCCAGCGGGTTACCCCGATGCCACCAGCTTGCGTTTTTTGCCTGTGAATTCAGAGCAGTTGTTGCGCAGCGCTGAGGAAGACCGCAAAAGGTTCTCAGCCATTTTTGGTGGCTGAAACACACCGAAACAGCGCCAGAACACAGCGGAGATGGCATCTTGACCCCAGACATGTCACTGTCAGCCGACCCGAGTGCCACGCCTGAAAAACAGGCTGCACCCGGCCGTCGCTGGTGGGCCTGGCGGCCTGCCAGCAGCGAAGGCTGGTTGTTGGCCGCCACGCTGCTGTTCTTGTTGGTGGTTGCGCTGCTGCCGATGGTGCGTCTGCTGCTCGAGGTGCTGACTGCCCTGGTCGGCCCCTCGCGTGACACGGTCCTGGCGTCGCTGTATTCAAGCAGCGCCGTCACGGCGATCCAGCACTCGCTGGAGGTCGGTCTGGGCGGTACCTTGTTGGCCCTGCTGTACGGGGCGGCGGTGGCAAGCTGGGTCACGCTCACCCGCGTCCGATACCGCCAATGGATTGTGTTCGCGTTTGTGGTGCAGGCGCTGCTGCCGCCCCAGGTGGTGGCCTTGGCATGGTTGCAGCTGTGGACACCGCTGAAACTGACCATGCTGGAATGGGGTTGGTCGTCCATCGGGTCCATCGGCAATCCACTGCAGTCCCGTGGTGGGATTATTTTGTTGCTGGGCATTCATTACGCGCCCTTGGTTTTTCTGACGCTGCGTGCCGGCTTGCTCAACGTCCCTCCCGATGTGGTGGAAGCGGCGCGCGTCAGCGGTGCACGGCCTTGGCAGGTGATGCGCCGGGTGATCTGGCCCCTGACCACACCTGCATTGGCCGCAGGCGGTGCTTTGGCCTTTGTCTCCTGCATAGGCAATTTCGGCATCCCGGCTTTCCTGGGCATTCCGGCGGACTACCTGGTCCTGCCCACCTTGATTTACCGCGAGCTCTCCGGTTTTGGCCCCAGTGTGATCCCCAGCGCAGCCGTGCTGTCCATGGTGGTCGGTTTGTTGGCAGGCGCTGGTGTGTTGATGCAGCATCTGTGTACGCGCAGGGGCCACTACCAAGTGATATCCCAGCGTTTGACCGAGCCGCCTTTTCAACGCCCACGCGGTACGGATTGGCTGGAAGGCGGGCTGGTGGTTTGGGTAACGCTGTTGTTGCTGGCCCCGTTGCTGGCGTTGTTGGCCAAGTCGATCACGCCCGCACCGGGTGTGCCGCTGACGCTGGACACCGCCACAGCCATTCATTACGCCTATGTCCTTGCCGACAACGACACCACGGTGCGCGCCTTCCTGAACAGCATCGGCATGTCGGTGGCCGCCGCCCTGGTGTTGTCGGTGGTAGCTGTGTTCTTGGCCTACCAGTTGGAGTACAGGCGACGGCCCTGGCTGCGTCGTTTGGTCACATTGATCGAACTGCCTTATGTGATCCCTGGCGTGGTGCTGGCCATGGCGCTGATCCTGCTGTACCTCAAGCCCCTGCCCTTCACGCAAATTTCCATCTACAACACGGTGTTCATTATTTTCATTGCTTATTTGGCGCGTTTTCTCACCATCCAGTTGCGCCCGGTGATCAGCGGATTCCAGCAGCTGCCGACCGACATGCTGGAGGCCGCCGAGGTCTTCGGCGCACCACTGCTTCGGCGCTTGCGGCTGATCGTATTACCGTTGCTCTTGCCCTCGGTCACGGCTGGTGCCTTGTTGGTGGTGTTGTTGGCCATGAACGAGTTGACTGTGTCGGCTTTGTTGTGGTCCACCGGCGCAGAAACGTTGGGGGTGGTGGTGTTCAGCCTGGAACAGGGTGGTGAATCGGCTGCAGCATCGGCCATTGGCGTGGTCTCTGTCGGTTTGACGGTGACACTGATGCTGCTGGCCTCGTACTGGGGTCGAGAACTGCCTGCGGGGGTATTGCCATGGCGGGCGTGAACATCCACGGCGTTAGCAAAAGTTATGGCAATGGGGTGCAAACGCATCAGGCGCTGCGCGACGTCTCCTTGGCGATGCGGCCTGGTGAGTTCGTTGCGTTGCTCGGCCCCTCCGGTTCCGGCAAAACCACCTTGTTGCGAGCCATCGCGGGTTTGGAAACCATCGACCAAGGGCGCATTGACATTGATGGTGAATGCGTGGCGGGTCCGGACCACCACCTTGCGCCCGAGGCCAGGCGTTTGGCCGTGGTGTTTCAAGGCCACGCGCTGTGGCCCCACCTCACGGTGTTCGACAACGTGATGTTCCCCCTGCGTGAAGCCGGTGTCGACAAAACATCCGCGCGCGAACGCGTTGAGCGCGCGCTGGAGAACGTGGAGCTGCACAGCATGCAACACCGTTTTCCCGACCAACTCTCCGGCGGGCAAAAGCAGCGGGTGGCCCTGGCCCGCGCTCTGGTTGGTGAGCCACGTGTGGTGCTTTTTGATGAACCCCTGGCCAGCCTGGATGTTGAACTGCGGCGCGGCATGATGCGCCACATCGCGCGGGCCCGAAGTGGCCATGCGGCTATGGTGTATGTGACGCACAACCAGGAGGAGGCTTTGGCCCTGGCCGACCGCGTGGCCGTCCTGAACAACGGCCGCATTGAACAAGTCGACACGCCCATGTTGCTGTGCCGGGAACCAGCCACCCCCATGGTGGCGCGTTTTGTGGGGGGCGGCAATCTGTTGCAAGGCCAAGTGGTTCAAACACTGTCACCTCAGCAGGTTCGGGTGCAAGTAGGCTCGTATCAGTTCCTCGCCCGGTGCAAGGAAGCACCTGCTGTTTCGCAGCCCGTGACTGTCTGCGTATCGCCTCGCTCATTCACCGTGGCCCCAGAGGAATCGGCGCATTTGCAGGCCCGGCTGGATTTCGTTATTTTTCAAGGCGACGCCTATGCGGCTGAAGCGGTTCTGCCAACCCTTGGTCACGTGTCCATTGGGTTGACATTGCCGCTGCGTGAACGTCCTCAGACGGGGCAAATGCTGAATTTGCGCATTGAGGATGCTTGGGTCATGCCTGAGTAAAAACTGTGTTCATATCCACCACTGCATGCCCGGCCCCATGAAACTCACCGAACTGCCCTTCAAATTACTCAGTCACCTGCCCGACCCCCGCGGCATTCCGCTGGTGTTGTTGCGCTCTGCGATCACGGCGCGGGCTGTCAAAAATGCCGTGAAAAAAGAGGTCAAGGGCTCCATCAAGAAACAGTGGCGCACCTTGCAAGAACAAGCCCAGTGGGTGGACGACAGCCAGGTGTGCGGGATACAGGTCGGCGAGGTCAGTGGCGACAGCGCCATTGTTTGGTTGCGTTGCCCTTGGCCCGCCAACGTGCGCGTCCACTGGCGTACCGCAACCGACCACAAAAACGACGCAGGCGAGGTCGAGCAATGCTCCTGGCAAGGTGCCGATGTGCACACGGTGCAGGCACCCGCGGCGCTGGCCCACAGTGATCTGACCAGCCGGGTCACTCTGCATGGATTGCCACGCGGGGAGCACGTGGCGGTGCGTGTGGTGGCATCGCCGCTGCAAGACCAAGGCGGCCCCTGGGTGCGTGACACCTGCTTTCGTTGTGCGCCCGATGACGCCCGCCCCATCAAGTTTGCGTGGTCAGCCGATGTCGGTGGCCAAGGGTTTGGCATTCGCCGGGATGCAACGGGCTCCAGCGGCATGCCGGTGTTTGACGTATTACGTGGCCGGGGCCTCGATTTTTTCGTCCACGTGGGCGACACCATTTACGCCGACCACCCGCTGAGTTGCACGGTAAAAGACGAACGCGGCCGGGACTGGCACAACATCACCACCCAAGCGCGCTCCAAAGTGGCCGAGACGGTGGACGATTTTCGCGGCAACTACCGCTACAACTGGTTGGATGCCGGTTTCGCCCGCTTTTGCAGCGAGGTGCCACAGCTCGCCATTTGGGACGACCACGAGGTGGTGAACAACTGGTCGCCGTCCTTATCCCTTGCGCGGGACAAACGCTATCAAAACAAAGACCTGTGTTTATTGGCGGCCCATGCATCGCAAGCATTTCGCGAGTACATGCCCATGCCGCTGGACGGTTTCGACGGCGCCGGCCGTTTGTACCGGCGGGTGTCTTACGGCCCTCTGCTCGACGTTTTTTTGATCGACATGCACAGCCACCGAGGGCCCAACGACCACAACCTGCAGGAGACACCTGACGGCATGACCTGCCTGTTCGGCAGTGCGCAGCTGGCCTGGCTGAAACAAGCGCTTCTTGAGTCCACCGCAACGTGGAAGGTGCTCGCAGCGGGCATGCCCCTGGGCTTGAACGTGCCCGATGGTTTGGACAGCGAAGGCCGCGTGAAGTGGCAAGGCATCGCCAACGGCGACGATGGTGCGCCCAAGGGGCGTGAGCTGGAACTGGCGGATTTGCTGTCGTTCGTCAAGAGGCACCATCTCCATAACCTGGTGTGGTTGTGTGGTGATGTGCACTACCCTGCCGCCCACCACTACGACCCCGCGCAAGCGCATCACAAAGACTTTCTGCCCTTCTGGGAATTTGTGGCCGGCCCGTTGCACGCGGGTTCTTACGGCCCACTGAACCCCGACGGCACCTTTGGCCTGCAAGTACGTTATGCACGAACGTCACCGCTGCGCGGTGCGTCCCCAGCCGCCGGGTTTCAATCGTTTGGCGAAGTGACCATTGATGCGCAGTCCAAGGTGATGACTGTCACGCTCTTCAACGGAGAGGGTCACGCCCTTCACACCGAACGGCTCACCCCGCACTGACTGGCCCAGTCGATGAGCATGGTGTCGATCGATCCGCAAAGCTCTACGCCACTCGTTGAACAGGTGCGCACCAGCCTGGCGCGCCTGATTGAGCAGCGTGTACTGAGGCAAGGCAGCAAATTGCCCTCCGTTCGCGCTTTGGCCGCACAACTTCAAGTCAGCAAATTCACCGTCGCTGACGCTTACGAACGATTGGCTGCACTGGGTTATGTGCGAGCGTATCCGGGCGCAGGTTATTACGTGTCGCATCAACTCTCACACCTGCCGGGTCCTGCATCCCAGACACCCGTAGCAGCCACTGCAGAACGTGCGTTTGACCACCTGTGGCTGGCGCGCAAGCAACTCAGCGGCGAGTCGCATCGGGCAGCGGTGAGCGGCGGCTCTTTGACGGGTGAGTTGGATCACCATCAACTGATACGCCGCGCTCTGAAAAAAGTCGCCAACCAAGCACAGGGTGCGCTGGGTAACTATGGTGACTCCCAGGGTTACTTGCCGCTGCGCCAACTGGTTCAGATGCGTTTGGCCGAACTGGGTTTGCCTGCACAACCTGAACAGATCATGTTGACCAACGGTGCCACGCACGCGCTGGAAACAGTGATCCGCTTGCTGGTGTCTCCTGGTGATGCCGTGTTGGTGGAAGACCCGGGTTATCCCAATTTGCTGGGCAACTTGCAGCTGCTCAACGCCAACATGCTGCCCGTGCCGCGCTTGGCGGATGGGCCCGATCTGGAGGTGCTGGATGCACTGGCGGAATCGCACCGGCCGCAAATCTTTTTCGTTCACTCGGTGTTGCACAACCCCACGGGCTCCAGCCTGTCGCCGGCCAATGCCTACCGCCTGCTTCAAATTGCTGCAGAGCGTGACCTGGTGCTGGTCGAGCTGGATGTGTATGCGGACTTGGCAAGCCCCGGACAAACACGGCTGGCCACACTGGACGCCTTACAGCGCGTGATTCACATTGGCGCGCTGTCCAAGTCGGTGCTGGGCCCGGTGCGTCTGGGGTATGTCGCGAGCAGCCCGTCGATGATCGAACGCCTGGCGCGCATCAAGCTGCTTTCCAGCGTGACCAGCGGGCAGCTCAGCGAAAGAATTGCCTACCAAGTGCTGAGCGACACGGCCTATCGCAAACACCTGGAAGGGGTGCGGGCCCACCTGGCCCGATCGTCGGCGTTTACCGTACAACAGCTGACCGAACATGGTTTCGACGTGTTCTGTGAACCGCAGCAAGGCAAGTATGTGTGGGCTAAACATCCGCTATACGCCTCGTCCGAGGAACTCGCCGTGTCTGCGCGCCAAGTGGATGTGGATCTGGCGCCAGGCAACATTTTCCGCCCTGATTTAGCAACAACGCCTTGGTTCAGGTTGAACGTCACCCAAACCATGTCTCCGGCCTGGCTCTCGTTTTTGGCCCAGTTGAGTGCCAGCCAACCGTCTCAATAGAGCGTGCTGGCCTGCCTCGCGGGCAAAGCCGCGTCATAAGCCTCGCCATCCACGCCATTGCCACTCAAGGCCTGCAAGATGCTGCCCGGAGTGGGCAGTGCCTGGGCCAACACCGGACGCTCATCGCTCCACAACTTTGAACGAATCAACGCACGGCCGCATTGGAAAAAGACTTTTTGTACCTTGATGACCAGCACCGAACGCGGTGGTTTGCCGTCCACCACGAAACGTTCGAGCAAAGCAGGCGAGGCGCTGATGCGTGCAATGCCGTTGACGCGTAAGGTTTCTTTGATGCCGGGAATCATGAACAGCAGGGCCACACGCGGGTCGTGCAGCACATTCTTCAGGCTGTCCAGCCGGTGGTTGCCGCGTCGGTCGGGCAAGAGCAAGGTGTGGCCGTCGGCCACCTGGACAAACCCGGGCGCGTCCCCGCGTGGCGAAGCGTCCAGGCCTTGGGGCCCCAAAGTGCTCAACACCACGAACGGTGACGCTTCGATGTAGGGGCGGTAAAGCGGATGGACAAAAGGGGCCTCTTTGGCCAACGCGGTTTCGCCCGGTGCTTCGGGGTAAATGCGTCGCAAGGCGCTCAGATCGGCCACATGGCCTTCGAAGTCGTTCCAGATGCTCATGCATCGCTCCCCTGTCGATTTCCCTCAAGCCACCCGCCGGCCCATCACACGCACTTCGCAGACCACAGGCGCATCCAGCACTTCGCGCACCCGCACGAAGTCGCCGCGTAATCCCAAGGCAATTTCGCCACGGTCATGCAGGCCGCAGGCCAAAGCCGGGCCGCGTGTGACCACCGCCAAGGCCTCGGGCAAGGAAAAACCGGCGTCGCGTTGCAAACGCCAGGCCGCGTGCAGCAGGCTGGAGGGCACATAGTCAGACGACAGCGCGTCCAGCACACCCGCACGCGCCAAGTCAATGGCCGAGACATTGCCGGAGTGCGAGCCCCCCCGCACCACATTCGGCGCACCCGCTACGGTGGACAGTCCGCGCTCACGGGCACGCTTGGCTGCGGCCAGCGTGGTGGGGAACTCGCTCATCACGGCACCCAGTTGCACCGCCTCTTCCACATGGTCGGTGGTGGTGTCGTCGTGGGTGGCCAGGGCCACCTGGTGGGTGCGGGCGAAGTCGGCAAACCAGGCGCGGTTGGGCTGCGCATACTCCGCCTGGCGCTGCGGTGCAATGCGCACTTCTTCGTCAAACTGCGCATTGCTCCAGCTTTTTTTGCCGGTGTAGTAGATGCGCGCATGTTCAATGTTGGACCATTGCCGCTGGCCCGGTGTATGGTCCATCAGCGAGATCAAACGCAATCGTGCATGGTGGGCAAAGGGCTGGAACAGCTCGCGCGCGTTGGGCGCGGGCAGTTCGCAGCGCACGTGGATTAAATGGTCAGCCCGCAGCACCTGGGCGGCTTGCAGCGCATCCAGCACCCGCAGCAACTCACTTTGGTCGCGGGAGCGAAAACCTTCACCATAGGGGTCGCCCACACCAATCGCGTCGAGCACGGTGGTGATGCCCACGGATGCAATCTCGGCGTCGTGGGCCTGCACCGCGCTTTGCATCGGGAAGTTCACCTTGGGACGCGGGGTGACGTGCCGCTCCAGGTTGTCGGTGTGCACCTCGACCAAACCGGGGAGGAGGAAGTCGCCCTCGCAGTCGATGGCGCTGGGGTCTTGGCTTGCGCCGCTGTCGATGTCGGCGATCAACCCCTTCACCACCCGCACGGTTGCGTGGGGCAGCACTTCGTTGCGCAGGACCACGCGGGCATTGGTGTACAGGACATCGAACATGGGGCCTCACTCCTTGCTGAACGCCACACAGCGGTGAGCGACCGCATCACGCACTTCTTCGTCGTGGAAGATGCCCACCACCGCGCTGCCGCGCGCCTGGGCTTCTTGGATCAATTGGATCACGATACGGCGGTTGGCGGCGTCCAGCGACGCGGTGGGCTCGTCCAGCAGCAACAGCGATGCGGGTTGAACCAAACCGCGTGCAATGTTGATGCGTTGTTGCTCGCCACCCGAGAACGTGGCGGGAGGCAAACCCCACAAACCACGCGGCACATTCAAACGCGACAACAACTCGGCAGCTTGCGCACGCGCCTGGTTCAAGGCGGCCTCATGGGCTGCATCGTCCAAGGGATCGACGTCGCCTTCGATCACGACGGCAGGGGTCGACTGCGGTTTCAGCAACACACGCTCGGCCACCACGTCCAATGCGGGCACACGGGGCAGGGCGCGCAGGAACTGGCTCACGTAAGCGATGTGCGAGCGGCGCAGTTGAATGACCGTTTGCGCGCAGGCGGTGGCCAGGTCCACAGCGTCTTCACCAGGTGGTTTGAACCACATCTGCCCGGCATCCACGCTGTAGCTGCCATACAAACACTTCATCAAGGTGGACTTGCCTTTGCCGGACGGCCCCACCAGGGCCACACATTCACCTGCGGACACGTCGAGTGACACACCACGCAGCACCGGCAATTGCAGGCCGTCGCGCAAATGCAAGGTGAAGGTTTTGTGGACCTCACGAACGGACAACACGGAATTCATGGTTGGCTTCATGCGCTCATCTCAAGCAGACACCACGGACGACACCAAGAGCTGGGTGTAGGCATGCTGCGGATCGTCCAGAACCCTGTCCGTGAGGCCTTGTTCAACGATTTCGCCTTGGCGCATCACCAAGGTGCGGTGGGCCAAGAGGCGTGCCACACCCAGGTCATGGGTGACCACCAGAACCGACAAGTGCAGCCGCGCCACCAAGAGGCGTATCAGGTCGAGCAGGCGCGCCTGCACCGACACATCGAGGCCGCCGGTGGGCTCATCCATAAAGATCAGCCGTGGGCTGGACACCAGATTGCGGGCGATCTGCAAGCGCTGCTGCATGCCGCCAGAGAAGGTGCGTGGCAGGTCGTCGATACGCAGCGGGTCGATTTCCACCTGTTGCAGCCAGTCGATGCCGGCCGCGCGCAGTTCGCCGTAATGGCGCACGCCCTGAGCCATTAGCCGCTCGCCGATATTGGCCCCGGCGCTCACATTCAAACGCAGCCCTTCGTGGGCATGCTGCTCTACAAAACCCCACTCGGTGCGCGCCAGCACACGCAGCTCACGTTCGGCCAGGGCATGCACATCCACCACCTCGCCAGAACGTTGTTGGTAGTGCACCTGGCCCTGCTGCGGCGCCAGTCTGGCGGCAATGCAGTTGAGCAAGGTGGATTTGCCCGAGCCCGATTCCCCCACGATGGCCACCACCTCACCGGCAAACAACTCAAAGCTGGCTTGTCGCACCGCCCACTGTTCGTTGCGGTGGTTGGGAAAGCGGTAGCCGAGGTTCTGCACCGCCAGCATCGGGCGTGAATCAGCCGCGTTCATGTCAAAGACTCCAACTTGCTCTCGGCATGTTCGGCGTGTGCGGGAATAGGCTGCACCAAAAAACTCACCCCATGGCGCTGCAAGCCCATGTGCTCGTAAAACGCATGGGCTGCGTGGCGTTTGAGGTTGGACGACAGCGCGAGTTTGTAGCAGTCCTGCTGTTGCGCCTTCTCCATGGCGGCATTCATCAGTGCGCGGCCGATGCCTAAACCTTGCGCGCTCTCGTCCACCGCCACGTCTTCCACCACCATAGAAGGTTGGCCGCCGTGGGCCAACAAAGGCAAGACGAAAAACGTGAGCGTTCCCACCGCGAAACCGCGCGCCTCGGCGAGCAACACCACCCCACCGGCCCGCTCCAAGCGTGACCACAAGGTGGCACCTGCGTGCACATCGTTGTCACCAGGGTTGTCGATGCCAGACGACTCATACAGGCGCAGCACCTCGGGCCAATCGGCCACGGTGGCTTGTCTGATGGTCAATGCGGCCGGGACCACGGCTTTGGTGGACACACTCATGTCGATCGCTCCTGCTGCTCTTTGCACCAATCACTGTCAGAACAAGCCCAGAGCGTTTGCCCATCGTCCAGCACCATCTCGTCCAGGTAACTGGTGGTGCAGCCGCACAAGGCGCAGGCGTGGCCTTGGGGTTCGATGCGGAAGGGGTGGTCGGCGAAGTCCAGGCTTTTTACGTCGGTGTAGGGCGGCACCGCATACAGGCGTTTTTCGCGGCCCGCACCAAACAACTGCAGGGCGGGGTTCTGGTGCATCTTGGGGTTGTCGAAACTCGGGATGGGCGAGGGCGACATCACATAACGGTGGTTCACCAGCACAGGGTAGTCGTAACTCACATCGATGCGGCCCCAGTGGGCAATGTCTTCATACAGCTTCACATTCATCAGGCCGTATTCAGCGAAGGCATGCAGCTTGCGTGTTTCGCCACGGCGTGGCTCCAGTTTGTAAAGCGGTTCCGGTTGAGGCACCTGGTACACGAGGATTTGCGATTCGTTCAAAGGCCGCTCTGGAATGCGGTGCCGGGTTTGAATCACCGTGGCATCCACCGTGCGCTCGGTGGTGGCCACGCCCGTGGTGCGTGCAAAAAACTGCCTGATGTTGACGGCATTGGTGGTGTCGTCTGAGCCCTGGTCTATGACCTTGAGCACATCGCTGGCACCGATCACCGCCGCCGTCACCTGGATGCCGCCCGTGCCCCAGCCATAAGCCAGCGGCATTTCACGCGAGCCAAACGGCACCTGGTGGCCGGGAATGGCCACCGCCTTGAGCAAGGCGCGGCGGATGGAACGTTTGGTGTTCTCGTCCAAGTAGGCAAAGTTGTACCCATTCATTGAGAAGACTCCATGCCGGCCACACCGCCAGGCTGTTGGTCCTGCTCTTGCCGCAGCCCCCGTATCAACTGCAGCTCCGACTCAAACGTCACATAGTGCGGCAGCTTCAAGTGCTGCACAAAACCCGAGGCTTCCACGTTGTCGCCATGGGGCAGCACGAACTCTTGCATTTGGGCGGGGCTGGTGGGCAGTTCATCAAACTCTTCAAAACGCAGCACCCGGTCCACCAGCGACATCGCCATCGCTTTGCGTTCACTGTGCCCCATCACCAGGCCCTGGCCGCGTGTGAACTGTGCGGGCTGGGTGCTGCTGCCGACAAACTGGTTGATCATTTGGCAGTCGGTCAGCTCGATCTCGCCAATTTCAATCGCAAAACCAAGCTCCTCCGGAACAATTTCCAGCGGCACCGCCCCGTGGCGTATCTCACCGGCAAACGGGTGGCTGTTGGCATAACCGCGTTGTGTGGAATAGGCCATGCCCAGCACCCAGCCCTCATCGGCACGCGCCAGCATTTGCAGTCGGGCCGTGCGTGGCAAGGGGTAGACCGGCGGGTCGCGCGTGATGTCCAGCGGTTCGGGGTCTCCCTCTGACGGGTGGCAGGCTTCGATCAAACCTTCAGCGGTCAGGGCGTCGATGGGGTTGTGCAGGGGCTCGTTCGGGTCGGCGATGTTGGGCCGTGCCTCTTCAGATGCCGAGGAGTTCAGCGCCTCCCGCAGCCTGTCCTGCATCAAGCCAAAATCCAGCAGGCGCTGGGTGTAGTCAAAGGTGGCGCCCAACAACTGCCCGCCGGGGATGTCTTTGAAAATGCCACTGACACGCCGCTGCGCGCGCATGCGCCGGGTGTCCACCGGTTGTGTGAAACCAAAACGCGGCAAGGTGGTGCGGTAGGCGCGCAGCAAAAACACCGCTTCGGTCACATCCCCCAAAGCCTGTTTGATGGCCAAGGCGGCAAGCGATGGGTCGTAAAGCGAGGCCTCGGCCATCACGCGGTCCACCAGCAGGCCCAGTTGTTCGCGCAGTTGTTGCACCTGCAATTCGGGCAAGGCGGCATCACCACGGCGTGCGGCGTCGAGCAAACGTTGTGACGCGGCAATCGCTTGTTCCCCGCCTTTGACTGCGATGTACATGTTTAGTCCAGTGAAACGGAGAAATCGAATGTGCGCCGGGGCCCGAAGGGTGAGCCACTGCAAGGGGCGCACTCGGCGTTGCAAATGCTCGCCGGGTGTCCAACCCGGCTGCGCTTTGCGCCTTGATTGCGCCCCTTGCAGCAGCCCACGCACATCCGATTTCTCCGTCTCACTGGACTAGTCCTCAATCACGATGTGCGTGCTGCGCGGAATCGCCGCCACGGTCTGGTCGCAGCACAAAATCAAATCAATGCCGCGTGGAAACAAGGTCTGCGCTTGAATGCGGGCTTGCCAAAAGTCCGGTGGCACGTCGCCCACCACCAAACGCTGTACGTCTTGAATGCCAGGGCCACGCAGCAAGAGGCCGCCGGGCTCGCCCACTTTGTGGCTCAGGCTTTGCACTTCCAAAATCAGGGTGCTGCTGCGCTGCGGGGTTTCATCGTTCCCCAGGTCCAACACCGACCACCAGTGCGCAAACGCGTTCGCACTGCTGATGACCACAAACTCCGCTTCATTCGCTTGCTCGGCAGCATCCACCAAACGCGTGGCCGTGTGAAAACGCAAATAGTCTTGCAGCGCGTCGCGGTGCCAAAACGGCCCCAGGTGCAAGGAGGTGTCGGCATCCAACAAAGTCAAGAGCACCGCATTGAGCGCCGCGCTGATGCCCGGCGCTTGCAGTCCCTGGGTGGCTTGCGGCGGCAGCACCTGCAACGACCCCGGGCGTGACATGGCCTGCAGCACGGCACGAAACGTTTGCTGTGCGCCGGCCACTGGCGAGACAAACCCAGGCGCGATGTCGGCCAAGTTCATGCGGCCTCCGACTGCAAAGTGAAAAAGCGCACGCGGCTGGTTTCAGTGTTCGCACGCTCGGCGTGTCTTTTTTGGTTCATGGCCTGTTGCAGCGGTTCAATCACAGACGACCACAACAACCCATGCAAGGCCGGCAGTTGCAGCAGTGCGTCCAGCTGCGCCACCACCAGGGCATGTGCGCTGTTCAAACCCATCACATGGCCCACCCCCGCCACAGCGGCGTGGCCCGGGCCCGGCGCGTGCCGCACCACACAGCGCGTCACGGTGACTTCGCCCAGGTTGTAGCGGTCGCCGGTATTGGCCAGCCGGGCACGCACCATCATCAAACCGGCTTCAGGTGCACGCAGCACGTCAAACGCATGGTCGGCCACGATGGGGGCGGCCAAATGGGACAGTTGGTCGGGATGGGCCGCCGCCAACACACGCAGCGCCTCGGCCCGTCGCTCGGGCGTCATGGAGTGTTCAGTGGAACGTTCAGCAGCGCTTGTCATGGGCGTGTCATCTAGACGACTTTAAGATGCAGGCATTCTCAACCTCTTGTGTGACGGTTTCTTGACGCAACTGCGTTCTTCGCTAATTCAACATGCCCACCCCCAGTGATCCACCCCAACGCCTGTGGGCGCAAATTGCACACACCCTGCGACAAGACATCACCCAAGGCCGATTAAAGCCCGGCGAGCGGCTGCCCAGTGATGTGCAGCTCGCCGAACAATTTGGCGTGAACCGCCACACTCTGCGCCAAGCCGTGCAGGCGCTGGTGCAGGAAGGGCATTTGCGTGTGCAACAAGGCAGCGGCACCTATGTGCGCGAGTTGGTGCTGGACTATGCCCTGCAGCGCCGCACCCGCATGACACACAACCTGGCCCAAGCCGGCGAGGCCGCCCAGCGCGAGCTGTTGCACCACCAGATTCAGGCGGCGGGTGAGTGGGCCCAGCCCTTGCAGTTGTCCAAATCAAAGAAGGTGGTGGTGCTGACCACCCGCGCCAGCCTGCGTGGCCGGCCCATCGGCCTGGGCACCACGGTGTACCCCTGCCCGCGCCTCATCGACATGCCCGAGGCTTTTGTGCAATGCGGCTCTATCACCAAGGCCCTGCAGTCCTTGGGCGTGCTCGACTATGTGCGTGCGCAAAGCACCGTGTCCTGCCGCTTGCCCACCAGCACCGAGGCCGACCTGCTGTCCCGCCCCGCCTCCGAGCCCGTGCTGGTCGTGCAGTTCCAAAGCCGGGACACGGACGGCCAGATCGTGGAAGCCGGTCGCACCCTCTTCGCCGCCGATGCAGTGCAACTCACCGTGGACCACGCGGCATGACAACATCGAATCCAAAACGTTATGGGCTCTACTTCGCGCCCCCCGCCGACCACCCCTTGTGGTTGGCTGGCTGCACATGGCTGGGGCGTGATGCCCAGGCAGGCAAACCACTTTCACCCCCCGCGCGACCCGAAGTCAGCACCCCCTGGCGCTACGGTTTTCATGCCACGCTCAAAGCGCCACTGCGGCTCCAACCCGGCTTGACCGAGAACGATTTCCTGCAAGCGGTGCAGGCCTGGGCCTCACAACAAACGGCGTTTTTAATGCCCGCCCTGGAAGTGGCCGAACTCGGTGACTTCCTGGCCTTGCGCCCTGTGGAAATCATTCCAGCAGAACACCCCCTACGCCGCTTGGCCGATGCCTGCGTATTGGAACTCGACCCCTGGCGCGCCGCGCTGACCGAGGTACAACAACAGCGCTACCTTCAACACCACCTCACCACTCGGCAGCGAGGCCATGTCGAGCGCCTGGGGTACGCCCATGTGCTGGAGGATTGGCGGTTTCACATGACGCTGAGCAATGGGTTGGGTGCGCCAGAGCGGGCGGCATTGAAGCCGCTGGCTCAAGCTCACTTTGCGGCTGCGCTGGGTGCGCCGTTGTGGTGTGGTGAGTTGTGTGTGTTTACCGAGGAGGCTGCTGATGCGCCGTTCTTCTTGACGCATCGGTTTGCGCTGGGCGACGCCTTAAGTTCTCAAATCTAAGCGTCCTGGCGGCGCGTGCGCCAGTAGCCAGGCTTCTTGGAGAACGGGGCAAGAGCAAGGACATACACCGTGCTCTCTCGTTCGATGTAAACCACTGAAAATGGAAACTTCTTCGGGTAGTAGCGACGAGTGCCGTACTTGTAATTACTGCCCATGGCCGGAAACTCTGATGCCAGCGCAACGGCCCTCTCGATCGCTTGGACAAAACGTTCGGCCAAGGCTGGACTGACCTGGTTGTAGTAAAGCGTTTCGTGCGCGATCTCGGCCTTGGCCTCGTCATGAAACTCTACTGGTTTCACTTGATCAAGCGGCGGACTTCCGCGAACACTTCTTCAGCGGGAATGAGCTTGGCCGTTCCGTTCTCGATCTCGGCGATGCGGCGTTTGATCTCGACGTCCCAAGCGGCCTCCACCTCCGGGTCTTCCTCGTGGACGGTGGCCAGCAATTCCTCCGCAAGCCACACCCGTTCTTCGGGTGAAAGAGCGAGCGCTTTACGAGACAGTTCTTCAGCGAGTGCAGACATAGGGGCCTCCGAAGATCGAAGTGTAGCGGGCACTGTGGCCGATTCACCGCTCCCATTCGCAATCGTCAAGGCGAGAAGGGGAAATGGGAGACCCCTTGACGATCCCTGTCAACCCCCCCCTGACCCCGACGCCTGTTGGGCTTAAGGTCTGGGATTTGTGCCGCAAGCGTGGGTTCACCGAACCAAGCTACTACGCGTGGAATAAGACTCGGGATCTCAGCGCAATCATGGGCGCTCTTTCACGAAGGCGCGCGCGGTCTGGCGCATGGTTGCGCTGAGCCGCACGTAGCCGACAGCCGAGCCATTTGTGTAGATGGCACCTGCGTGTCTGAAGCGCACTTGGCTAGGCCACATACTGGGCTGAGCATGAACTATTTGTGAATGAACCAGTGCGGTGCCGTTGTCTGACGCTTGATCTTTGGAAACTATGCGGTAGCGCGTGGTATCAGCAGTCTGCCGATCCTCAACTGCATACGTCAATCGATAGCGCTCTTGAGGTCGGAGCTGGGCCACTTGCCTGTACGCGCCGGCCACAAGGGCGCCATGCGTTCTTTCGCGAACAAATATGTTTGCCCGACAGTTCAAATACTGATGTTCATTGAGCGAAGCAACGTCTCTGTCGGATCGAACTTCTACCCAACCACGTTCGTGCTGAATGCTATATACGTCACCGTCGTAGCCAAGGCAAAGCACATCAGGACTAAGGGGGAGAATGGTGAGAGCGCCCGAACTT